>ERZ791872.895-NODE-895-length-23689-cov-6.742617_pt1 | contig 23689 bp, 19 predicted proteins | sample MGYA00510279_ERZ791872 | MGnify/ENA primary metagenome ERZ791872 (study PRJEB30046, sample SAMN00792103) | human gut metagenome | study: EMG produced TPA metagenomics assembly of the A metagenome-wide association study of gut microbiota in type 2... | reverse complement strand
TTTACAAAGAGAGACTCTTGGGTTACAAACGGGACTCTCGCTCTACATTTCACACGAGAAATTTATACAAAGATTCAAAAGAAGGAAAAGAGCATACGTTACCATTGAAGAGTAGTGTTTTATTACAGACAATTGCCACGCTGGTTATATATTATGTGCTATGCGTTAGTTTGTTAAGATACTTTGATAAAAACGGCTGGAATTTTTATCCGGTTGCCCTGATAGCTAATGTTTTAGTATTTGTTGCAGGTTTGTTTATTATTAAAAAATCAAAATTAACATGTGATATGCAATTTAAAAACCATCTGCTATTAATTGGATTATTCTTTTTTATTTTATTAACAGAAGTATTTCTGGTAATGAAAAAGAATGAGGCTGGCTTAGGGAGTTATTATGTGGTATTAGTTACAACAGCTATAATTATTCTGAGTTGTATTATTATTTACATCATCTTAAAGAAATATATAATAAACAGGGAATTGGGTTTTATAACGATATTTCATATACTTGGTATTATTACCTGCTTAATGTATTTTATAAATCAGTTACATATGTTTTATATAGAAAGAACGCTTGGGCTTGAAAAAATAATAGCATATAGTAGTTTATTGTATATTCAGACACTGATTTTGGGGACAATTTTATTGTTAAAATTAAAATTTGAGAGGAAATCATAAATGGATTCACAGCTAAAAAGAGGAATCTTAAATATATGTATTTTACAGCTTTTAAAACAAGAAGACAGATATGGATACGATATAATTAAAATATTGCAGGGACTTTTCCCAGATACAGATGAAAGCACTATTTATGCCATTCTAAGAAGACTGAATAAAGGAGGGTTGACGGAAGTATATTACAGTGAAAAATCATTGGGACCACAGAGAAAATATTATAAAATAGTAGAAAAGGGGGAATTATATTTAAAAGAAAACATAGCTTCCTGGAATGAGATAGTAAGGATTTTTCACGAACTTGAAATAATGTAATTGATGGAACATTTAAAATTACTTGTTCAGATGAAGGAACAATAAGTGATAATAATTAAATACACATGTATTTGAAAAGCAGGTGCATCGACATATATAGCATAACGCTATATGTGCCTTGATGCACCTGCTTTCTTCAAGTTTGCCTGAAGCAGCCATTTCTGATCAATTTTCTTAAGATCTTCACCGAATCTGACATGCAGCCGAACTGAGCCTTCGAGCTGCTCGATATGTTCAATGGTGCCCTTGCCGAACTTTGGATGATTAACATCGTCATTGATATTAAATTTTACAGTACTGTTTTTCTTTTTGCGGTATTCCTGCTCGCGTGAATATGTGTCGCGGATAGGAATACTCTTGTCAGTAATTTTCTTTTTGAGAACCTTATCATAATCGTGCTTAATAAGTCCTTCACCGGCTTTGTAGTAAGGAGTGGGAGCTGCTCCGATAAGTGAGCAGCAGTATTTCCACGCACTTCCGTGGATGCCGGGCTGCCAGTTGTATTTGTCTGGGATGTCCATATTGTACTGCATATAGTGGGCATATTCGTGCTTATATAAATCCACCCTGTCATCCTTTGACAAGGGCTTTGTCACACAGTAGCCGATGAAAAGCAGCGAAAAATGAAATTCTTCTTCATCCTGCCCAAAGCCCGGAGTGTATGCACCGAGCCTGTCAGTATCAAAGCCAAAGGTGATAGGAACCCTTGCACCGTTAAGCCCAAGCTGTCTGTCGAGCTTCTGGTAGAGAAAGCGGATTTCCGCGAGATGTATTTTTGTTTCGTTTTCGAGTAGTTGTCGTAAATTGTTGTCTATGTTCATAAGTATATTTCTCTAAAAAATCAGTTTGTTTTCAACACAGTAATGATATATTCCGTCATCCTCAACCGATTTGCACACAAAATCAGCCTTAGCCTTGACTTCGTCCTTTGCATTGCCCATGGCAACACCCATGCCTACGGCCTCAAGCATTTCAATATCGTTATGTCCGTCACCGAAAGCGATGGCTTCATCCTTTGAGAAACCATAATGCCTAAGCACTGCAGCAACAGCATTGCCTTTGCCGCTGTTAAGCGGAATAATATCAACGGCCTTATCCCACCATGCAGTTATCTGTGAGTGGGGCGCGCCGGATAGAATCTGTGAGTGCTCATCTTTTTGGCAGGAGCACATAATCTGATATATATCAGTCCTGCTTATGTCGTCAAAATTGTCAGCAATTTTAAGCTTTTCGCTGCCGAAGGCAAAGTACTGCTCTAAATCAGGGTCGGTACCGTTTGTGACAATCATATGCTCGTTGCTGATTGCAATGGCGCGGTTCATCTGCTTTAGATTGGAAATTATCTGATATTTGTCGTGCTCATTAATAGGATTTTTGAATATGATATCATTGCCTGTGGTGACGAATGAGCCGTTAAAGGTGAGCAGGACATCAAAATCAATTCCATCAAAATGAGGCACACCTGTGTAGCTCCTTCCGGTAGCCATACAAAGGATGATGCCATTTTGGTGGAGCTGCCTAAGTGTAGCAGCAGTGTTTTCGGATAATTCTTTATGTCCCAGCCGAAGTAGTGTGCCATCCACATCAAAGAATGCTATTTTAATCATAATTCACCTGCCTGTTTTACTGAATTTCAATAATATTTCATTTACTTTAATCATAACATAATAAGCGCAAGATTAAAAACATTTATTTAAATTTCTGTCACAACGTAAGGTACGTAAGCCGGGGACTGAGGGGATACACGTGCTTTAGCAGGAGTGCATAGCGAAGCGACTTAGATACTGTAGAAATTATGCCCATGAAGCACAGAAACGCACCTGCATGGACGCAGGGGCGAGGAGAACCGCGCCATGGACGGCGCGTTTCGACGGTTTCGTCAGGCATAGAAGAGCTAAGAGCATAATTTCGTACAGAATCTTAGGCGCTAAGCGTAACGATGGCGAAAGTACGTGTATCCCCTCAGTCCCCGGCTTACGTACCGATATATACATAACGCGCAAAAGTTGCGCATAAAAACGCGCATCCAAAACCTTGTTTGTGAAAAATGCTTGAAAACAAAAGTTAAAAAATGTCGAAATTGCACATTGACATAATCATAATACTGTAATATACTAAGTTCAGAACAAACGGTTGCGCGAAAAAACGCACCTAAGAAATAAATTAAATTACAAGCAAATGGAGGAAACAACGGATGGACAAATTTATTGTTAACATCATTCACCGCCCTGAGATGGTGCCTGAGTACTCAGCAACAGTGACAGGACAGGGAAAAGAAGAGGATATTGGAGATAAGAAGCTTATCACAGAGTCACTCGACATCTTCAAGACACAGCAGAGACTTGCACATGAGGCGGGACTCAAAACTACAATCCAGATGACATATGCTTCACTTTTTAATGATGAGGCAGTAGAGCTTGCAAAGCAGGATCACGAGAAATACGGTGATGAGATAGCACTTTCACTCCTTGGACTTCCATGTGAGGAGTTTAGAGAGAAGTATAAGACAAAGGATTTCTGTATCTGGATGTTCTCAATGGAGGACAAGAAAGCTATCGTAAATGATGTTTTCGAGAAATTCCATGACAGATTCGGTTTCTATCCTGAGTCAACAGGCTCATACTATATGGATGCAGACCTTACAAACTACATTAAAGAAAAATACCCAATGGTAAAATGTGCAGTTGCAACATGCTGGGAGGAGGGCCCTAAGGCATACCACACATGTAACAACTCATGGTACACACTCTTCGACGGAGGCCCATGGGCACCATGGATTCCATCAAAGCAGAACACACATGCGCCAGCAGCAAATAAGGAAGAGGATAGCGGAATCGTAGCAATTCCACATCTCTCACGTGACCTTATCGCCTGCTATGACGGAAACGGCTCAAACTTCGGCACACATCCACAGAATGTGCTCCGTGGAATGATTTACGATACAAAGACATGGGAGTATCCATATCTTTACAACCTTATCGACCAGTACAGAGACCTTGCAAAATACAATAACGGATATTCATACAACATGATGTTCGTAGGACCTGGCTGGATGAACAAGATGGGACGCTGGGAGCAGCCATATGAGCTTCTCTTAAAGTCATACACAGACGGCTGTAATTACTATGGCAAGTTAAAGAAAGAGGGTAAGCTCATCGACATGACAATGTCAGAGTTCGCTGATTACTTCAGAGAGAAGAAGGGTGTCAACGCAGGTAACTACAATGAGCCTGAGTGTGCACCATGGAGAGATATCCTTTACGGCTCAGACAAGCAGCTCTTCTGGTACTGTGACCCATACATGAGAGCATGTGTGAACATGGATCAGGGTGGAGCAATCGTAGACCTTCGTCCATACGTTGCAAAGCTTGAGTGGCCGGTAGGAATCGGAACAAAGCATGTACAGGATGCATCTTATCCATTCCTTATTCAGGAGAAATACAGAGCAGGATACTTTACACACTATGCAGGAGCAGGAACAGTAAGAAGTGCCAAGCTTTCACACAACGGTGAGGAGGTTGACCTGTGTCTCTGTCCTACACACAGCCATTTTTCAGAGGAAGTTATTGACGGCAAGAAGACAAGAATCCTTACACTTGATCCTGTAGATATTGAGTTTTATGATGTTAAGCTTACTCTTCAGACAAAGGAATACTTTGAGGAGGGCTCATCAAACATCAAGATTGAGCGTAATATCCTTAGCATGAGTGATCCAAATGCAGAGGTTTATCTCGATGAGTACATCACAGCATGCTACGGAACAACAGAGTATCCTGAGGATATGACAGGCATCACACTTACATGTGAGGGAGAAAACCCACAGACAATTAATTATGAGTACAAGTGTCGTGATGCAAAGCTTGACGGAGCAACTGCAGTAAGCGCAGTAATTCCTGCAATCCAGACAAAGGTTTCACTCACACCATCTGCAAAGGCAGAGGGATACATTGAGGAAGGATATGCATTCTCTCCAATGTTCAAGCTTGGTTACAAGAAACAGATTAAAGACAAGGAGGTATTTGCAACATGGCTCAACTTGGAAAAGGCAAATTAAATTACAGATGTCCTTTATGTTTTATGAGGGATCTTGATATTGATATGTTCTATAATAAGGAAACAGGTATTTATAGCTGCATCCGCTGTCAGTTCAGAGGTACAGAGGAAGAGGTGCTTCAGGGCAACGAGGACGTCCGCAAGAAGTACAAGGCTATGTACAAGAGATTCGACAAGTTCGATTTTGATTAAAGTAGTGATTGGTACGCTGCTGCTATAATAGCAGCAGCGTATTTTGCATTTCGCTACAAAGGAGAGTATATATGGCGAAAAGAAAAAAAGACACGATGGAATTCAGATTCTATGAGCTGCCACAGGGAGAATCGGCACTTGTGCTGTGCGGAGAATCCTGGAAGAGAGTGTATGGTCATGAGGAATTTCACCTGCATTTCCATAATCTGCTAGAGATAGGCATCTGCCGCGAGGGCGACGGAAATATGTATCTGGATGAGGATATTTACCAGTATCATGACGACGATATCACATTTATACCTGAGAATTTTCCACATGTTACAGTCAGCTATGGTGAGGTGGTGAATTTCTGGGAGTATATTTTTATTGACATACGTTCTGTGATAGAAGAGATGTTCCCAAACAATACAGCATTCCAGAATGAGGCAGTTACGACTATATCAAAAAAAGCGTTTATGACTAACGTGTATCAGAGCCCGGCTATGGCTGAGTATATAAATGCCATAATAAGGGAAACCCGTGAACACAAGATTTATTGCCAAAGGACGGTAAAGCTCCTTGTTCAGGGAATTGTAATAGAGCTGTTGCGCAGGTATGATGAGCTTCCGGAGGAGGATAATAATATCGTAAAGGGTACCAATATGTCACAGATAGCCACAGCACTTGACTACATGAATAAGCATTACAGCGAATCGATAAAGGCAGGGGAGCTTTCGGAACTATGCAACATGAGCGAGACTCATTTCAGGAGACTGTTTGAATCATACATCAATATGCCGCCTATGGAGTACCTGAATCTGATAAGAGTACAGAAGGCGTGCGAGCTTATGAAAAAAACAAATGAGCCGATGGAGCTTATTGCACAAAAGTGTGGATTCACAACCCAGTCAACTTTTAACCGTAATTTCCGCAAATTTTTGGACACTTCGCCATATCAGTGGAAGATAAATCCTGAAAATTATGAGCATAAACTGCTGAATTTTAGGATATCTGCACTAAAGGGATGGTAGAAAATACATGCCTTCGTCTTATAAGAGGGTTTTGTGTTTAAAACAGACATGTATCAAATAATAAATACAGTAGACAGGAGTGTAAAAATATGAGTAATTTTGATTCAAATATCATTAAAAATCCTGAAATATTTGAGCAGAACAGACTTGCGGCTCATTCGGATCATGTGTGCTATAAAAATGAATTGGAGAAAATTAAAGGAAAATCAAGCCTGAGATATGATATGAACGGCTTATGGAAGTTTGCATATGCAAAGAATCAGTCCCTGGCGCCTTGTGGCTTTGAGGCAGCTGATTATAATTGCAAAGGCTGGGATGAGATCAGGGTTCCGGCACATATCCAGATGGAAGGCTATGACGTGCCAATCTATACGAATACCACATATCCGTGGGAGGCTGATGAGTTTATCAAGCCGGGCGAGGTACCTGAGATTTTTAATCCGGTTGCAAGCTATGTGAAGTATTTCACAATCCCTGAGAATATGAAGAACAAGAGGGTGTGTATTTCGTTCCAGGGAGTGGAGAGCGGTTTTGCACTCTGGCTGAATGGACACTATGTCGGCTACAGTGAGGATACCTTTGATCCGTCGGATTTCGAGCTGACTGATTATATTATTGAGGGTGAGAACAAGCTTGCGGTCAGGGTATGGAAATGGACATCAAGCAGCTGGTGTGAGGATCAGGATTTTTACAGATTTTCGGGTATTTTCAGAGATGTATTTTTGTATGCCGTTCCTTGTGCACATGTGGAGGATCTGTCAGTTGTTCCTACACTTAATGATACCTTTGACGAGGGCACACTTAGTGTGTCAATAAAGGCAGACGGTGATGGCATTGCAAGTGTAAAGCTTTATGAGCTGGGCGATTTGTCTGTGGAAAAATATGACAGGGCTAAGCTTTTACTGGAAGAGTTTGATATAGAGCTTAGAAATAAGGAAATTTGCGAGGGCTCATGTAATGTGAAAAATCCTCTGTTATGGAGCGCTGAAAAGCCGAATCTTTATGAGGTTAAAATTATAGTTAAAGATACGCATGGAAATGAGACCGAGTTTATCAGCCAGCTGGCAGGCTTCAGACGATTTGAGATGGTAGACGGACTCATGAAGCTAAACGGTAAGCGTATTGTATTTAAGGGTGTAAACCGCCATGAGTTCAGCTCAATAACAGGCCGTGTGCCAAACCGTGATGAGGTGATAAAGGATATTGTCACAATGAAAAAGAACAATATCAATGCTATAAGAACAAGCCATTATCCTGATGATTCCATGCTCTATAAGCTTTGCGATATTTATGGAATCTATATGATAGCTGAGAACAATCTTGAGAGTCATGGCACATGGGAGGCATATAATAAGGGCTATGTTGACCTTGACTTTGTTGTGCCAAAGGACAAGCCACAGTGGAGAGAAATGATGCTGGACCGTGCCAACTCATGCTATCAAAGAGATAAAAATCATCCGGCAATCCTTATCTGGTCATGCGGCAATGAGTCGTTTGGCGGCAAGACCATATATGAGATGTCACAGCTTTTCAGACAGCTTGATAAGCATCGTCTGGTGCATTATGAGGGAGTATTTAGCGATAGAAGCTATAATGACACAAGCGACATGGAAAGCCAGATGTATACTCCGGCTGCAGGCATTGAAAAATTCCTGGCAGAGCATCCTGAGAAACCGTTTATCTGCTGCGAATATACACATGCAATGGGAAATTCCTGCGGTGCTATGCACAAATATACAGAGCTAACAGACCGCGAGCCTAGATATCAGGGTGGATTTATCTGGGATTATATCGACCAGTCAATCTATAAAAAGGACAGATACGGTAAGTGGTTCCTCACATATGGCGGAGATTTCGGCGACAGGCCTACAGATGGAGATTTCAGCGGAAACGGCATCTGCTACGGCGGAGAGAGAGAGGCTTCTCCAAAGATGCAGGAGGTGAAGTTCAATTATCAGAATATCTCGGTTGATTTTGACAGCGACTACATCTTTACAGTCACAAACAAAAATCTCTTTGTAAATACATCTGTTTTTGATGCTTTTGCCATTCTTCTTGCAGACGGTGAGGAGGTTTACAGGACAAAGCTTCAGATATCTGTTCCACCGATGGAGCAGGCAAGCTATGAGGTGCCGGTTACTCTTAAAAATTCAATGATTGATGTGGAAAAAGAGTACTGTATTGTGGTATCATTTGTATTGAAGGAAAACACCATCTGGGAAAAGGCAGGGTATGAGATTGCATTCGGACAGCATATGATAAAGAAGCCTGTAAGTGAGTATTCATGCGACAAATCAGTTGAGCTTGTTGTTGGAAACGGAAATATCCTTGTAAGAGGTGAGAACTTTAAGGCACTTTTCTCAAGAATGAATCTGGGAATGGTTTCATATGTATATGGTGGCGTTGAGATGCTTCCAAATACTATTCCACTGCCGAATTTCTGGAGAACACCTACCAACAATGATTCCGGCAACATGATGCCACAGCGCTATGCACAGTGGAAGATTGCCAGCATGTATGTGACCACCAGACAGAATCAGCGCTTTGCAGATACATCACCAAAGGTAGAAAAAAATGACAACAATATCGCCATCACATACACTTATTTCATGCCTACCACACCGCAGAGTTCATGCGAGGTGACATACAGAGTGTTTGGTGATGGAACAATCGAGACAACTCTGTCATATGATCCTGTAAAGGAACTTGGCGGTATGCCGGAGTTTGGCATGATGTTCAAGCTGGATGCCGATTATGATACAGTGAAATGGTACGGACTCGGACCACAGGAGACATATGAGGACAGACAGCATGGCGGAAAGTATGGTGTATACGAGAATAAAGTGGCAGACAATGTCGCAGAGTATCTCGTTCCGCAGGAGAGCGGCAACAAGTGCAGAGTAAGATATGCAAAGGTAATGGATAAGAAGGGCAGAGGCATGCTGTTCTTTGGTGATGAGCTTTCGTTCTCGGCACTGCCATATACACCACATGAGCTGGAAAATGCAGCGCATCATTTCGAGCTTCCACCTGTACACTATACTGTTGTCCGTGTGGCAAAGAAGCAGATGGGTGTAGGCGGAGACGACAGCTGGGGCTCACATACTCATCCGGAGTACCTGCTTGATGCCTCAGAGAAAATGGAATTCACATTCTGTTTCCGCGGAATATGATTAATCATAAATGATATAAGAATTAAGGAGAATTAAAATGTCAAAATTTATTAAGGGTATGGATTTATCGACCTTGCTCGAGCTGGAACGCTGCGGAGCAAAATACTACGAGGACGGAAAGGAGAGGGACATTCTTGACATCATGAAGGAGCATGATGTTGACACAATCCGTCTTCGTCTGTGGAACGATCCAAAATCAGAGGATGGTGAGCCTTACGGTGCAGGTAACAATGACCTTGCTGAGACTATCGCTATCGGAAAAAAGGTTACAGATGCAGGCTTTGGAGTGCTTTTGAATTTCCACTACAGTGATTTCTGGGCAGATCCGGGAAAGCAGATTAAGCCAAAGGCTTGGAAGAATTTCGGCGCGGATGAGCTGGAGCAGGCTGTATATGATTTTACACTTGAAAATCTGACAAAGATTATTGATGTGGGTGTAAATGTCACAATGATTCAGGTAGGTAATGAGCTTTCAAACGGACTTTTGTGGCCTGAGGGAAAGGTACCTAACTACGATAATATAGCAAAATTTGTGAATGCCGGAATACGTGCCTGCCGCAAGGTAAATGCTGATATTCCGATTATGATTCACCTCGATAATGGTGGAAACAATGAGCTTTATGTCAGATGGTTTACAAACTTCATTGAAAGAGGAGAGGAGTTTGAGTATATCGGATTGTCATACTATCCTTTCTGGCACGGCTCACTTGACCAGCTTGAGTTCAACATGAATGACATTGCAAAGCGTTTCAATAAGGACCTTATCATCGCTGAGGTATCCATGGGCTTTACAATGGACGGCTACCAGGAGTACGAGAAGCTTGCTGATTCTGAGCGCAAGGGTTATGCGACAAAACCGGAGCTTGTCGAGAAGATAGATTATCCTATGACTATTGAGGGACAGGCTGACTTTACAAAGGATTTCTTAAACAGAGTGGCAAATGTGGTGGATGACCACGGAAAAGGATTTTTCTGGTGGGAGCCTGCGTGGATTCCTGTACCGGGCTCAGGCTGGGCTACACCTGCTTCACTTAAGTACATGAATGATCCGGGACCATGCGGCAATGAGTGGGCAAACCAGGCACTCTTTGACTATGATGGAAATGTGTTGCCGGCACTTGATGTTATTAAGAATTTTAAAAAATAAAATAATAACATATGTAATTTTGTTGCATGATTTGATTTGTTATGTTGCATTTTCAGTCGGATGTATTGCAATGTAAAAATGTGCAGTTATAATAGAGTTATAAAGAAAAAACGAATTATTTTAACTATCAATTTAACGCAAATACAATCAGCAAAGGAGAAGAAAAAATGATACAGCAGAACGTATTAGACAAATTCAAGGAGCTTTTTGGAGCAGATGGGGATATCAGAGTATATTTTGCTCCGGGACGTGTAAATCTGATAGGTGAGCACACTGACTACAATGGAGGACATGTGTTCCCATGTGCACTTACCATCGGTACATATATGGCAGCAAGAAAGCGCGACGACAGGAAGCTTCGTTTCTACTCTATGAATTTTGACAATCTGGGTGTGGTTGAGTCATCACTTGATGAGTTTACACCTGATCCAAACGGACTTTGGATAAACTATCCAATGGGCGTTATGTGGGCCTTCGAGGGACGCGGAATGAAGCTTGAAAGCGGTCTTGATATTGTTTTATTCGGAAATATTCCAAACGGCTCAGGACTTTCTTCATCAGCATCTCTTGAGGTGGTTACAGGATATATGTTAAAGGATATTTACGGCTTTGACGTGACAAATCAGGATATTGCACTTATCGGTCAGTATTCAGAGAACAACTACAACGGCTGTAATTGCGGTATCATGGATCAGTTTGCATCTGCAATGGGCAAAAAGGACAATGCAATTTTCCTTGACTGCAATACTCTTGATTTCGAGTATGCGCCAATCGTTTTGGATGGTGCAAAGATCGTGGTTACAAACAGCATGGTTAAGCACAGCCTTGTAACCAGTGCTTACAATGACAGAAGAAATGAGAGTGCACAGGCGCTTAAGGATTTACAGACAGTATGTGACATCAAGACTCTCGGAGACCTGACAGATGAAGAGTTTGAGGCTCATAAGGATGCAATTAAGGATGAGGTTGCACGTAAGAGAGGCAAACATGCGGTTTATGAGAACCAGCGTACCATCAAGGCTGTTAAAGCACTGAAGGAAAATGATATTGAGACATTTGGAAAGCTTATGAATGCCTCACATGTATCACTTCGTGATGATTATGAGACATCATGTCCTGAGGTTGACGTACTTGTTGATGAGGCATGGAAGATTGAGGGTGTGATCGGATCACGAATCACAGGCGGCGGCTTTGGCGGCTGCACAGTCAGCATAGTAAAGGACGAGGCTGTTGATCAGTTTAAGGCAAACCTGACAAAGGCCTATGAAGAGAAGGTTGGAAAGACACCTGAGTTTTATGTTGTTTCAATCGGAGACGGACCTAGCCGTCTGGCATAAAATTAGCAATATGAAATAACAGTAACGGATAAACAGGTTTTTTCCGACAATGATTAAGGAGCATGACATGATTCAGGAGAGAATATTAGAATTAGTAAAATATGGTCTTACAACAGGACTTGTTGACCCTGCTGATGAGGTATACACAGTAAACAGACTTCTCGAGGTACTCGGAGTGGACGACATCGAGGATGAGACATTTGAAAAGGTAGAGGCTCAGCCGGCATGGACACAGGAAGAGGCAGAGGAGAAGCTTGAGGGTATACTCGAGGATATGATGACATACGCATATGACAATGGCATCATGAAAGAAAACAGCATTGTATATAAGGATCTTTTTGATACAAAGCTGATGGGATGCCTTGTAAATGCACCAAGCGTGATCAGAGCTCGCTTTAAGGATTTATACGACAATGAGTCTTCACTTGCGGCAACTGATTATTTTTACAAATTAAGCTGTGACAGCAATTATATTAGAAGACAGCGCATAAAGAAGGATATGAAATGGACCACAGACACAGAGTATGGCACACTTGATGTGACAATCAATCTCTCAAAGCCTGAGAAGGATCCAAAGGCAATTGCTGCCGCTAAAAATGCTAAGCAGAGCGCATATCCAAAGTGCCAGCTTTGTAAGGAAAATGAGGGCTATGCAGGCCGCGTAAACCATCCTGCAAGAGAAAACCACAGAATTATCCCTGTTACAATAAACAACAGCCAGTGGTTTTTCCAGTACTCACCATATGTATACTACAATGAGCACTGTATTGTGTTCAATTCAAAGCATACACCGATGAAAATCGAGCGTGCCACATTTGGAAAGCTGCTTGATTTTGTGACACAGTTTCCACACTATTTTGTAGGCTCAAATGCAGATCTGCCAATCGTTGGAGGCTCTATCTTAAGTCACGACCATTTCCAGGGCGGACACTATACCTTCGCTATGGCAAAGGCTCCGATAGAGAAGAAAATCACATTCAAGGGCTACGAGGATGTCGAGGCAGGTATCGTAAAATGGCCTATGTCTGTTATCAGAATCAAGTCAGCAGACAAAGATAAGCTTATTGACCTTGCAGATAAGATTCTTCTTGCATGGAGAGGCTATACAGATGAAGAAGCATTTATTTTTGCAGAGACAGATGGAGAGCCACACAACACTATCACACCTATAGCAAGACGTCGTGACGGAGACTATGAGCTTGACCTTGTGCTCAGAAACAATATCACCACAGAGGAGCATCCGCTTGGTGTATATCATCCGCATGCCCACCTTCATCACATAAAGAAGGAGAATATCGGACTTATCGAGGTAATGGGACTTGCAGTGCTTCCGGCCAGATTAAAAGGTGAGATGGCAGAGCTTAGGGATGCAATCCTTACAGGAAAGGATCTGCACTCGACTGAGACTCTTGCATCACATGCTGACTGGGCTCTTAAGTTTATGTCTAAGTATGATAAGATTGATGAGTCTAATATTGATGGTATCATCAATGAGGAGATTGGACTTGTATTTAAAGAGGTGCTTGAGTGTGCAGGAGTGTACAAGTGCACTGATGAGGGACGTGCAGCGTTCCAAAAATTTATAGATACGGTAAATGCATAAGATTTTCAATTATCTTTTTATAATGCGGAAAGCACCGGCGAACCATACTATATATTTCGCAAGTACTACGCAGCTAAGAAGCAGTAAGAATTATGATTTAGGGTGTTTAGACCATGACACAACCGGCTTTTATGCGCCGTCCATGGCGCATAACGCCTTGCCCCAGCGTCCATGCTGGGGCATTGTTGTATATGGACATAATTCTAACTGCTTCTAAGCTGCTTCGTAAAGCTCAATATATAGTATGTTCGCCGGTGCTTTCCTCGGCTGTGAGATAAACTGATTTTTAAAGGACATGTTAAAGCCATTATTGTTAATGACTTTTTTACTAAAGACTTGTAACTTGACTAGATTTTGCTTTCTGCAATTTATGCAGGCAGTGGATGAATGCAGGCACCAGGAAGGCATCTGCGAATATCCATGCGAGTGGGCTTGCAAAGCAGGCGGCAGAAAAGCCGAATATCGGTACAAATACAAGTCCGATGAGCGAACGCGCAATCATTTCGGCTACTCCTGCAAACATTGCAAAACCTGAAAAGCCCATGCCCTGTATGGTGAAACGGACTGTGTTTACCAGAACGAGCGGGATGTAGAAAAATGCATTTGTCAGCAGAAACTGATGAGCCTGTGCGACAACTTCTGTTTCGCTTGGTGATACAAACAGGTAAATCAGATAGTTGGCTATAAACAGCAGTGCCACAAAAATCAAAACCGAATAGATCGATCCTATCACTGAGGCTGAAATAAGCCCCTTCTTTACACGTTCAAATTTGGCTGCGCCGACATTTTGTCCACTGTAGGTGGCCATTGTGGAGCCGAGTGCGTCAAATGGACACATCATAAACATTGAAATACGGCTTGCAGCGGTCATTGAGGCAACTGCGATGGAGCCTAAGCCGTTTACGGCAGTCTGCAGTATGACGCTGCCTATAGCGGTTATCGAATACTGAAAGCCCATAGGAAGTCCCATGATCATCAGATTTTTGACATATGAAGAGTCAAGCTCCAAATCGTCTCTGCTTACATGCAGCAGAGGCACATTTTTTGCTATGTAAATGATGCACAGCACTCCTGATATACCCTGTGACAGTACGGTTGCAAAAGCCGCTCCAAACACGCCCATGTTAAATACCAGAATGAAAAGTAAATCAAGACCGATATTTAGAACAGCCGCGATTATAAGGAAAATAACAGGTATGACCGAGTTGCCGAGAGATCTCAGATATCCTGACAGCAGATTGTACAGTATTGTGGCAGGAATGCCTGCAAATATGACAATCAGATACTGGTAGGCGAGGTCGTAAATGTCGCCTGGCGTATTCATCCAGGTTAGAATGTGACCGCAGAGAAGCACAGTGAGTGCCGTCATGATTATTGCGATAATTACAGACACAATTCCTGCATTTCCTACATATTTTTTAAGTCCTTTTTCATCCTTGGCACCAAAGCGCTGTGCTATAGGAAGTGAAAAGCCTGCACACACACCCTGGCAGAAGCCGATGATGAGAAAGCAGATGCTTCCGGTAGAGCCGACTGCGGCTAAGGCCGAAACACTTAGAAAACGGCCGACGATTATAGTATCCATAAGGCTGTAAACCTGCTGGAAAAGCATTCCGAGAAGCAGTGGAAGGGAAAAGCCCAGAATGAGCCCGGTAGGAGAACCTACAGTGAGATCCTTTGAATTATTTTTAGTCATTATTTATAATCCCCCTTGATTAAAAATAGATAAAAATATATATAAAAAATAGTGATTAAGTGTAATATACAACCTTTACAAACATAAGTAAATGAGGTAAAGTTAAATTGTTAGCATTTTTTTGGGTGCATATTTTAAAGTGAATAAAAACGCTGATTTTATGTTTGATATCATGTTTTTTTGAGAAGAAAATTGAATAATCAGTAAATATGTATGGGCTGACATATAATTAAATTTGGAGGAAAAGAATGAGAGACTGGGAAAATAACATTCGAAGGGTTGTACCTTATACACCGGGAGAACAGCCAAAGAATACCTGTGTTATTAAGTTAAATACAAATGAGAATCCCTATCCGCCTGCACCGGGAGTGAGGGAGGTTTTAAGTAATTTCAATACAGATGATTTAAGACTGTATCCTGATCCAAGGGTTGATAAGCTGGTAAATGCAATTGCGGATTTCTATAAGATAGACAGCTCGAAGGTGTTTGTCGGAGTTGGCTCTGATGATGTACTTGCCATGATTTTCATGACATTTTTCAATTCAAAAAAGCCGATACTGTTTCCTGACATTACATATTCATTTTATGATGTGTGGGCAGATATGCTTCGAATCCCTTATGAGCAGCTTCCATTGTCTGATGATTTTTCAATAGTACCGTCAGATTACTATAAGGCAAACGGCGGAGTAGTATTTCCAAACCCTAATGCTCCGACAGGAAAGCTCATGCCTCTTGATGAGATAGAGGATATAATAGAGCACAATCAGGATGTAATTGTCGTGGTAGATGAGGCATATGTAGATTTTGGCGGGGAGAGTGCGCTTCCGCTCATTGACAAATATGATAATGTCATTGTGGTACAGACTTTCTCAAAATCACGCTCGCTGGCAGGCTCAAGAGTTGGTTTTGCCATGGCAAGTCCTGTGCTTATCAAGTATCTGAATGATGTGAAATATTCGTTCAATTCATATACCATGGACAGAATCACAATCGAAGCAGCTACAGCAGCGGTAAAAGACAGAGCATACTTTGAAGAGACCACAGCAAAGGTCATAAAGACACGTGAGTGGACAAAGAAAGAGCTTAAGAGACTTGGCTTTGCATTCTGTGACTCAAAGAGCAACTTTATATTTGCAAAGCCTGCAAATGTTTCTGCAACAAAGCTTTTTGAGGACCTTAAGGCAGACAATATATTTGTCAGACATTTCAGCTCACCTGAGCGAATCAACGACTATCTGCGAATATCCATAGGAACGGATGAGCAGATGCATACATTAATTAAATTTTTGGAGAATTATTCATGTTAAAAAAATATATTTACATCTTTTTAATTTCAATGGTTCCACTTATTGAACTCAGAGGAGCAGTTCCGGTTTCACAGGTGATGGGGCTGCCGATAGTGCCATCATTTATCGTTTGTATCATTGCAAATATGCTTCCGGTACCAATTATTTATCTTTTTGCAAGAAAGGTTCTCATCTGGGGATCAGACAAACCAATCATTGGAAGGTTCTTCAGCTTCTGCCTTGAAAAAGGAGAGAAGGGCGGCAAGAAGCTTCAGGCAAAGGCAGGAAAAGGTCTGTTTGTTGCACTTTTACTTTTCGTAGGTATCCCTGTTCCGGGAACAGGTGCATGGACAGGAACACTTGCGGCAAGTATCCTTGATATGGATTTCAAGTCAACGGTTGCCGCTGTCATGCTTGGAGTACTGCTTGCAGGCATGATTATGATGTTAGTAAGTTTGGCGGGCGTGTCTATATTCCTGTAGAATTTATGGGATGCTCAGGCAATGATTGATTAACAATGCGTTTTCTTCGACCCTTATTAAACAGTACAAATCCGGTCACCAGTGAAACAATTGTAACAACAGTCACAGCCACAAGGACACCCACGCTATTGCCGGGATCAGGGAAAAATCCTGAAAGTGTGCCCCAAAGGTTGAAAAGCAGATGAAGCCCCATAGAGTAGTAAATAGAGCCACCGCGTTCGCACACATATCCGAGCACTATGCCAAGTGCAAAGGCATATATGCCCTGAATCCAGTTGAGATGGAACAGTCCGAAAAGTGCAGCCTGCATCAGATTGGCAAGAGCAAATGGCAAAGCCTTTCTGGCACAGCGCATGGTCACACCGCGGAAGATAAGCTCCTCACAGATTGGCGCCAGTATTACAGAATAAAGTACTGTCACAAAGGTGATATCTGTGATGCCGGATGTCTCAAAAAGCTTGTTGTACTGCTGCAGCCAGTCGGGACGGATGTAGCCGGTTAAGTTTGCGATGAAATTGGCAGCAAACTGTGTACCCGGCACGAGTATGACGATTGCCACAATCATCATGGGATTGAAGGTTTTCTTAGGGGATGGAAGAAAATCACCCTCGTATCTGGCATAGTACCACATGCCAAAAATCGCAATGGTAATGAGTGCATAGATGACCATAATCATCATGTTAAAATTTACAGAGGTAAATGTCTTTTCAAGGCGGTTCGATACGTTTGCAGACGGAAAAGCAAGCTTTCCGACAAAACCCTGTCCAAACACTCCCATTCCCATCATAAAGAATAAGGCGATAGTCTGAATTGCCTCAACTGCAAGCAGTGGGACAAATGTGTAAAAGAAATATCCTACTTTTTTCATTTTCAATTTACTCCATTCTGATTTATTAGGCGATAGTAACACTAGTATAACATATCATAATTTAATTGCAAGAAAGCTGTTTACTTTAAAACTTTAATATGTTAAAATTAAATGTAAATAAATCGCATGAAAAAGGAGAACACGATGAGCAAGAATCTTAAAACAGAAGCAGTAGACCATTTGTTTGATGCTATTTTGTGTCTCAAGGATAGAGCAGAGTGTTATACATTTTTTGAGGATGTTTGTACTGTAAATGAGCTTTTTTCTCTATCACAGAGATTTGAAGTGGCAAAGATGCTTAGAGAGCAGAAGACATATCTTGATATAGCAGAAAAGACCGGGGCTTCCACAGCCACAATCAGCCGTGTGAACAGATCCTTAAACTACGGCAACGATGGATATGATATGGTTTTTTCACGCATGGAGGATGGCTCTGACAAAGAGGATTAGTTTATCATAGGGGAAAGAAAAACAGGCTCGTTAATTTGAGCCTGTTTTTTTAGAAGCCTCTTTTTCTTCATTTAGATCGTCAATCATGCGCTCAATCAGCATTTTCTTGATGTAGACATCAAAGCTCAGCATGCAGATAAAGCTGAATGTGTGAAGAAATTTCTGATCCTCATCAGGAAAATCTTCAAATGTCTCACCGGCAATCTTGTATTTCTTGCCGAGATCCTTTAGGAGCTTCTGCGACTCTTCAGCCTCTAAGCCAAAAACCTCCGTATAGACATCCTGCATCGTAAATCCGTCATCGTTGCCGAAGTACTTCTCGGTAAGCGGATTAAGAATTGAGCGGATATCGTTGATACTTAATATATTTTTAAAATAATATATAAAAAGCAGTGTGAGCACGTGCTCTTTAGAATACTTTTTCTTGTCCGGAGAAGGGAGCAGATTGTTTTTGGCATAGTTGTTTATCATTGTCTTTGTAAGGATTTTGTCGCTTTCATAGCGCTTTGATGCAGCGAGCTGCTCGTCCATGAAGGTTGTGACCTGATCCATATACAGATCAATGTTTGGTATATCCTCCGGCTTTATGTAATCTATTGATTTAAGCTGTTTTAATAATTCTGATAAAAAATCTTTAACGTCATTCTCCATATCATCACCTCAGGCTTTTATTATATAGTATTGAAAACTATATGACAAGTTTTTTTTGAATTTTCTCATATTGGGTTGTGCAAAACATATGTTTGTGATATGCTGTAGATAAATTGTTTTTTGTATTTATGGTATGTGTGCCTGTAATAAGACTGGAGAATTGAGAGGAAAACAGATGAACTTAGATATGTTGAATGAACAGCAGAGGGAGGCCGTTTTGACCACAGAGGGACCGCTTCTTATTTTAGCGGGGGCAGGCAGTGGCAAGACCAGGGTTCTTACATACAGGACTGCTTACCTGATAGATGAGTGTGGTGTCAATCCTTACAATATCATGGCAATCACCTTTACAAACAAGGCTGCGGGAGAGATGCGTGAGAGAATTGATGATATGGTGGGCTATGGTTCGGAAAGCATATGGGTTTCTACCTTCCATTCGACATGTGTGCGTATACTGCGCAGGTATATTGACAGGCTGGGATATGATACGAATTTTACCATATATGATGCTGACGATCAGAAGTCTTTGATGAAGGACATCTGCAAGCGCCTTGATATAGATACCAAGATGTATAAGGAAAAGATGTTTTTAAATGTCATATCATCGGCAAAGGATGAGATGATTGATCCGATAGAGTTTGAAAACCGCTTCACAGGTGACTTTGTGAAGCGCAAGCAGGCCCTTGTATACAAGGAGTATCAGAATGCCTTAAAGCAGAATAATGCACTCGATTTTGATGATCTGCTTGTGAAGACAGTAGAGCTTTTCAAGCTGGATAAGGAGGTGCTTGATTACTACCAGGAGCGTTTCAGATACATCATGGTGGATGAGTACCAGGATACCAACACCGTGCAGTTTGAGCTTATCAGGCTTCTTGCCATGAAGTATAAGAATCTGTGTGTGGTGGGTGATGATGATCAGTCCATTTACAAGTTCAGAGGTGCCAATATCTACAATATCTTAAACTTTGAGAAGCATTTTGAAGATGCAAAGGTCATAAAGCTTGAGCAGAATTACAGGTCTACCCAGAATATCCTAGATGCCGCCAACAGCGTCATTTCCAACAACGTGGGTAGAAAGGACAAGCGCCTTTGGACTGACAACGGAGCCGGAGACAGGATTACCTTTGAACAGCTTGAGAGTGGCTTCGAGGAAGCGGATTATGTGGCGCGTTCGATAGCGAGACTCGTGAGAAAGGGTGAGGCGCGCTATAAGGACTGTGCTGTGCTTTACCGAACCAACGCACAGTCGCGTCTTTTCGAGGAGAAATTTATTGCAGCCAACATCCCATACAAGATTGTCGGCGGCGTGAATTTCTATGCCAGAAAAGAGATAAAGGATATCCTTGCATATTTAAAGACTATTGACAATGGACATGATGACCTTGCGGTAAAGCGAATAATAAATGTGCCAAAGCGCGGCATCGGAGCTACGAGCATCAATAAGGTGACAGACTATGCTCTAGAGAAGGGGATAGATTTCTATACGGCACTGCGCTACGTCGATGAGGTGCTGGGCATGGCGAGGTCGGCAGGCAAGATAAAGCCTTTTGTGATGTTTATACAGTCACTTCGTGCGAGAGCCGAGATGGATTCGGTTTCGCAGCTTATACAGGCAATAATCGATGAGACCGGCTATGTCGATGAGCTGAAGGCTGAGGGCACGGATGAAGCAGAGCAGCGTATTGAGAATATTGATGAGCTTATAAACAAGGCTGTTGATTACGAGCAGGGGGAGGAGAATCCTACTCTCAGTGGCTTTTTGGAGGAAGTGGCACTTGTAGCCGATATAGACGGTCTTGACGAAAACAGCGACTATGTGGTTCTTATGACTCTGCACAGTGCTAAGGGACTTGAGTTTCCGAATGTGTATCTGGCGGGCATGGAGGATGGTCTTTTTCCAAGCTATATGTCAATCACGAGTGATGATGCGACAAGCGAGATAGAGGAGGAAAGGCGTCTTGCTTATGTTGGCATCACGAGAGCCAAGGAGCATCTGACCATTACATCGGCGCGTATGCGCATGGTGCGTGGAGAGACACAGTTCAACAAGGTATCGCGATTTGTGAAAGAGATTCCGCGTGAGCTTATGGCAGGTGAGGTCTATGAGCCAAAGCGCCGTGATGATGACCTTGAAAGAAATTCACAGAGCACCTACAGAAAGGCTAAGGAGGCCTTCAAAAAGACACCTACATACGGCATAGAGTATGCGACCACATTTAATACACAGCGTACAAGGACACCTGTCTATACACCTGTGAGCAACCAGAAGTCTTTTGCCAGTGCCAATACCACCAGAGGCCTTTCATATAAGGTAGGAGACAGAGTATCACACATCAAGTTTGGTGCGGGCGAGGTCATGGCAATCGTAGAAGGCGGCAGGGATTATGAGGTCACTGTGGACTTTGACAAGGCCGGTACCAAAAAGATGTTTGCTTCATTTGCCAAATTGAAAAAAATTGACTAAAAATATTGTAATTTTTATAGGAAAATTGGATATAATATGCTATAATGGATTTAACAAATAGCATTTGACAATTACTTTTGGAAAAGGAGCGGATTGAATTATGAGTAAAGTTGAAGAATTATTAAAAGACAACAAGCTTACAGAGAAGCTCAGCATGGCAAAGCTTAATGACCTTCTCAAAAAAGAAGAGGAAGACAAGAAGCCTTCCAAGGCTGTTATCATATTTGCCATCATTGGTGTATTAGTTGCAGTTGCAGCAGCGGCATATGGTATCTACAGATTTTTCACACCGGATTATTTAGATGATTTCGATGATGAGTACGATGATGAATTCGATGATGATTTCTTCGAGGATGAAGACGATGATGATGCTGAAGAGGAAAAAGAGGCACCAAAGACTAAAGAAGAGAAATAATCGTTTTTAGATAATGGGGGCTACATATGTAGTCCTCATTTTTCTTTATGTGTGAAGCAAGGCATTTGAAGTCAGACATACAAAGGAATAATAAAGTATAAAGAGAGATAAGAATTACATGAAAAAAGGATTTAGAGGAACAGGAACCGTAGAAAGAGTAGACTTCCCAAACAAGGGAATAGCCGTTACAGATGACGGCGACAGAGTAATTGTGAAAAATACAATTCCGGGACAGAAGGTGGAATTTGTTGTAAATAAAGTAAAGCATCAAAGGGCAGAGGGAAGACTCATGGAGGTAATTGAAAAATCACCTCTGGAGACAGAAGAGCCATGTCCTCACTTTGGAATGTGTGGGGGCTGTACATATCAGACAGTGCCTTACGAAAAGCAGCTTGATATGAAGCTTACCCAGGTGAAAAAGCTTATTTCGGATGCCATCGGCTCTGAAAAAGAGGCTGGATATGAGTTTATAGGGATACATGGAAGTCCCAAAAAGAGCGAATACAGAAATAAGATGGAATTTTCCTTCGGTGATGAGTACAAGGATGGCCCTCTTGCGCTTGGTATGCACAAAAGAGGAAGCTTTTATGACCTTGTGACAGTATCGGACTGTCAGATAGTGGATGAGGATTTCAGGACAATATTAAAGGCAACACTTGATTATTTTTCAAAAAACAATATCCCATATTTTCACAGAGCAACACACAAGGGCTATCTGCGTCATCTGCTTGTCAGAAAGGCAACAAAAACCGGCGAAATCATAGTCGACCTCGTCACCACCACACAGACAGAGGGTTTTGATGGGGAGGAGCTGCTGGCAGGCTTTAGATATGCGCTTTTGACCAGGCACTATGACGGCAGATTTAAGGGAGTTTTACACACAAAAAATGACAGCGTGGCGGATGTGGTCAAAAACGAGGGCACAGAGGTGCTCTACGGAGATTCATATTTCTATGAGGAGCTTTTAGGTCTGAAATTCAAAATCACACCATTCTCATTTTTCCAGACCAATTCACTCGGAGCGGAGGTGCTCTATGAGACAGCGAGAGAGTTTATCCTGGGAGATGACAAGGATTCGTTAAACGGTAAAACAGTCTACGACCTCTACAGCGGAACCGGCACCATCGCGCAGCTTATGGCACCGGTGTGTAAGGAAGTAGTAGGTGTCGAAATAGTTGAGGAGGCAGTTTGCGCAGCAAAGGAAAACGCAGCTCTTAATGGTCTTGATAACTGTAAATTTATCGCAGGTGATGTACTCAAGGTGCTTGATGAGATAGAGGAAAAACCGGATTATATAATTCTTGATCCACCACGAGACGGTATCCATCCGAAGGCTATCGGGAAAATCATAGAGTATGGTGTTGAGAATATGGTTTATATTTCATGTAAACCAACAAGCCTGGCAAGGGATTTGCAGATATTTATGGCCAGAGGGTATAGAGTGGAGAAGATATGCTGCGTGGATATGTTTCCGAATACGTATCATGTGGAGACGGTTGTTCTTTTGTCCCAACTGAAACAAAAGCCGGATGATTACATTAATGTCACAATTGAACTTGATGATGTGGATATAACATCTGCAGAGACTAAGGCAACATATGATGAGATAAAGAAGTATGTGTTTGAACATAATGCCGGCATGAAGGTTTCCAATCTGTATATTTCACAGGTAAAGAGAAAATGTGGAATTGAGGTTGGAAAGAATTATAATTTACCTAAAAATGAAGACAGTAGGCAACCACAGTGCCCGGAGGATAAGGAGAGAGCAATTGTGGAGGCATTGGAGCATTTTAAGATGATTCAGCAGGAATAAAAGGAGGTTGCTGCTGGAACCTGTATATGTGGAAGAGCAGTGGCTCCTTATGTTAAG
>ERZ791872.881-NODE-881-length-24135-cov-3.848380_pt1 | contig 24135 bp, 18 predicted proteins | sample MGYA00510279_ERZ791872 | MGnify/ENA primary metagenome ERZ791872 (study PRJEB30046, sample SAMN00792103) | human gut metagenome | study: EMG produced TPA metagenomics assembly of the A metagenome-wide association study of gut microbiota in type 2... | reverse complement strand
TCGTGCAATTTTTAGTTCTCCTTTTATTTGATTAGCTCCAATGTTATGACTAATTTTGCACCCGTTTTTAAAAAGACATTATAAAAACTACTATAGTTATGGATTGGTTACAAAGTTTATTGTGGGACCCCAGTTCCGTGGCGCATATCGTATTCCTCTACGCATTTGTAGTGGCAACAGGCGTGTACCTCGGCAAGATAAAGATATTCGGAGTATCGCTGGGCGTCACTTTTGTTTTGTTTGCCGGCATCCTGATGGGACATTTCGGCTTCACAGCCGATACACACATCCTACATTTCATCCGTGAGTTCGGATTGATTTTGTTCGTATTCTGTATCGGTCTTCAGGTGGGGCCGTCTTTCTTCTCTTCTTTCAAAAAGGGAGGAATGACATTAAACCTGTTGGCTGTAGGCATCGTAGTGTTAAATATTGCCGTTGCACTGGGGCTTTATTACTTGTGGAACGGTCGCATAGAACTGCCGATGATGGTAGGTATCCTCTACGGAGCTGTGACAAATACTCCGGGACTCGGTGCTGCCAATGAAGCTCTGAACCAGTTGAGCTACAACGGTCCGCAGATTGCGCTGGGTTATGCCTGCGCATATCCGCTCGGTGTAGTGGGTATCATCGGTTCTATCATCGCTATCCGCTATATTTTCCGTGTCAACATGACGAAGGAAGAAGAAAGCCTGAAAACACAGAGCGGAGATGCACATTTAATGCCTCATATGCTTAGTTTGGAAGTACGTAATGAATCTATCAACGGAAAGACACTGCTGGAAGTTAAGGATTTCTTAGGACGCCAGTTTGTTTGCTCCCGCATCCGTCACGAAGGACACGTAAGTATTCCAAATCATGAAACCATTTTTAATGTTGGTGACCAGTTATTCATTGTCTGCTCTGAAGATGATGCTGCAGCCATCACAGTATTTATAGGTAAAGAGGTGAATATAGACTGGGAGAAACAAGACCTTCCGATGGTATCCCGCCGTATCTTGGTTACCAAGCCGGAAATCAACGGAAAGACGCTGGGGTCTATGCACTTCCGCAGTATGTACGGGGTCAACGTAACTCGCGTCAACCGTTCAGGTATGGATTTGTTTGCCGACCCTAATCTCGTATTACAAGTGGGTGACCGCGTGATGGTAGTAGGTCAGCAGGATGCGGTAGAACGTGTTGCAGGAGTATTGGGTAATCAGTTGAAACGCCTAGACACACCGAATATCATCACTATTTTCGTCGGTATTTTCTTAGGTATCCTTTTGGGTAGCCTTCCTATCGCATTCCCCGGTATGCCGACACCATTGAAACTTGGGTTGGCTGGTGGTCCGCTGGTAGTTGCCATCCTTATCGGACGTTTCGGTCATAAACTCCACCTGGTGACTTATACGACAATGAGCGCCAACCTGATGCTTCGTGAAATCGGTATCGTGCTCTTTCTTGCCAGTGTCGGCATAGATGCTGGTGCCAATTTCGTACAAACGGTAGTCGAAGGTGACGGTTTGTTATATGTAGGTTGTGGTTTCCTAATCACAGTCATCCCGTTGCTTATCATCGGGGCGATTGCGAGATTATATTATAAAGTGAACTACTTCACACTCATGGGATTGATAGCCGGTAGCAACACCGACCCGCCTGCGTTGGCTTATTCCAACCAGGTAACTTCAAGCGACGCTCCCGCAGTAGGATATTCTACTGTTTATCCATTATCCATGTTCCTTCGTATTTTAACAGGGCAGATGATATTATTGGCGATGATGTAAATCGAGCTTAGCATATAAACAGTAAAGCCGGCTATATCCTTCAACAGAATATGCCGGCTTTATTTATTTTACTTATGCCCGTTTTATACTATCAACTTCAATTTCTTCACCACAAACTTTTCCACAAACCGTACGGTTTCTTCCACACCCAAAGAAGAGGAATCCACGCACAGATGGTAAGTAGCTGCTGCCCCCCAAGTCTTATAGCTATAATAATTATAGTATTCCGAACGTCTCTTGTCCGCTTTTTCGAGAATCTCTTCCGCAGCCTCTTCATTCACCTGGTGAATCCGGCATATCCTTCCGATACGGTCTTCTTTGGAAGCCGAGATAAAGATATTCGCGCAACGTGGATGTTCGCGCAGGATATAATCCGCACAACGCCCCACAAACACACAGGACTTCTCTGCCGCCAAACGACGAATCACATCACTCTGCACCTTAAACAAAGCATCATTGCTCAAACAATTCGTGCATGGCATCGCCCCTTCACTGATAAACGGGAAACGCATACCGAACAATCCGCCGATAATACCTTGGGAAGCTTTCTCGTCCGCTTTTTCAAAGAATTCCTTACACAGGCCGCTTTCCTCGGAAGCCAGATTAATCAGTTCCTTATCGTAGAAGTCGATTCCCAAACGAGCTGCCAACTTCTCTCCGATTTCTCTGCCGCCGCTACCCAATTGTCGACCGATGTTAATTACATAATTACCGCTCATAGTACATTTTGTTTTATGGTTTGGTAGCAAACATACGACTTTTTTCGAAAACTCACATCATCAGACGAAAGTTATATTTGAAAGTAACAATGAAATATCCCTTAATCTCCTGCGTACGATATTCATAAAAACCATCGGAAGTAGCCGTACGCCCGTAACTTTTCCTTTTACCTAAAATATCCGACCAATGGGCTGACAGCTCCGCTTTCTTCTCTTTCAGAAACCGCCAGGTAGCAGTCGCGTTCCACACCATCTCGTCTTCTTCCCCCTTTTGGATATTCGTACCGCTACGCAACATATAAGCGGCATCCGTACGCAACTGCAAACCGAAAGGGAAATCCACATAACCGTCAAAACGGAAATTATAATAACGCGTATAGTTATCATTGTCATTCAGGGAATTGAGCGAATACTGATAATCCCAGGAAGTGGCAAGTTCCAGTCCGCCCCAGGCAGGCTGATAGGATGCCTGCACTTCACAATTCAGTCCGGTATCACGTGTCGTACTCTTTTCTGGCTGCACACTTCTGTCCTCGTTAATCATACTGACACGGTTGCTATGGTTGCCCGATGTATTCAGCCTCAAAGAAAAATGTCCCAGACGCTTCCACCAGTTCACGTTTCCATACGTATTCCAGTTGCCGTTAATATTTATCGGATACGTTTCCCGTCCGCCGGTCTGCACATCATAAAGCACGACTTGCGTCACGCTGTTCTGCTCTGTCTGCCATCCGAAATTTGCCGATATGCCTTTGGAAGGATACTGGTAACTCAAGCGGATATTATGGATAAACATCTGTTTCAAGTCTGGATTTCCACGAGTGATATACAACGGGTTACTATTATCCGTCAACGGCATCAAGTCCGACAAGGAAGGCTGTCGTGTCCTGCCGTCATAACTCAGGTTGATACGCATCTCCTTCTTCCGCCATCCCAGCCAGAGCATAGGCTGATAGTCAATGATATGCATGGCAGTATCCGCATGAAGCTTCCCCACCTTCCGGTCGATGGTACGTTTTTGCGGAGTGACACCCAGTGACGCATTGGCCATCCAGACATCATCCGAATAACTGAACCCTATATTCAAGTCGTGTCCGTTGCTACGGCTGTGGCTCCGGTTGCTCAGGCTATCCACATATCCAGCTTCATAACCGGAAGGCAATTCCCCGAAAGCATCCGGATGAGCCAACGAAGACAACTCGTATGTAGAGCGGTTATCCCGTTCATACTGGGTACTCCAGTTATATGCCGCCCGGAAATGCATCTTTTTACCGACAGGCTGCGTGAAACTCACCCCTACCCTCCATGTGTTATTCCGTCGGGGAGATTTCAAATATTGGTTACGATAAAGTACCGAATCATTACCGAGCTTGTCTTTCAACTTGAAATACGTAGTCTGAGACAGTGAGAAACTTTCGCCATCCCCCCACGAATCCGAGTTCATTATATTCAGCCCCAAAGTAGTTCCTTTCTCATTCAGACGCCGCATAATCCCCATTCCCCAGTTATAGCGGGTTGATTTATTGTCCGAAAACGAACGGTTCTCACTACGGTTCACCTTTATATCTCCGGGGATAGATTCAAAATCATCAAACAGCCTTTCATGGTTCACATCGGGCGGGGCATCAAAAGAAGCGCTCCGGCTATTACTTTCACTCTCGTTGGGAGAAAGTCCGAAACTGCCATTAAAATGTATACGTGTACGTTTATCCATTTCCCAATCTCCCATCAGACTCGAATTCATAGACTTCCCTTTGGAGTTGCCCTCATTAGCGGACGCAGAATACTGGTTACCAGTCTTCAAATACTGTTCCTGATACATGGAAGTGATATTTCCGTTCCGGTTGAGATTATAATTCACATTTCCGTTCAGAGTAAACTTCTTCCCGAATTTGTGCGTCATATTCATTCCGACGGAATTATTGATATTGTCCTTGTATGTACTGTTCTGATAACGGTTGGTAGACCGTGCGATAAAAGAAAGGTTCTGTCCGTCCTTGCTGAAATAGTTCACCTGTCCTTCCAAATCCTTCTTCTTATGATTTCCATATCCTACCGTCGCATTTGTCAGCCAAGTCTTGTTTAATTCCTCTTTCGTTTGCAAGTCGAGCACATATTTCTTTTCTCCCGAACTGATACCTGTAAATTCCTCTTCTTTTGATTTCTTGTCATATACCTTCAGTTTGCTGATTAAATCTGCCGGCAGATTTTCGAGTGCAGTCTTTTTATCTCCCGAAAAGAACGACTCTCCATTCACATTGATTTCACTGATAGGCTGACCATTGTATGTCAGCGACTGGTCTTTCTTGTTATAGACCAGTCCCGGAATACGTTTCACCAAATCTTCCAGATAAGCTCCTTCTGGTGTTTTATAAGCGGAAGCATTGATAACGGTCGTATCCCCTTCCATGACCACTTCTTTCAGTTTTCCGGTCACCACCACTTCGCCAATTTGAAGGTCATCATCCTTCAACACGATAGTGCCCGTATTTATAGATGCAGAATCTCCCAATGCACGATAGCAAGGCTGCATTCCCATAAACGAAACTCTCAACAGATATTCTTTCTTTTTCTGTGGCTGATAAGTCAAAGTAAAGCGACCATTCTTGTCACTTGCCGTGCCTTTTACAAAAGTAGAGTCCGCCTTTTCCAAGACGACAATACTGGCAGAAGGCAAAGCCTGTTTCTTTTCACTTCCGGTTTCCTGCATTTGAACTCTTCCCCTGACAGTCCTCGCCTGTTGTGCATACATTATTGTATGTACACAAAATAACAGTAAAAATAATCCGCCTAGTCTGCAAGTTTTCATGTCAATAGCAGTATAAGTCTATATTTTAGTTTGGGCCTCAATAATGCATGTAAAATTAAGAAGTTTATTTAGAAAACTTACTACTTTCTTCGTTTTATTAAAACAAATTACATTCCAATCACACAAAGCATAGATACGTACATCTGAAAATCACTTTTGAAAAAAGCAAGACGAAAGTATCATTTCCCAAAAACTGAAGAGTATAAAAAAGCGGCTAAAAGCAAGAATGGTTTATTCTTGCTTTTAACCGCTTTTTTAGTGGTCAATAATTATTTATTTAAACCTACATCCACACGTACTTTTTTCTCAACTCTCTTTCCATTTGAAATAGCAGTTATCTTACACTCTGTACTGCCAATGTGCTCTTTAGCGGTCACAGTCAATATTCCAGCCGCCAAAGAATAATTCACTAGTTTATTTTCAGCAAATTCCACCTGACGAATGATAGAAACAGAAGTATTATCCGCATCAACTATTTTTTCATTCAAATCAATAGCCTTGGTTTCTCCCGGAGACAATAATATCTGATTAATTAAGATTTCCGGTTTGTTAGCATCTTCAAAGAAAGGTACTGCAGGGAACCAGTAATAGCCACTTTCTCCGGAATCTCCCCCACCTTTCACTTCTATTTCTTTTTCCAAAGTTCCACTTGGGCTGATAATATAAACCCAGTTATAACTTTCATATCCACGAGCTACTGTAGCAATTACACAATCTGTAATAGGGTCTACACGAATACCGGCTCCATAAAAAGTCAGTTGTTTATTTTCATGCTTTCCTAAAGTATAAAAAGCCGGATTAAATGCCTGAGTATCTATATCATATTTCACAACTACGGTACTGCTCCAACCACCACTCGACCAATAAAGGGTATTACTTTGAGTACCTGCGCAAAGACTTCCCGCATTCCAAGCTCCCCAAGATCCACTTATTTTTACTCCCCCGGGATATTCCATAGTTTCTTCTTCCAATGTAACTGGATTTACTTTTAAGAAGTTATCAGCCGTAGCAATCCATATTGTCCCATCTTTGCTTCTCGTTAAAGTATTAAATGAACCCTCCAATGTTTTTTCAACTTTATTAGTCGTTACATCAATGATATAGACTTTTTTATTTGCCAAAGCAAAAACACGTCCTTCCGCAAAACACATTGCTCCCATCTGGTCGGAAATTCCCTCCACCGGATTTCCCAGTTGCAGATTAGTTATATCAAACTGACGGATACCACCACTGTAACCAATATACCCCAATTTATCATCCACTCCAACGAAAGAACGTCCGTCTCCACCTATATCCGTAAAAACCGCTTTCTTCTTCAATGTGTTCGCATCTGCTACAACAAAGCGGTTTCCTTGTTTAGAAAGCAAATAGATATTATCCCCCCATGTTGTTCCAAATTGAGTCGTAACACCTAATGTTTCATCCTCATTAGCTGCCCGATAAGCCCGATACACTACATCGTACCCGTCTCCATTCACTTTAAAATAGTTTACGGTACCATTATCATGTCCGAACCAATCTTCATTAGCCACATAAAACCCCTTTGCCGGAACTACAGCAGACGGCTGTGAATCCTCTATAACTTCAACATATTCCAGTTTTTCATCATCATCACAAGCCGTGAAGCCAATGCCAAGCGCAACAAACGCGAATAAAAAATACTTTTTCATTTCTTTCTGTTTTTTATATTAAAAAATTATTGATTTGCTAACACATGAAGGTCCTCAATTTTACCAACCTCGGTAGAAGTCTCTCCCAACCAGCCACAATACTGATTAACACCTGTATATATCTTTATAAAATCAACTCCCGGTAACTTTACAGCCTGTCCTTTTGAATCGACAGCCCAACCAATATCAAATACATCTCCACCTTCCGTATTATCGGCATATCCCCAATCATAAGCATCCAACGTCCAACGTGCATAGGCGTCAGGTCCATTATCAACCCCATTATTAGCCAATAATGTACCTTTGAATACAATCTGGTTATCAGTAATCCATTTCGGGAAATAATCTTGGTCATGGAACGTGTTCTTATACACATGGCCACTTCTATCCTGATTATCAATCCAAGGGCAATACGTGTCATCCGACAAGTAGTTTTCAAGATCCGGAGTAGGTACGTGGTCTTTTTCATTTCTGAAATAAGTAATCTCATACCCTTTAATTGTAGTATTTTTACCATACTCGCTGCCAGCTAATTCATACCATTCATCAGCGTCCGGTTTACCATCCTGGTTTTTATCATAAGCCACCATTATAATGGCCGGTTCACTACTACCGGTAAATGCATTTCCAACTATCCGGAAATCCTTTTCTCCTTCCACATTCTGAATGGTATGGTCGAAACCAACTATTACATAACCTCCATAAGCTCCTAAAGTAATCATACCTTTCTTTCCGTTTCCGATAGCTTCCAGTACTTTCGCATTCATAGTCTCCTGTGTATCACCTTCCTCGTAGGACGGCATCGTATTGACAAACTGTCCCGGTGCCGGGCGATAGTCAATGACTTGGGTGACATAGGGACTACCATCAAAATTCAATTCAGGATCGGGATCCGGATCAGTTCCTCCTTCTTCTTTTCCTCCTTCATTACCATTATTATCCTCGTCGGAACAGGCTGTTAACAAACAGCCACTTAACAAAACAGCTCCAAAGAGAGCAAACATTAAAAATAAACTCTTCTTTTTCATATAAATAAAGTATTAAACATGTTTCCATTCACTTCATCAATCCTTCTGTTACAAAAGCAAAGTGCCCGGGGATATTTCCTCCCTGAGTTTTCCATCTCAACCTTCCTTCCGGTGAAAAGCAGTATACAAAACCAGTCACTACATAATTTTGGGCGTCAGACATCAATATTTCCTTCGTTTCCGGATTGATGGCTAATCCATAGGGAATCATAATTTCTTTATCCGTTCCATCAGTGATAATCCTGTCGGTTATTTCCTTTTTAGTCCGGGTATCCAGAATGCCATATGTCACCCGGTTTCCACCCGAACTCATACTATATGCCACGCTGTAATAATAAAGTGAGTCTCCACTCATACACATTCCTCCTACGGGAATATCCAAGCATTGTTTCACTTCATCAGTCCGGCTATCTATCACATACAGGTTAGGAGAAGTATTTTTATAATCTCCCCGCGAACTGACATAAATATCACCACGTTTGTCAATAGCCATCCGGTACAGGTTGATAGCGACATCTATTTTCTTTTTCTCTACAAATGTCTCCAAATCCACAACAGACACCGTACGGTCATAATTCGGTGCCCGATATCCTCCTGAGTTAGCCACATATAATTTACCTTCATGCACTATCATTTCTTCCGGCTGATAACCTACCGTAACCTTCCTCGTCAGTTTCAAAGTGACCGTATCAATTTCAGCCACCAATCCTTTCTCCGCATTCGGGTCAATCTGGACAGGTCCTGCATATGAACTCACATAAGCTTTTCCATCGTGGAAAGCCAGATAACGGCAATTAGGTATTTCTATTTCCTTGAGTTTCCGTGCAGTACGCACATCAAAGACAACCACCAAATTGGACACATTTATAATCGCATATACCTTCTGCCCATATACCTGAATATCATTTCCCACATCACCCAACTCTTTTACAATGTCAGGATTCCGTTCCGAAAAAATATCCCGGGTATAGTAACCCGTAGTATAATCAAAGTAGTCGAGCGAAGCACCATTCGTTCCCATATTTCCCTCATTCAGTTGGTAGAACCCTTTAATACGCGTACCCACCAATGGTAGCGTCACTTGCACACTACCCGAAAGGAATATTTGCTCATCTTCCCTACATGCCGAAAAGAATAAAAGAAACAGTAGCAGGGGGATTAAATATAATTTTCTCATAAACTCAAACTTATTACAAACCGGAAATTTCGTCCGGGCATCGGATAATTAAGTACTACATCATAATATTGATTGAATGCATTATTCATCTCCACAGAGGCTTTCAACAAATGGCGGTTACAGAACCGGAATTCTTTTTGCAGAGAGAAGTCATGCGTATACCAAGGTTCTACGTAATTGCGAGGAATGTTATTTACAGAGCCGTTATAGCGTTCGCCTACATAGATAAAACTGTAATTCAATGTCCAGGTATCATATTCCGCACCGGCAATCACCGAACCGCTATGCCAGGGTGTATAAGGAATCTGGTTGCCATATGAAGACAGTTTCTTACCGTTTATTTTCGTAAAGTCCTGTGCTTTCGTAAAAGAGTAGGTAAGATTCGTATGCAGTTTGACCGGTCCGGCATGTCCCGACACAGCAGCCGAAACATCTACACCTTTACTTTCCACTTTTCCCATATTCGTCATCATCCAACGAAAACTGCTACCGGTAGGAGCAGCTATAATTTTATCAGTAATTGCGGCATAATAAGCATCAGCTTGCACAGAAACCTGGTCAATCCATCCTGATTTGAACGCCTTCTGATAACTTCCTCCAATATTGAACTGATCTGTAAACTCCGGTTTTAATTGGCTAAATCCGATTTGCGCATAATAAAGGTCATTGAAAGTAGGCAAACGGAAAATTCGTTTATAAAACGCACGCAGGTTGAGGTCATGATTACCAAAAGGTTTATAGCCGATGATGAGTGCCGGAGAAAACTCCGACTTGTCCGGTGCTTTTACGTTATTCCTCACCTTCTCTATTACGAATGTCCCCAACACATCAGCTTGCAGTTTCCACTTTCCCAAATTCAAGGCCGTAGCAAATGCTGCCCAAGTGGTATATCGCTGTGGAAAAGTAAAAGGAGTCCCTACTCCACGCATTACAGCATTCAGTTTATTATATTGGAAATCAACAGAAAGGGAGATATCCCACACAGGAAGGATGCTATACATGTTCACCATAGATATATACCAGTCCTGCTGATAATAAGTATTGTCGAACTGCATCTTTTTAGTCACATTTTCCTGCAAAAACTGAACCGTATCCCTCGAAAGATAATGCGTGTAATCATAGGCAAACTTTCCGTTCAACTGTATTTTATACCCGGGAGTTATGTCTTTCACAAAGGTGGCTTGGGCAAAGAAGTTCTTATCTCCCTGCCTCTCCCCATTCTGCCATACATTCTTTACGATAGCTCCGGGCAGCCCCCGGTCCGAATTATAATAGTACAACTTGGCCTGCCAATAGCCGTTATGCACCGTCCCATATACACCCGCCTCCATACGATAAGCCTCTATGTCGCTATTCCAGCGGGTAGCAGTCGTGTCATAAGCCACTTCTCCTGTCTGGTTCAGACGTCTGTAACGGAACTTATACTGTCCGTCGGATTTCATATATTCTCCACTCAGACTAAGACTTAACTTATCATTCAGTTTTTGCTCCAAACGTATGGAAGGATTGATTAACTGAATACTCCCCGCCTTGTATCTCACCAGCAAGTTCGTTTTCTTCCCTCCCTCAAATCTGGATTTCCTTGTTTTCAGATACACCGCCGAAGCAGAAGCGAAGTCTTTTGCAGACTGGAAGATTTCACTTTTCTGCCCATTATACAAAGATAGTTCTTCCAAATCATCCAAAGAGAAACGCCCCAAGTCGACCACCCCGTTTTGTGCATTTCCTATCTGGATACCATCATAGAAAACTCCGACATGATGCGAACCCATATTACGCACGTCCACCGTTTTCAGTCCACCCATTCCACCGTAATCCTTAATCTGCACACCGGAAAAATAACGTAACGCATCGGCTACATTATGTGTGTTCAACCGTTCCAACTTCAACCCATTGAGTCTTTGGGCGGGAATCACTTCTTTATATGGCTTTGCCGTAATCACAACCTCATTCAAGTGCTGCAAACTATCCAGCCGGCTTTGTGCCACCACCAATGAAGGAAGCCCCAGGCAACCTGCCACTACACATGCCATTTTCCAAACTACTTGTCTTATCATTCCGTCCGTTTATTTTTCGACAACAATAAACTTCCCGGGGAAAAGCCATCCAAAGATAGAAAAGGGCAGTCTGCTCCCATTCAACAGAGCATAGATCGGTATTCTGCACAAGCAGACACCACGCATGTCGCACGTCTTTACAACAGCTACTACAATGTGATTGAATTAAAAACTGCACTCTTCAAACTCTAATCCCGGAAAGTTTCAAGAATTCAACTTTGGCAGGTCTTCTGACTTACTCCATTTTCCTAACGCCCTTCCCATTCCTCCAAAGCGGAACAGTGGATTTGAGTATTGTAGGAAAACTTTTGGCGGAGCTTACAGCAGCGGGTCTGTTCAGGATTTACACCTGATTCCCTTTTCACCACTCTTTCCGTAGAATCGGAAAAGTGACACCAAAATTTCTGGGGACAAAGATACACAAATAGAAACAAATCAGAAGAAAAATCCAACTAAAATAAAAACAAACTAATAATTAAGTCCTATCTTTGCCATTCGAAAGGATCCACTATTATTTTTTTCTAATTAAAATTCTTATAAAAGTGAAATCTCCTATTTTGACTGTCGCGCTACTTTGCCTTCTCTTTTTGGCAAGCTGCATCACCCGTAATAAGACATCCATTGAAACATTCAATCAGGATGTATATATCCCTGAATATGCTTCGGGATTTAAGATTCTAGGCGCAGAAAATTCCGCCAGCACCCTTATACAGATAACGAATCCATGGCAAGGAGCAAAAGACGTCACAATGTCCTATTTCGTTTCACGCAACGGCGAGCAGGCGCCTGCCGGATTCAATGGGCCCGCCATTCCTGCCGGAGCGAAACAAATCGTATGTATGTCCTCTTCTTATATTGCCATGCTCGATGAACTGGGAGAAATCAACAGGATTGCCGGAGTGTCAGGAATCGATTATATTGCAAACCCTTATATTCTCGCTCATAGAGATTCAATCAAGGACATGGGGCCGGAAATGAACTACGAGCTGCTGATAGGGCTAAAGCCTGACGTAGTATTATTATATGGTATAGGTGATGCCCAAACCGCTGTAACGGATAAACTAAAAGAACTCTCCATACCTTATCTATATATGGGAGAATACCTGGAAGAATCACCGCTCGGCAAAGCCGAATGGATGGTCGTCCTTTCAGAACTGACAGATAATCGGAAGAAAGGTATAGAAATATTCCGGGAAATCCCTGAACGCTATTACGCATTGAAAGCGCTTACCGACTCAGCCAAACAACGCCCTACTGTCATGTTCAATACTCCGTGGAACGACAGTTGGGTAATGCCTTCCACCCAAAGCTACATGGCACGGCTGATTGCCGACGCGGGGGCTGATTATATTTATAAAGAAAACAATTCAAACAGCTCCACTCCTATCGGACTGGAAACGGCTTACGGACTGATACAAAAAGCAGACTATTGGATTAATGTAGGTTCAGTGAACACATTAGATGAGCTGAAATCCGTCAATCCCAAATTCGCAGACGCAAAAGCAGTACATGAAAAGAGGGTCTATAATAACAACTTACGGTCGACGCCCGCAGGTGGCAATGATTACTGGGAATCGGCAGTGGTACGTCCTGACGTCGTACTGCGCGACCTGATTCATATCTTCCACCCGGAACTTGTATCCGATTCACTTTATTATTACAGACACCTGCAATGAAACAGCCCCGTAAACGTACCCCCCTTTTATTTATTGCATTAGGCATCGTTGCCGTGCTATTATTACTGGTAGACATGGCAACAGGGGATACCTATATTCCGGTTTCAAAGGTATGGGCGGTACTCACCGGCGGCGAATGTGACGAAATGACGCGTAATATCCTCCTATCCATTCGGTTCATACGGGTAGTAGTAGCGGCATTAATAGGCGTGGCACTCTCCGTAAGCGGACTGCAAATGCAAACGGTTTTTCAGAATCCATTGGCAGACCCTTATCTGCTGGGAGTCAGTTCCGGCGCAGGATTAGGGGTAGCTCTGTTTATACTGGGTGCTCCGCTACTTGGATGGTCAGATTTTCCGCTGCTTCAATCATTGAGTATTGTCGGCTCGGGATGGATAGGAACGGCTGTCATTTTATTGGGGGTAGCCATCATCAGCCGGAAAGTGAAAAATATTCTCGGTGTGCTGATTATGGGAGTTATGATAGGTTATGTGGCAGGTGCCATTATCCAAATCCTGCAATATCTAAGTTCTGCCGAACAACTAAAAATGTTCACACTTTGGTCGATGGGTTCGCTCGGTCATATCACAGCTACACAACTGGGAATCATGATTCCCATGCTATGCATAGGTCTGCTGATTTCCGTAGCCTGCATCAAACCACTGAACCTGCTGCTACTCGGCGAGAACTACGCACGGACAATGGGAATGAACATCAAGCGTTCACGCACTTTTATCTTTATTTCTACCGCACTGCTGACAGGAACAGTCACTGCTTTCTGTGGTCCGGTAGGATTTATCGGTCTGGCAGTTCCGCACGTCACACGATTGCTGTTCAACAACGCCGACCACCGGATACTCGTTCCCGGTACTATGCTGACGGGGCTTATCAGTATGCTTATCTGTGACATCATCGCCAAGAAGTTCCTGCTCCCGGTCAACTGTATCACCGCCTTATTGGGGGTTCCGGTTATTTTATGGGTAATAGTTAAAAACTTGCGTATATTCAAATGATCGAGCTTAAAGAACTGACACTGGGATACGGACAGCGCACGCTGTTGAAAACGGTAAACGCCCGAATCGCAGGCGGGCAACTTGTTGCCTTGCTGGGACGTAACGGAACAGGAAAAAGTACCTTACTGCGTGCCATGATGGGACTGGAACATCCACAGTCGGGAGAAATCATCCTGCAAGGTAAGAAGATAGCTTCGCTGAAACCGGAAAAGCTTGCCCGCAGCATCAGCTTTGTAACGACGGACAAAGTACGCATCGCCAATCTCCGTTGTAAGGATGTAGTGGCTATGGGACGTGCTCCTTACACGAACTGGCTCGGTCAGCTACAACCGGAAGACGAGAAACGCGTGGATGATGCCATGCGACTGGTTGGAATGTCCGGCTATGCGGAAAAAACAATGGATAAGATGTCCGATGGTGAATGTCAACGAATCATGATTGCCCGTGCCCTTGCACAAGACACGCCCGTCATTCTGCTCGACGAACCGACTGCTTTTCTCGACCTCCCCAACCGTTACGAGCTCTGCCTGCTCCTGAAAAGACTGGCGCAGGAAGAAGGCAAATGTATCTTGTTCTCCACACACGACCTTGACATCGCCCTGTCACTCTGCAATTCCATCATGCTGATAGACAATCCGCATATGTACGCCCTTCCCACCCCGGAAATGGTAGGCAGCGGACATATCGAAAGGTTGTTTCGGAATGAGTCGGTGACATTCAACGCGCAGGAGATGAGGGTGCGTATCAAATAAGTACAATTCCTGTTGTCAAATATGCTGTGCACACAGACGGACGCATAATAAAGCGTTAATTCATTCTTCTTTCAAATCGGCAAACCAGTATGTATAAGTTTTAGTCGTCCCATCATCGAGATTAATATCATAACTTTGTGAGAAGGGTTCTCCCAAACAATACGGAATGGGAGAATGGAAAATCGGCCCGTCATAACAAAAGGTATGATATTCACCGTTTTCTCCATTAGGGTCGGTTTCCGCAGGAAGTGATGCCACGAAATCACGGTCTATGAGTTTTCCGATGGCAGCAGCGCCCAGCCCATCATTCATTGTAGTGACTACGATTGTTTTCAGTTCTGATGATAAAAAGTCTTCCATCACCTGCTCTGAAGATTTCCCCCACAAAGGTTCCACAACTTCGATGCTATAAGGTACAAGTTGTTGTTCACGGTATTGCCGTACGTCATGCAGGAATATATCTCCGAAGATAAAATGCGTCACACCCAATGTCTTGAAATGCTGCACCGCCTGCAACATGGCTGACGAATAATCCTCCATATTTCCTTCCGGAGTCAAGTCGACAATATAGAGAGGGATGCCGATACTTGCCGCCTGTGCTTCAAGCAAGGACAAAGGAATACCGTGCATCGTCGAACGGTGGGTATCACGATTTACGGTTGTCAGCAATGCGACTATTTCATAGCATCCCGTTTCCATAGCTCGCAGCAGGGCATGGGCGGAATCTTTACCACCACTCCAATTGAAGACAGCTCTTATTTTATCCATTATAAAGTTTTTACCACAAAAGTATTACTTTTATCTATATTTCCACCTAAGTATACAATCCAAATCGGAGTATTTAATGTCCAACAAATAATAAATGTACATTTTTGGACAAAAGGATACAGTTTAAATTTCTCTCCGGATAAACCAAAATAAACGTGACGGATTAAGTTAAGTATCAAAAGCATGATGCTGACTCTTCGTAATGTCGGCTATATGATAAAGTTAGGAAGTTCCGCCTTTATCAGCGAAGCATCCATCGCCTGCATGATGTTTTTAGGAAATTATGTTTTCATCCATTATCTTGGTGAAGACGGAGTAGCCGCATTCAGTATTGCCTGCTACTTCTTCCCGATTATCTTCATGGTTTACAATGCCATTGCGCAATCCGCACAACCGATTATCAGCTATAATTTCGGAGCCGGACAGCCCGACCGTGTCAGGAAAGCCTTGCACCTCGCCATTCGGACGGCATTGATTTGTGGAATCAGCTTTTTCATTATCACCGTTTTATGCCGGCAGAATATCGTTTCGTTGTTTATCGACCGGAGCTATGCGGCATTCGATATAGCCGTGAATGGTATCCCTTATTTTGGTATCGGATTTATATTCTTTGCTTTCAACATGATAGGAATCGGTTATTATCAAAGCGTCGAACGGGGGCAGAGAGCTATGATTATCACTCTTCTTCGAGGGGTGGTATTTATGCTGATCGGTTTTCTTGTGCTTCCCAAAAAGAAATCATTGATTGTACGCGAAGGAGCAAAGAGTAGATTCAACGATTTGGTTTGCGTCCGAGGGAGAAGCCGCTTTCTCCGTTTGGGGATATGTGGAAAATGGTTACTCATTAATAAATATTGAAGCGATGTGTGACAGCGTAGCTTATTGCATTTCCCGTACAGCCCTGAATCATTTGTTCGCTTCTTCCATCGGACTTGCTAACCTGGGAATTAATCTTATGAATCACCAGATGCTCTTACAAGAAAATTGGCTTATCAGTTCGGGAAGCCCGCGAGCCAAAGAGCGTTATCTTACTCTTATCAAGGATACACCGGAATTACTGCAATATGTCCCACTGAAACATATCGCGTCTTACTTGTGGATAACGCCACAATCACTAAGCAGGATTCGGGCGGAAATAGCCAATACACATACGGAAGAATAGGGATTATTCATGTGAACACTTGGAAAGGATTTTGTCCAAACTTTCATCGACTACTCCCAGCATCTGAAGCTTGGATAACAAACGGTAATACGAAGTTTTTCCGACGCCTTCTATGCCTAATATACTTTTCCATCCCCCTAATGATATGATTTCAAACAGCTCCTTTACCGTCCGTATCTCATTATTCTGCAATACATTTGCCAACCGGGTATCGGCAACTTTCCGGAGTGACAGATTGAGTATCTTTTCATCCTGCTCCAGATTTACCTTCTTCCTGTCCTCGGCCAAAGACAGGAAACGGGCATCCATGGAACGTTTCCGATAGGTAGCCAACATGTCCTTCCGTAGTTTCAAGCCTTTAAGATGAGAATTATAAATCTGTAATGCACGGTCGTAGGTGATTCGATGTCGGCAGGCAACTTTCGCTATGGGTTCTCCTATGGAAATGGAATAGAAAATATCACGACCTTCGGGATGAATTATCAATTGAGCCAGTTCGCGAATAATGATTGTATACAAAGGCTTACATGTCTTTTGGGTTCTCAAGACATAAAGCAAATCATCATATCTGGAAATGATAAAGTCACGTTCCAACTTCTTTTCTTCTACGATTCTTGATAAATAATCTGCTTCCAAACCAAGTCTCTTGTGGGTTTCCAGATAAGCGAGAAGGCTATCTTCATCCAAAAATAGCTGTTCCTCTATTCGTGAACTTGTAATATAACCAAGATTCGCCCAATTCCTGAGAATGGGTTCATTAATGCCGTGCTTTTCGGACATTTGTTTTGTTGTGAGCCACTTTGACATAAAAAACGGAACTAAGTTAGTAATTAACTTGTTCCGTACCTTTTACCTTTTATTATAAAAGAGTACGGAGCTATCTAATCCCGCTAACAGAAGGTTGTAGCGAACACCCCACACACACGGGACAGACAGCCCGTACCCTATGAGAAGTCATAGAAGCACAGGCGTCTTCCCGGCGTGTGTTAAAAATCGCTACATTTTTCTGTTAGCCGAGGAAACGCGCAATCGCATACCATAAAAACGGCATGCTACGTTCCGATGACAAAGGTACAAATACTTTTCGGAAAATAACAAGAGAGAGTTATAAATGTTTAGGAAAAATCAAGAACAAAGGATTCTTTACCCCTTATCACTATTTTCTAACATACTACAAATCAGCACAAGTTATAGTCTCCAACTTTTCTTTATATCAAAATAATTGCTACCTTTGTTCCTATAAATAGAATAGAAAATGAAAACAACCGCTGAAATACTTGATATATTACGCGATTTCAAAGCACACTATGCTGAGAAATACGGAATAATCACTTTGGGGTTGTTTGGTTCCGCCGCCAGAGGAGAGCATGATGAAACAAGTGATATTGATATTTGCATAAAGTTACAAGAGCCTGACTATTTTACAATACAGGATATAAAGGAAGATTTAGAAAAAATATTCCGTACAAAAGTGGACATCATCTCACTAGGAGCTATCATGCGCAAATTTTTCAAAAAAAGTCTAGAAGAAGATGCGATCTATATCTAAAGAAAAAATAGTAGGCATGCTACATTTCGTTGAAGAACAAAGTTCTTTTATAGAAAGAACAACGAAACATCTAAATTCATACCATGACTTTTTAACCTCTGACTCTGCTATGGTACTATTTAATTCTACTTGCATGTGTCTTCAAACAATAGGAGAAACAGTGAGACAAATAGACAACCTTACAGAAGAAGCATTACTAGTTGAAAATTATAAAGAGATTCCTTGGAAACGAATTATAGGTTTACGCAATATATTATCCCATGAATACGCCGCTATCGACCCCGAAGCAATATTCAATACCATAAAAAGAGGAATTCCACCTCTATTAATCACTATAAATAGCATTATTACAGACATAGAAAACGGTAAGCATAACTCTTTATTTTAAAACAATAAGACGTTAATTTATCTATCAAGTCTGTCCTACTCACTTGTTCTCTTTAGTATTCATCAATTGTTTGATATGCTTTACAATTAAATTTTATTTCGTATACAGAATAAAATACACATCATTTTGTTTCGTATACAAAACAAGTAGATTTATACTCTACATATACCTAGCATGGAGTGCAGTATTCCTTTTCTTCCATTTTCTTTCGATTATTCCAGCGTTTTTGTGTAATTCTGGAAAACTTCTGTTAGTGCCTTATACAAAAGACTTTAGGAGAATTACCCGATTTTGAGGTAATGAATTAGCAACTGTGCCATATGCTATGTTCTGCCTTGAATTGCATTCAAGTAACTCTTTATTATTGCAAAGGTATAAAAATTATTTGGCAAGCAATAAAAATAGGATATATTTTGTCTCTTGTCAAATAATTCTATTGATGTATTTTTATAACTTTCCATTTACCCTGTCCAGCATATATAACATCGGCAGTAACATAGCAGTCTTTCGTGATATTATACTCACAAAGAACAGAATGATGAACGTAGTAATCACCAATAAATGCAAAATCAGGAGAATCATCCCAAGAACCATTTTTATATTTTAATTCTAAGTGACCTTGAATTGTCTTTATTGCACTTGTGTTTATTTCTGCAGTTTCTTCTACATTAAGTACAATAGGCCTTTTTTCACCTTTCCTGTCTTTTGTTACACAATAGAATATTTTCAAGCATTGTCCTACTTCGGGACGAAGATCCGTATCATTAAAGAATACGATACCTCCAATTTTTCCTTGACCGAAAGTGTAATGGAATAATTTTTTTTGTATGTTTATATCGTCAACGACCACAATACCAGAATTAAAATTCGGTAAAGCAGTTTCTTTATTTACTTTTTCTACATTAGCAATAACTACTTTGTTTTCATTCTTTTTTATAATAGTATATTCTCTGAAACTGACAAAATCCCCTTTTGAAATAGTGCCCCATTTTTCTTTAAAAGCTTGAAATATTTGCTGGGAATCTTGCGTTACAATATGTAGAATTTTCTTCTCTTCATTCAAATATTCTACATATCCAAACTTTTGGGGAAGTCCCATCCATAGCCTTGTTTCACTCTTATGCATGCAAAGAGGTATATATTTAGCTTCTGTCACTTTTGTTTTATTCCAAGAGAAGCAACTTGTCTGAATTTGCTTTTCCTCTTTATCTACATGACACTTTACTCTAAAAACAGAACCAAATATCGCATTCGTCAAAAAAGGAAACCGCTTTACATTCACTTGAAATATAACGTCTACCCCATTTGTGAGAGTGCAATAAGTTTTTCCGTCTTTTTCCCATCTATCCACCAGCGTAACCTCTTTTGCTTCAATTTCTGAAAAAGCGTACTCTTCAGCAATGGTGGCATATCTATTATACAATAGCTTATTATTATTGGGCGGAATAACTGATATGTCGACTCGTTCAATATATTCTTGGTATTTCCGGGAAGTGTTTTCATGAAATTTCTTATATATATTCAATTCGCATAAGGCTTCAGATGTTAGCTCTTCCTTTATAAGCAGGTCGGCTAAAGTCAAATGAATAGAGCCGAGAAAATCTTCATTTCGTTCAACAAGTAAAGCCTTAGAAAGCAATGCTATCTTTAATTCATTACTATCTTGTATACAATCTGCCAATTCACTCCATACATAGTATTTTTCACTCATTTCAAGTAATAAAGATTTGTACACATTGATAGCAAGGTCATATTGCTGTTGCCATGTATATATTATTGCTCGTTGTCTTAATATCCATTCATCTTTTTTAGCACGTTCAATAAGAACATTATACAATGAATCTAACCAAGATACTAGTTCTGCATCTCTTGGGTGTGATTCTTTGAGATATTCATAACACTTCTTTGCTGCTTTAACAGCCAAAGGTTTATAAGTGTTACCATTATTATCTGTTTCTTCTTTCCAATCAGCATCCATGAGGTTTTCATATCTCCAATCTCTAAAAAAGTAAATAAATCTCCATGTTTCTTGACCATTCATGTGACGCTCTGCAATTTTCAACACTTCAGAATGCCAATGAGAAGCACCATAAACGGCGTTTCTTTTATTATAGACAGTAAAAGCTTCAAACATCTCACGCATTTTACCTTCTTTATGAAGATTCATAATTTCCCAAAACTGCGGTTCACGTAACAGGTCAAGTGTTTCTGTTTTTGGGAGATTTATCTTTTCACACAGCATCTCGACATCAATATCCTCGCCGCTATTTACAATTTGACGACATATACGAGAAATAAGCGAGGGAATTTCACTACCATTGTAATAGCCCTTGTTCAAATCTTCATAACGTAAATTTTCTGGTTCCCAGAGCATAAAGAAACGGTAAAAACTAAAATCAGAATGTTCTTTTGAGAAACTCAAAGCAAAGTTCAATATTTGAGAATGAAGCATTGAAGGACGTTCATTCCTAAGATACATATAGTCTTTTAGCAACGTTCTTATTTCCAACGATGTCAAATTTGAAATTTTAGCCTTGATATAACGATAAATTATCCAGCCTAACTCTTCATGCAAAGCTGAATCTACATCATTTGCAGAGTCAATATAATTCTTTACCTGAACATAAGCATTTGAAGGATCATTTTTTGATAGCTCGGATGCTTTTGAAATAGCATCAGCGTTAGGTTGCAATCGTTTATACAAATTAGTATAAGCTCTTTCTCCTGCGCCACTATCATCCACCATTGTAGGAAGTAATGAAGACATCTCTTTCAAGCAAATTTTAGCTTTATCTATGGCGTTTCTATTGCATAGTTGCTGACATATATCACGCAGAACCCAAAAGAGAGACATTTGTGCCCATGGGTTATTCCTATCTTCTTTCAGATCATCTATGGCCATCTTATATGCTTCTTTTAGATTACCACTTTTACGCAATAATGTTACTTCTTTTACAGACATTAGTATTCTTCTATTATGTTAATTTTTCTATGAGTTGTGACAGTTTAATATCAGCTTCTCCGATATCAGAAAGTGGAGCAGCATAGTTAATAAACCCTTTCCCATTAAAGAAAAAAGTTATAGCAGCATAATTACCAGAAGCTTTCATATAATATACGAGTTGGTAATGTTCTTCCACCACATTTGTTAATATGATACCACATTCATCACACAAAGAAATCATGCGACTATGTAGCATCTTTAATGACTCCAAAGATGGATGATAGTCTATTTTATATTTGATATTTTCATCATTCTGGAAGAAAAACAACAACTCAGTGTCATTGGCATCTGTTTCATATTTTGTAAACAGACCTGCTCCATTATATATTGCATCAATTCTTACTATACCGGTTGGTGTATTTACTTCATAAATATCTCTCCAAGGTTTACAGATAACGTTCTTTACTGAATATAGAGTTCCATTCATATTCTTTACAACAGACCAATATTTACATTTTACTGAAGGTAATATTGATGAAGGATGAAAAGGTGTATCCTCTATATTATCAAAAGATAAAGCATTAACAGCTGTTTTTGCAGTTTTATTGATAGGGGTTATTTTAAGAGATGTAATAGGTGTTACATCAGGAAGATTAATACACCATAACATCTTAGAAGCTCGAGTTATCGCTGTATATTTCCAACGAAGGCTATCCACATCAAGCCCTGTGCGTCTTGAAAAATCTACATAAACTGTATTCCATTCACCACCCTGTGATTTATGGCATGTAAAAGCATAACCGTACTTTACATGAAGAGCATTGTAGAAAGGGTCTCCCCACATTGCCTTAGTAAATTCTTCAGATTTAGGATTAGTCAATCCTTTCTCCGTACGCATACGCATTACCATATTGATATAAAGAGCCTTCATTTCGTCAATTGTCAGTGAAGGTCGCTTGTTTTGGAGTAATGTATCAATAATATAGCGTTTATAAATATTACCATCTTCTACTTGAAAACTTATTTCTCTGAAATCAAGCGTAATGATTTCTTTTACTTTTCTCCCATTTTTTTCAGTCCAAATAGGTGCAGACTGAGAGATAATATCATTTGATGTTTCTACTACAGTTATGATATCACCATTCAATAATTCACATTTATCATAATAGTAGCTATTGCATACTACCATCAATTTATCTCCTACCGCCACATGATTCGTTTCAGGAAATATTATATTACGAATAGCCGTATTATAATCAGCTGCTTGTTGATTTGAGAAACAAACTATAGCAGACGATTGTTCTGGATCTTCACAATATTTCTTAGCAACTTCCATTGCTCCAATATCCATTACTTCATGTTCCTTTTTCTTGAACACAAGGCGATTTCGTTCTTTTTTCCGAATCAACTCACGAAGTATTGTAGCATTAGCCAAAATACAACTATTCTTATCTTGACGAACAATGTCTGTGAGCTCATAAGAATATACATTCATTTCTAGTATATCAAAATAAGTTTCATCTAATGCAACAGAACAATCATCACCTACGGGAGGCAACTGCATAGGGTCACCAACAAAAATTACCTTTCCACCGAAGTTTAATCTTGCATAACTAAGTAAATCTTTTATTAATACTCCTGTACCAAATTGGAAAAGTTCATTCTTTGATTCACGAGAACTAATCATGGAGGCTTCGTCAATAATATAAATACACCTCTCGTGGTTATCTTTAAGTGGAAATATATATTTAAGTGTTCCTTCAGATTCTTCCACTATTAGATGAGAAAAATTATAGATTCCCCTATGAATAGTAGAAGCACCATAATTTGGTAATTTAGAACGTAATATTTTTGCAGCACGTCCGGTCGGAGCCATTAACTGAATATGTAAAGATTGAGTAGATAAATAATCTGCAATACTACGAATCAATGTCGTTTTACCTGTACCTGCATATCCTTTCAAAATAAATACTTGGCTATCTTTATCTGCAATGAACTTTTCAATCATTATCATTGCTTGCTTCTGTTGTGCAGTTAATATCATTTATATTCCATTTTATGTTATTCATATTTGTCACCATAAGGCTAAACTAAAAAGCGTGGAACTGTATGCCACACTCTTTACTTGAAGGTCGTAGGAAACCATAGATGCAGATGTAACAATAGCAGCCCACGCTATATGCGTGAGAACCACTATGCTATCCTTGCATCTAATTGAAAATTTCCTACGTTTTCAAGTACAAGATGAGCATAACGCTTCTTCTATTTTCATATGTCTTTGGACAGAGTTGTCTCAATCCATTTGCAAAAGTATAAAAAAGCCGTGATAATCCGCTCAATACAGGCAGATTATTACGGCCGTTCCTTTGATTTATAGTTTTATACCTCTATCTTGTTTCTGCTTAGGTATTCCCATGGCTTCCCTAAACTCATTCATCTTCTTTCTGAACCAGTTCACATGTGAAACCCCGTCTATCTTGAAATCGAATTTACCGCTTTCATCCTGTTTGATGGAGCAGACGGAGTGTCGGGTATCAAAACTTCGGTTAAATTCGGAAGAATAGAGTTCGCCTTTTATCCCGACCTCCTTGAACTCGCACAGTCTTCTGATTATCCCGTCATTAAAGCCCAAACGTTCACGCAGGAAACTTATCACGGGC
>ERZ791872.873-NODE-873-length-24315-cov-2.483141_pt1 | contig 24315 bp, 19 predicted proteins | sample MGYA00510279_ERZ791872 | MGnify/ENA primary metagenome ERZ791872 (study PRJEB30046, sample SAMN00792103) | human gut metagenome | study: EMG produced TPA metagenomics assembly of the A metagenome-wide association study of gut microbiota in type 2... | reverse complement strand
AGAAAAAACGCGGCTGGGGCAAGCGCGTCGCCGCGGGAGCGGCCGCCGTGGTGTTCTGCGGCGCCGTGGGCTTCGGCGGCGGATATCTGGGCTACACCTTCGCCAAGGGCGGCTCCACAGGCCCCGTCATTTATCAGGCGCCCGCGGCCTCGTCCGGCACAGGCAGCGCCGCGGGCGGCACGGCCAACACAGCCGACGCGCTTTCCGTCACAGAAATCGCCAGCAAGGTAGGGCCCAGCGTGGTGGAGGTGACCACCGAGGCCGTTACCACCAACGCGTTCTTTGGTCAGTACGTCCAGAGCGGTGCGGGCAGCGGCGTCATCATCACCGAGGACGGCTACATCATCACGAACAACCATGTGGTGAGCGGCGCCAGCCAGGTGACGGTGCGCACGAGCGACGGCACCGAGTATCCCGCTACGGTCGTGGGCGCGGATTCCAAAACGGATATTGCCGTGCTGAAGATTGAAGCCACGGGCCTTACACCGGCGGTCGTAGGCGATTCCGACAGTCTGCAGGTAGGCGAATTCACTCTGGCAGTGGGCAACCCGTTGGGTGAGTTGGGCGGAACCGTGACGGACGGCATCATCTCCGCGCTGGACCGTGAGGTGACCGTGGAGAATCAGACCATGAACCTGCTGCAGACGAACGCGGCTGTCAGCCCCGGCAATTCCGGCGGCGGCCTGTTCAACGAGCGCGGCGAGCTGATCGGCATCGTCAACGCCAAGTCCAGCGGCCAGAATGCCGAAGGGCTGGGCTTCGCGATCCCTGTCAACACGGCCATTCAGGTGGCCGAGGAGCTTATCAACAACGGATATGTTACCGGCCGCCCGGCCATGGGCGTCACGGTGCTGAGCATCAACGACGCGCAGACAGCGTTCCAGTATGGTGTAAACCAGGCGGGCGTGTATGTGCAGAGCGTCAATGAGGGCGGAGCGGCCGACAAGGCCGGCCTGCAGCCCGGCGACCGCTTTGTGAGCATCGACGGCACGGCTGTCAATTCCACCAGCGATATCACGGGCATCATCGGCGAACACGCGGTGGGCGATACCATCGAGGTGCAGGTGGTGCGCGGTACGCAGATCGTTACAGCGAACGTCACGCTGGAGGAATCCACGCCGCAGGCAAGCAGCACCCAGCGTACGGAGGGCTGATGCCCGGCGCAGACCGAACCGAAAACGCGCCCCGGCACGGGCGCGCGGAGGAGCAGCATGCTTCCCCGCGCAGCCCCGCCGGGGCGTTTTGCCGTATTTTAAGTCAAAGCGGTAAAAATTTCATAGAATGTTTGACCTTTTGACGAAAATGCGGTACTATCAGAATGGATAGAAATTTGCCGGAGGTGGCCCGATGCTCCAGAAGATCGCCATAAAAATGCTGGGAGACTTTTCCGTCGTTGCCGACGGGCGCTGCGTGGTGGACGCCACAGCCAAGCTGACGAAGCCGTGGCAGCTGTTCTGTTACCTTGCGCTCAACCGGGAGCATGTCACTCCGTCCTCGGTGCTGCTGCAGGAGCTGTGGGGCGGCGAGGAGCTGGCGGACCCGGCCAACGTGCTGAAAAATACCGTTTATGCGCTGCGGCGGGAGCTGGCCGGGCCGGTCAAGCCCGCTGAAAGCCCCATCCTGTTCCGTGCGGGCGGTTATTGCCTGAACGGGCATATCAAGTGGAGCGTCGATACCGAGCGCTTTGAACAGCTGTGCGAAAAGGCCGAGCGCTGCACCGGCGGCAGCGAAGCAAAAATGGCAGCCTGGCGCAAAGCGGAGGGAGCGTTCCGGGGAGAACTGCTGCCCCAGCTGGCCGGTGAGGTGTGGGTGATGCGCGCGGCACGGGGCTTTACGCGCCGGTATCTTGCCAGCGCCCGCGCCCTGTGCGCCTGCCTTGCCGGGGAGAACGCCTACGGCGAGCTGCTGGACGTTGCATCCCGCGCATCTGTGACGGACCCGCTGGACGAGGATATCGCGCTGTGGACGTTCCGTGCGCTGGACGCGCTGCACATGCAGCGGGCCATTGTGATCGCCTACAACAAGACGGCGCGCTATTTTGAAGAGGAGATGGGACGCCCGCTGTGCGCGGAAATCGGCTCCATTTACGCCGCGGCAGCCGAGGCTGTGAATAAGACCGAGCAGGATTTTGCGGCCATTCGGGACGAGCTGTCCGACGCGCTGCGCAGCCAGCGCAGCGACCGCGGTGCGTTTTACTGCAACTATGAGGTGTTCAAGCGCATGTACGCCATCGTGGCCCGTACCGCGCAGCGCGCGCGGCAGGTGGTGGCGCTGATGCTCATCACCGTTCAGGGGCCGGACGGCGGCCGTGCACCCGAGGGGGAAGCGCTGGCCGAGGCGATGGACGATTTGAAACTGGCGATCGCCGGCACGCTGCGCAAAAGCGACACCTTTACAAAATACAGCCGCAGCCAGTATGCGCTGCTGCTGCCCATGGAAAGCGCGGACGACATGGCTGTCGTGGAGCGCCGCCTTTCCGCCGCGTACGAAAGCGCGCGCACCCAGGCCGCCGCATTTCTGGAATTCCGCGGAACGGTCTTGGCGGAACTGTACGGCTGAACATCGGTTCAAGAACAGGTCCCGCGTGACGCGTCCGCCTGTGGCTTGACCCAAATGCCACTGTATGTACCTCTGGTGCAGGAAGGTATCGGCTTTGCCCCGACGGCTTGGCGCCAGGTGCATTTAAAACCCCGGCGATCCTCTTTGGATTGCCGGGGTTTTTTCGCGCACCGGGCATCCAAAATTGCCGGGGCATGTCCCTGGCGGCGAAGATTTGCCGCCGTCGCTTCGCGGCCGGACGGCTTATCCAAAGCCCATGGCGGATACCTTGAGAGATGTTTTCCTGCACCTTCAATTCGCAAAGTAAATTAAGCTATAAAAAATACGCAACTTCATGTTGCGTATTTTTTATACGACCACTTTCCTTATTTTGCGGATACTTCATCTACTCGAACACTATAATACATATAATTGCCACTATATTTTATTGTTGTATCAAGTGTAGTAGAGGCACCGGGCGGTAATGTACCACTCCAATTTGTCCAATCTGAATGTACAATTTCTTTGTTCTCATCTTTCAAGAAAATATCCACTTTAATATACCTGATTGTTTCTTTTGAATTATTTTTTAGTGTTACTGTATAATCGCGATAGCCATATTCTTCCCAGCCTAAATTTTGTTCTACAATTTCAATCTGATTTATCAATTTCTCCTGTGACTTTTCATCTTGTTGTATCCCTAAAACTTTCACCCAAGAATCTCCAGTCTCAGAATAGCCATAGTATCTTCGCGCCAATTTTACCGCCTCAGTATAACCTTGAGTCCAGTATGTTTGTCCGATGGCTTCATCTTTCGCACTTTCACTTAGAAACCATCCGTTCCATACACTTATATATCCGACGCCTATTACAAGAACAACAATTAAGACAAATAGGATGTTACGCAACCATTTTCTTCGTTTTGGTGGCACATTATACTCGGTGTCCTCAACGGTGTCCATTTTGATTTTTGCTTCCATTCTTCATTCTCTCCCTTGTTATTTATTAAAGGTTATAGTTTCCCTATAACCTCCTCCAACTTTTGTTTGATGGTATTATTACACTCCGCATATATGCGCATCATCTCCACCAGACTAAAAATGCCGAAACAACATCCGACATACAGGATAATACTTCCGAGTGCCCGTGGAGTATAGCTTTTGAGAATAACAGGAAGTGAGCGACCAATAAACTGTGCTCCCTCTGGAAGCATTGTGTAAAGTTGGAAAAAGAGATAGCCGAACAGTACGCAAACGATATGAAAACAAATCACATTGTATTGTGTGCTTTTGAAATCCTCTATCTGCCAGAAATCTTTAAGCTGCCGATAATCTTCTTCAATTTCTGGACGTAATTCATATGTCTTAACAATCTCACGCGCAGATTTTGTCAAATCCGTTGTGGCAAAAACAAAGTATTGGTTGGTACTCGTATCCCATACGACACAAGCATTTATGTCAACATCTTCAGCGGGATTATCACTTTTCCAAAGTCCACCAAGATTTTTTACCAGCGCAATTTTCTGCGTTGGCCGTTTAGGATTTGGGTGCTGTCCCCAACAGTTTTCCTCTTGCGCACATTGAATAGCAAATTTGTATGCTTCCATGTTCCGTTTAAGAGGTAAATATGTATCGACATGGTGAATATTCTTCACAAAATTGAGTGTACGCCGTGAAAGAAAACCTCTGTCGTTTATAAGAATGTCGCCCTCGTGAAAAACTCTTGTTGCGTTAAGTACAATTTCACCAAACTTCGCATCAGCGAATCCAAGCGGAGCAACGAAGAAATCTTCAATGATTCCAGAATCACCACAGATGCCGCGCATTGTAAGCATGCTATATCCACGCGCGTGTTCACCGCTTTTGTTTACTCCGATACCGGAGTTTTCATAACGACTGTTTTTGAAGTTCACTTCAAGCGGTGTACAATCGAGTATATGAATATGCGGCTGTATTCCCAACTGTGGAATAATCTGGTCACGGACTGTAAGCCGATATGCGTTGAGCAATTCATCCCATGTATACTTTCCAAGCAGAAAACGCAAGCTGCCCTCACGCATCAGCCCACTGTAAACGCCATCCGGGTCATACAGTGTATATCCAAGTTCTGCCAGTGTACGATGGTCTGAAAGAGCAAACGGGATGTCTGACAAACTGGTTTGCACTTTCATTTTCGCAGCAATAGCTGCCGCCCATATAATGCCGAATGGAACCGTTGTGTTAGCGGCACGCTTATCACATATGCCGTTTTCCAAACAGGTAAAAATACCATGTTTGTACATCGACAAAATGATTTCGTCAACAAGATTTGACGTGCTCAATGCCGCCGCGTCTAACTTGCCTTGCCGTATCATAGCAAAGACTGATTCTTTATCGTTTTTACATACGCGAATCATAAGCGCACCTCCTTTATCTACTAATAGTATAACATATAAACACAGATTGTGTCAACTAAACGCATGACTTTTATCTACCAACAGTATGATGTTTATAGGCTAAACTTTAGACAGGAGGGGATGAAATGGACGGAAACAACCTCGGAAACAGTATCAAAACGCTGAGAATGGCAAAAGGCATCACACAAGAGGAACTGGCATATAGAATCAACGTTTCAAAGGCCACGGTTTCCGCCTACGAGAACGGTTCAAGACTTCCCTCTTATGATGTGCTTATCAAGCTTGCACGACTTTTTCATGTAACTACGGACAATCTGTTAGGTGTCAACGATAAGCAGATGATTGAAGTTACAGGATTAACGCCTCGCCAGCAAAACACGGTTTGGGAAATCATTGAAGCATATCGGGCGTTTAATAAGGCGAATGGAATAGACGAAACACATTAGTAGCTATTTGACTTAAACATTATGACATGATAGTATATTGCTGAATAAAAGACGCTGGCATTACCAGCGTCTTTATGAAATATGTATTTGTACCCAACAGATGCTACCCGAGCAGCTCATATAATCACCAACTTGAAACATGAGGGTTTTACGATTTGACCTTATTTAGTAAAGGTGGTGTTTAGATGAAGTCTACGACTGTGCGTGCTCATTGGCGTACCTACCCTAGTGGTGTGGTCGCGTGGGTGCGCGAGCATGTGAGAGTTTACAGAGCCCGCCGCAAATAATCATTTTGGGCCTGTAAGCGATTGCTCGGGTAGCATCTGTTGGGTACAAATATCTTTAGTAATGTTCGTCCCTATGACCAGGGCGTTTTTTATGCTCAAAATTACTTTGCGAATTGAAGTTTCCTGCACGAAGGCACCTTTTCATACGCGGCATTTTTTAGTATAATAAAAGGGTTGCCAAAAGGAAAGGAACAGAGCTATGAACATCGAACTCATCAAGGCCATCCTCCACGTGCTGGACCCGGCCGTGGACGCGCCCATTTTATCCGAGGCCATCCTGCCGCCCTCCGAGGACGCGCTGCAATATCTGGCCGGCCACGCAGCCAAGTGCTTTGCCAGCGACGAGGCCAAGGCCTGCACGCTGGCGGACGATTCGGCCTTCCTGCCGCTCTTATGGAACATCGAGGATGATTTTGAAAAAAAGACGGCTGTCATTGCCGGAGACTGGTTCCGTGTGATGCAGGAAAATCCGGCCATCCCCGCGGGAGACGCGGCGTTTCTTCTGCTGGAGATCGACGGTGCGGAATATCTGGCCGCGCTGAAGCTGAATTACAAGCCCGGGTGGCTGCATTACTGCCGTATGGACGGCGGGCCCGCCGTCAATGAGGTAGTGCGCCAGGGCACGGTGCTGCCGGGCACGTCCGGTAAGGCGGACGAGGCGTTTTTTGTGGACCTGCGCACTAACGCCGTGCGCCTGCTGGAAAAAAAGTACGAGATAGACGGCCGCAAACAAACGTACCTGGGCAGCCGAATCCTGGGCTGTCGGGCAGGGCTGTCCCCGCGGGAGAAGCTTTCGGCCATCCAGGCGGTTGCGGGTGAGGTAAACCAGCAGTTCTACGGGAACACCGGCGTGGATGAGCCGGAGCTCGCCATGGCTGTGTGCGAGGAATTTTATGCGGCCCGCGCGGAGGAAAAATCCAGGGCGGGCAAGCCGGACCCCGTTCCCGTGCAGGCGATCTGCGACAAGCTGTACGGCGATATGCCCCACGCGCGGGAGGCTTTCACCAAGGCTCTGGCCGAGCATGATATCACGCTGGACGAGCCGCTGCCCCTTTCGGCCCCGGCGGTGCGCCGTATGGAAAAGCAGAGCCTGCGCAGCGCGGGCGGCGTTGAGATCAAGGTACCGGTGAATGTGTACCGGGACGAGAGCGCCCTGGAGTTCATCCGCAACCCGGACGGCTCCATGTCGCTGCTCATCAAAAACATCATCGTGTGACCTCTTTGGCACGAGCACCGCAAAAATGCGGCTTTTTTGGTCGTCCGCCTTGTTTTTTTGCGCGGAATATCATACAATAAATTGTATTTTCAACATGGATATCGGGTTTGGAGGATTTTTGTGGAAAACTTTATCGAACAGATCGATAAGCGCCGCACGTTCGCGATCATTTCGCACCCGGACGCGGGCAAGACGACGCTGACGGAAAAGCTGCTTTTGTACGGCGGCGCCATCCAGCAGGCGGGCATCGTGAAAGGCAAAAAGGGCGCGCGCGCCGCTGTGTCGGATTGGATGGAGATCGAAAAGCAGCGCGGCATCTCGGTGACCAGCTCTGTTCTGCAGTTCCGCTACAACGGTTATTGCGTCAACATCCTGGACACTCCGGGACATCAGGACTTTTCCGAGGATACCTACCGCACGCTGATGGCGGCGGACAGCGCGGTCATGGTCATCGACGCGGCCAAGGGCGTGGAGAACCAGACCAAAAAGCTGTTCAAGGTGTGTACCATGCGCGGCATCCCCATTTTCACTTTCATCAACAAGATGGACAGGGACGCGCAGAATCCCTTCGACCTTCTGGAGGAGATTGAACAGGTGCTGGGGATCGAAACATATCCCATGAACTGGCCCATCGGCTCAGGCAAGGAATTCAAGGGCGTGTACGACCGCAACAAAAAGGAGATCCTCGCTTTCCAGCATTCGGGCAAGGTGGGCCAGCAGCAGGCCGAAAAGATCGAGGCGCAGCTGGGCGACCCCGGCCTGGACGAACTGCTGACGAAGCCGCTGCACGACACTCTCAGCGAGGACATCGAGCTGTTGGACGGCGCGGCCTATGAATTCAATCTGGACAAGGTGCGCCACGGCATGCTGACGCCGGTGTTCTTTGGCTCGGCGCTCACGAACTTTGGGGTGGAGCCGTTCCTGGCGGATTTTCTGCGCCTTTCGCCCCCGCCCCTGCCGCGGGATTCCTCCGCCGGCCCCATCGACCCCAGACGGGAGGATTTTTCGGCATTCGTGTTCAAGATCCAGGCCAATATGAATAAGGCCCACCGGGACCGCATCGCCTTCATCCGCATCTGCAGCGGAAAGTTTGAGCGCGGCATGGATGTGTTCCATGTGCAGGGGGGCAAAAAGGTAAAGCTGGCCCAGGGCACGCAGCTTATGGCCTCCGAGCGCGAGATCGTGGAGGAGGCTTATGCGGGCGACATCATCGGTGTGTTCGACCCGGGTATCTTTTCCATCGGCGATACGCTCACCACAGCCAAAACGCCGTTTGCTTTCGCAGGTATTCCCACCTTTGCGCCGGAGCATTTTTCCCGCGTCTCCCAAGTGGACACCATGAAGCGCAAGCAGTTTGTGAAGGGGATGGAACAAATTGCCCAGGAGGGCGCCATCCAGATCTTCAAGGAGCTGGGCGGCGGCATGGAAGAGGTCATCGTCGGCGTGGTGGGTGTACTGCAGTTCGAGGTGCTGGAGTACCGCCTTAAGAACGAATACAATGTGGATATCCGCATGCAGAATCTGCCGTACAGCTTTATCCGGTGGATCGAGAACGAGGACTGCGACCCCAAGGCGCTGAATCTTACCAGTGATACCCGCCGCGTAGAGGATTTCAAGGGCCGCAAGCTGCTGCTGTTCACCAATGCCTGGAGCATCACCTGGGCCGAGGAGCACAACAAGGAGCTTCGTCTTTCCGAGGTGGGACGCTGAGCGCCGGACCCGCTTTGCAAATAGAATAGGCTCCCGTCCACAGCTGCAGGCGTTCCTGCGGCTGTTTTTTTATAAAAAACCACTCGCTGGGCGAGCGGTCCAAAAATGCTGATGCCGATAATGAAAAATCTCTGTAACAGGATAGGGAGTGAGGCCAGCCGACGGCACGAACTAAAAAACACAGGGAAGGCCATTCAGGTGAATGACGTAAATGGTTTATTGCATACGATTTGGAATTGCAAATATCACAATGTGCTTGCGCCAAAATAGCGCAGAAAAGTCATTTTCGGAGAGAAAGGGCGGGAGATAGAAGAAATGCTGCGGACATTGTGTAGCTGGAGGAAGACAGAGCAGGAGAGCAGCTGACGATGCTGAAGCAAGCCCGCTTGCGGGCAGACTGTTTTGTCCTTCCCGCGCAGAACGCCGCTGTGCCCTGACGTTGTTTACCAGTACAACAAAAAATGTGCGGCGTGCCGGTGGCGGTACGCTGTGCGTTTTTTGTTTCAGACAGTGAAAAAAGGACGTCCCGCCCACCGCTGTTCCGCCGTCGTACAGTACCAGCGTCTGTCCCGGCGCGGGCGGTCATCTCCCATGCGCGTTCGGCTGTTCCTCCAGCGGCACTGCCGCTTTCGTATTTTCTGCAAGGTAATGCATTTCCGTGTCCTTGTCAAAAGTTTTTGCCGCGTTGTTTCGGCTCTGTGAAAAATACAGAGAATTGCATTTTTTGTCTTTTTTTATTATAATCCTCTTAGAAACGGACGGTTACCGTTTCCAATATAAAAAGTGGAGGAATCATGTATGTCTATGGATAACAGTATGATGGTGAGCATGCTGGCCACATACTCGATCGTGGGGTTTGTGTGGTGGCTGCTCCATGTGGTTGCCGCATGGCGGATCTTTACCAAAGCCGGGGAAGCCGGCTGGAAATCCATCATCCCCATTTACAGCACCTACATCACCTATAAAATTTCCTGGAAGAAAAAGAATCTTTTCTGGGCCACTCTGGCGGCTACCGTTCTGGCTTTCGTGCTGTCTCCCTTCTCCATTCAGGCGGACGGCTCGATCAATTATGCCATGTTTTTCATCGCGATGCTGCTGCTGTTGTTTGCGTTCGTTGTCAACATCCTGCTTGTCGTGCGCAAGTGCCGTGCATTTGGCCATGGCGTGGGCTTTGCCATCGGCATGCTTTTCTTTGAGCCGATTTTTACGCTCATCCTCGGCTTCGGCAGCTCGGCTTATCTCGGCCCGCAGGATTGATGCCTGTTCAAATTACATACAAACGGCAAAAGGCCGCCGCGGGAACTCCCGCAGCGGCCTTTTGGTTTTATTCTTCCGTTTCGATGGGCGCATAAGCGATGGAAAGCTCACGCAGCTGTTTTTCCTCCACGGTCTCGGGGCAGCCGCTCATAGGCTCGCCCGCGTTCTGCACCTTTGGGAAGGCGATAACGTCGCGGATGGAATCCCGCTTCAGCATCAGCATCACCATGCGGTCGAAGCCGAAGGCCATACCGCCATGGGGCGGCGCGCCGTACTGGTAGGCGTCCATCAAAAATCCGAAGCTCTCCCGCGCGCGCTCCTCGCTGAAGCCCAGCGCCTTGAGCATGCGGTCCTGAACGGCCGGGTCGTTGATGCGGATGGAACCGCCGCCCAGCTCACAGCCGTTGAGCACCATGTCGTAGGCCAGCGCGCGCACGCTGCCCGGGTCGCTCTCTACTTTGTCCAGGTCCTCGGCCCGGGGCATTGTGAACGGATGGTGCATGGCCATCCAGCGGCCCTCTTCTTCAGAATATTCAAAGAACGGGAAATCCGTCACCCACAGGAAGTTGAATTTGTCCGGGTCGATGAGGCCGCACTTATTTGCCACGGCAAGGCGCAGCGCGCCCAGCGCCGCAAACACGGTGCTGTTTTTCGCATCGGCCACCACCAGCAGCACGTCGCCGGTCTCTGCGCCCGCCGCCTTGTGCAGCGCGGCCTTTTCCTCCTCGGAGAGGAACTTTTCAAAGCTGGAGGTCACGCTGTCCGCCGTCAGGCGCGTGTAGGCAAGGCCTTTGGCACCATAGGTTTTGGCCACGTCCACCAGCTTGTCGATCTCCTTGCGGGTGAGCGCGCCGGCAAGGCCCTTTGCGTTGATGAGGCGCACGCTGCCGCCCGCCTCAACGGCGGATTTAAACACTGCAAACCCGCTTTCCCGCAGCACATCCGTCACATCCTGCAGCTCCAACCCGAAGCGGGTGTCCGGCTTGTCGGAGCCGTAGCGGGCCATTGCCTCGCTGTACGGCATGCGCCGAAAAGGCGTTTCCACGTCCACGCCCAGCACTTCCCGGAACACGCGCTTTACAAGGCCTTCGTTCATGGCCATCACGTCGTCTTCTGTAACAAACGACATTTCCATGTCGATTTGCGTGAATTCGGGCTGGCGGTCGGCGCGCAGGTCCTCGTCGCGGAAGCAGCGGACGATCTGGTAATACCGGTCAAAGCCGGAGAGCATCAAAATCTGCTTGTAAAGCTGGGGCGACTGAGGCAGCGCGTAGAAATGCCCCGGCTGCACACGGCTGGGCACCAGATAATCCCGCGCGCCCTCGGGCGTGGATTTGATGAGCATAGGAGTCTCGATCTCCACAAAATGCTGCTCGTCGTAATAATCCCGCACCACCTTGGCAATTTTGGAGCGCACCACGATGGGCTCGTGCATGGAGGGGCGGCGCAGATCCAGATAGCGGTATTTCAGGCGCAGCTGGTCGTTGACATTGATGCCGTCGCGCACCTCAAAGGGAGTTGTCTGCGCGCCGCTGAGCACGCGCAGCTCGGTGACGAACAGTTCCACCTCGCCCGTAGGGATCTTGTCCGTTTTCGCCTCGCGCTCACGCAGCGTGCCCGCGGCAATAACGACATACTCGCTTTTCAGGCCGGAGGCCTTTTCAAACACGGCCCGGTCCGTGGAATCGTCAAAAATAAGCTGCAGGATGCCTGTGGTGTCCCGCAGGTCCGCAAAAATAACGCCGCCCTTGTCGCGGCATTTTGCGATGGAGCCGGCCACCGTCATCTGTATGCCCGCGTCCCTGGCGCGCAGCGTCCCGCAATAGTGGGTACGGCGCAGGTTTCCCATTGTTTCCATAAAAATCATCCATTCCGCCGCTTCGCGTCGGCACAAATTCAAGAGCAGACCCCGGCGCCCCGCCACGCGAAGCAAAACTGGCGGGGCATTCGGCAAAGGCCACGCAATACAACGGCGCGGCGGCCTTTATCTATAACAGTATAGCGCGTCCGGCTGCAATTTACAATGTCTGCGGCGCGATTTGGCGGCATTCCAGGTAGTATCGCTTTTCCTCGGCATGGCCCATGGAAAACGTCTTCTTGGGCAGCACGCCGCCCAGCACAACGCCCCGGAACAGGTCGCTCTTGGCGAAATCCGGCAGGATGACTCCCACCGCGCCTGCCCGCGCCAGTGCGCGCACATTGTCCGCGCCGTGGATGTAATCCACCTTCGCGCCCGGGCGCTGCGCCAGAAATTCTGTCAAAAATGCGTCCAGCGTACCCACGGCCAGGGGCCAGGGCGCATTTTTCAGGCACTCCACACGCTCCGCCGTACCCGGTCCTGCACACGTTTCGTCCACAAAGCAAAAGGTCTGCTGCGCCCCGGCCATGCCGCAGGCATGCGCGCCGTGCCGCGCCGCGAACGACAAAAACGCGCCTGCCAGCTCCGTCATGGAAACGCCGAATACCGCGCGGTGGATGGGCTCGATGCCCAGCGCCGGGCTGTGGACATTCACCAGCTCCACCAGACACCAGCGGGCGGGATGGCTTTGCCGCGCGGCAGGCGGCAGGGCCGCCTTTATTTCCTCCCAGTGCGCCTTGGCCGTGGCAAGGGAATGGTTCCCGTCGCCCACGGCGACGGCCAGCGGCGGCCGGCCGGCCGCGTCCGGGTATTTTGCGTCGAACGCCGCCTGTGTGCCCAGCGCCGCTACGGCGTTTTCCACAACCGCAATGTCCGCAGCGTCCGTTACCGCCCAGCCTGCAATGTGTCCGCCGCCCAGCATCAGCTCCGTGTCGTACAGTTTTTCCAGCGCCGCCTTTTTTTTCGCGAACGGCTCCACCACGCCGCAGGCAGCGTCATCCAGCAGCATCATGATATGAGGCGTTTCCAGCGGCGCGCCCCGGCGCACGGCAAGGCGCGGCGGAATACGCTCCACAATGGTATTTTCGCTGGGACGCACCAGCGGTGCGGAGCCTTTTTCATAGCTGTAAGCCTCCAGGTCCACAGCGCCCACAAGGCCCTGCCGCACACCGCTTTGCGTCGCGCGTTCCACATATACAAAACCGTGGACACCGCGTGTGAGCACCCGGGCGCGGTAATCGGCCATGGCGGTGTGGATGGCCGCAATGCGACCGTCCACATCCGGGCTTTCCAGATATGCCTCCGGCAAGGTGATGTGCAATGTGCTGGGCGCGTTTTGAGTGAGCGTCTCGGCCTTCTGCCAGTATTCGGGCTGGCTTGTGAACTGGTCGCACGCCAGCGCGGGCCACAGGCCCATATCCGTTTGCGGTGCGGGCAGCAAAATATCCGCTGCGATAAATGGTTTCATTTTCGTCCCCTCCGTATATCAGACAACCCCTGCTTCATACCCTTGAATGGGCCGCCGCGCGCGGCGCCTGTTATCTTTTTATGATACGGCACAAACGCCCGCTTTGCAAGAGTGAAGCGGCGCATTTTTGCAAAGGGGGAAGCGGCATGAAACAGAAAAACGGCGCGTGGCTGCTGGCGCTGGCGGCGGTGCTGTGCAGCATCGGCGGCGTGTGCATCAAGGGTGTGCCGTGGACGCCGCTGGCCATCAACGGCGCGCGCAACGCCATTGCGGCGTGCATCACGGGCGCGTTTTTGTGGCGGGCCGGGCGGCGCCTGCGCTGGAACGGAGCCGTGGCCTGCGGCGCGCTGAGCCTTGCGCTGACAACGAACCTGTATGTATTCGCCACCAAGCTGGCGGGCGCGGCCAACGCTATTTTGCTGATGTACACCGCGCCTATTTTTGTGCTTTTGTACCTGTGGCTGGCCAAGGGGCAGAAGCCGCCGCGCGCCGCCGTGGCCGCGTGCGTGCTGGTATTTGCAGGCATCGGCTGCTTTGTGGCGGACGGCCTTGCGGCGGGCACGCTGCTGGGAAACGCGCTGGGACTGGGCAGCGGCGTGGCTTATGCCGGAGTATTCCTGGTAAACACCGAGCCGGAAGGCGACGCGATGTCGTCTTATTTTCTGGGACAGGTGGCGGGCGCGCTGATCGGCCTTCCGTTCCTTTCGGGCGAGACGGATTTCAGCTTTGTCCCCATGGTATGTATCTTTGCGCTGGGTGTGTTCCAGCTTGGGCTTTCCTATGTCCTCATCGCCAGGGGCATCGCCACCACGCCGCCCATGACGGCCAGCCTGGTGACGGCCATCGAGCCCATCCTCACGCCTGTATGGGTGGCGCTTGCCTATGGCGAACGGCTTTCCGGCTTTTCGCTTGCCGGGGCGGTGCTGGTGCTTTGCAGCGTGGTATGGTTCAACACGCGCGGCAGAAAAGCGTTATGACCCGGCGGCCGGCCTTCGAGACGCCGGGAAGAACAGCGGAAAACCCGCGTTCACGGGGCTTTTCTCATTCCGAGCCGGCAGCGGCAGGATTAAGGCAACACCGCACAATTCTAAGAGTCGAATCGCGCCGGCCGGTTTTTTGGCAGGTTAAACAAAAAGCGCAGCGAATACTTTGTGTATTCGCGAGCATTTTTGTGACAGTTGCCGGAAAATCTGCAAGCGAGGCGACGCTTAAGGCTTCAGCCGTGAATTGTGCGGTGTTGCCTTAAGAAACTTGTAAGCTCTGCTCGAGCCTATTTTAAGATTTGTTCTCTATAATAGGCTCACAGAGAGGATGGTTTCCCGTGAACGAACGTTTTGAAAATGATCTTGCATGTTATCTGCACTATGACGACGCGCCACGCCGCCCTGCCCGGGCACGCCGCCGCAAACGGGCGCGAAAGCACTGCGCGCGGCGCTTTTTTGCGCGCTGCTGCGGTGTGCTCTGCCTGTGCGCCGGGGTGGTGCTGCTGGCTCGGGTCTGGCCCGCGCTGGTTTCCGCCACACCTTACAGCGGCGCGGGAACGGGCGGCGCGTCCGCATCTGTGAGCCTGGGCGGCGAATGGGACGCCCAGACGCGCTTGGCCATCGAGACGCTGGCCGCGGCGCACCCCGAGGTGCAGCCCATGCTGGACGAGCCCTCCCGCTGGCCCGCCGACGTGGCCGCACTGCTGGCCCGCAATGAGGAAGCGCTTGGCTTTGTGCTGGCGTATCCCAGCCTTATAGACGCCGCGCCGCCCGCCAGGGTGGAGGAGGCCGTGCGCGGCAGCTTCCCCACGCTGCTGCAATGGGACGCGCGCTGGGGCTGCACGCCTTACGGAGGCAGTATCCTCGCCATCACGGGCTGCGGGCCGACAGCGCTCTCGGTGGTGGCCTGCGGCCTGACGGGGGACGCTTCTCTCACACCCGCAGCCATCGCCGCATGGGCGCAGCGCCAGGGGTATGCCGGCGCGGACGGCACCAGCTGGGAGCTGATGCGCAGCGGATGCGAGCACTTTGGCCTGTACGCGCAGGAGCTTTCACTCACGGAAGCCGCCGTGTTCGGCGCGCTGGAAGCAGGGCAGCCTATCATTTGCAGCATGCGCCCCGGCGATTTTACCACGGCGGGACATTTTATCGTGCTGACCGGCACGCAGGACGGGCTGCTGTGCGTCGTAGACCCCAACAGTCCCGCCCGCAGCGCATCCCTGTGGGAGTACAGCCGTTTGGAGCCGCAGATCAAAAATCTGTGGGCTTATACCGCATGAAGCAGGGCCGCCATAAAATTTACCGCATGAGTTTTTTAAACAATGATGTGAAAACGGCGAATCTGTAGGCGGACAGATCCACCGTTTTGCATTTGCCGTCCCACAACTCTCGGCCTGTGACCTGTACTTTTTCGGGTGAAAACGATATTCTTAGGGAGCGAAAGGAGACAGGGACTATGAATCAACAAAAACAGGTCATTTTTTAAAAACGCTGCGAAATGAAAAAGCTATCACGCAGGCGGAGCTTGCTGAGACGCGGGGCGTCTCCAACCGGAGTATTTCCCGTTGGGAAAACGGCACGACCATGCCGGATTTCGACCTGTTGATCGAGCTTGCAAAATACTATAAGGTCGAAGTCAGCGAGATATTGGATGGAGAAAGAAAAGGCGGGCGCACAGACGGCAGCGCAGAGGAATTGATGTTGAAAATTGCAGACTATAGCAATATCGAGCGGAAAGTTTTTTCGAGAAGAATGTGTGCCATGTTTGTTATGGCACTTGCCAGCATGGCTTTTTTTGCGGCGATGGACGTAGCGGAACTTGCGGAAACGGAGCCGTATGGAACCATTGTGGGCATTGCACGGGGATTTGTGGCCGGCACGTTTTTATACGCCAGCCGGTATATTTCAAAAATGGAAACCGTCAAAATGCGTTTGGCGAAAGAATCGCGGAAACTGAAGCAATAGGAAAGAACAAAGCCGCGGGCTATCCCCGCGGCTTTTCCATATCCTTATTTTTCCGCCACAGCACGTTCCGCCTGTTCCCACAGCTTCAGCCGCCGCAGGAATGAAAGCAAAAACGGAAGCGTCACCGCGAAAGTACACAGGTCGGCCGCGGGCTGGGCGAGCTGCACGCCCAAAAGCCCTATGAGCTGCGGCAGCAGCAGAATGAACGGCACAAAGAAAATGCCCTGGCGGCACAGCGACAGGAACGTCGCCTGCCCGGACTGCCCCGTCACCTGCAGCAGCATGTTCGTCACCGTAGAAACGCCGAACAGCGGCAGAACCACGCACTGCGCCCGCAGCGCCAGCGCGCCGATGGCGATGACCTCCGCGTCGTCCCGGCGGAACAGCGCCAACGCGCCCGGCGCGGCCAGAAAACCGGCCGCCGCCAGCACGCTCATCAGCACCGTGCCCACCAGTATTGTGAAATAAGTGGCCCCGCGCACCCGGTCGTACCGCTTTGCACCGAAATTGTAGCCCGCAACGGGCTGGAAGCCCTGCCCGAATCCCAGCATGAACGAGAACACGAACATGAAAATGCGTCCCACCACGCTCATGGCCGCGACGGCCGCGTCGCCGTAAACGGCGGCGTTCACGTTCAGCAGCACCGTGGCCACACTGGCCAGAGACTGGCGGCAGAAGGACGGCATGCCCGTTTTGATGATGCGCGCGTACACCTCCGCCTTGCGGGACACCTGCCCGATGTGCAGGCGCACCGCGCTTTTGCGGCGCAGAAAGCACGCTAGAAGAATGGCGAAGCTGACGCACTGGCTGAGCAGCGTGGCAATGGCCGCGCCCGCGATGCCAAGCCCGAACGCATAGATGAACAGCGGGTCCAGCCCTATGTTCAGCACGCCGCCCAGGCCGATGCCCACCATGGCCAGCATGGCCTTGCCCTCGCCCCGCAGGATGTTGTTGAGCACGAAGGACGCGCACATGACCGGCGCGCCGAACAGGATGTAGCGCGCGTAATCCCGCGCATAGGGCAGAATGGTGGGCGTCGCACCCAGCACACGCATGAGCGGGTCCAGAAACAGCGTGCCCAGCACCGTGATGCCAAGGCCGAAGGCCAACGCCGTAAAAAATGCGGTGGACGCCGCACAGTCCGCCTGCCGCTGCTCTTTCGCACCCAGATAGCGGGAAACAAGATTGCCCGCGCCCATGCCCAGCATGAAGCCGATGGCCTGGATGACGGCCATCAGCGAAAACACGATGCCCACGGCGCCCGCCGCGCTGGTGCCCAGCTGCGCCACAAAAAACGTGTCGGCCATATTGTACACCGCCGTTACCAGCATGCTGATGATGGTGGGCACGGCCAGCGTAGCAACGAGCCTTGGGATGGGCGTCTGCGTCATTTTCCGGTATTGGGCGTCGCCCGCCCCGGCCGCAGCGCTCACGCGTTTTCCCCGAGCGGCTTTATCTCGGGATATTTTTCATAAAAGCACGCAGCCGCGCAGCCGCTCTGCTGCAAACGGTCCAGCTGTTTACCCACTTTTTTGGCCGCGGCCAGCACCGTCACCGCGTATTCTCCGCGCAGCGCCTCTGCCTTTTGCAGCACGTCCGCGAAATCCGCGTCCGCACCGTACAGCAGCGCAAGACGCGGCTTTTCGTCCGGCACAGCGTAGCCCTGGTCCAGCAGGATGGAGCAGATGCGCTCAAACCCGATGGAAAAGCCCACTGCGGGCACCTTTTGCCCGAGGAACTTACCCACCATGTCGTCGTAGCGTCCGCCGCCCGCGATGGCGCCGGAAAACGCGGCGCACGTTACTTCGAACACCATCCCCGTGTAATAGCCCTGCCCGCGCACCAGCGAAGGCGTATACTCGACGGCATACCGGCCGCCGGACAGCCTGCCCACGGTATCCAACACATAACGCACCGAGCCGCCCAGGCTCTTGTCCGCGCACAGCGCGGATACATCATCCAGCGAGAATGCGCCTTTTTCCAAAAAGACCTCCAGCGCCTGCACCGCCGCGGCGGGCATCGCCTTTTCCTCAAGCTCCGCCGCCACGCCCTGCGGGCCGACCTTATCCAGCTTGTCGAACGTGACGCACACGGTGTCCAGCGCCTGCGGCGCGAAGCCGAAGCTTTCGAGCATGCCGCGCAGCAGGCGGCGGTCGTTGATATGCACGGTGAAATCGGAAAAGCCGATGGCCAGCAGCGCGCGGGCCGTCACATCAATCAGCTCCACCTCGGCATTGGGGCTTTCGTCGCCCAGGATGTCGATGTCGCACTGCACGAATTCACGCAGGCGGCCCTTCTGTGGGCGCTCGGCACGGTACACCCGGTCTGTCTGGATGACCTTGAACGGCGCGGGGAGCTGCTCCCGGTTGGCCGCGTAGTATCGCGAGAGCGGCAGCGTCAGATCGTACCGCAGGCCCATGTCGGAAAGCTCTTTTTCGCTGCCGGAGGCCAGCGCCTTTTCCAGCTTGTCGCCGCGCTTGAGCACCTTGAAGATCAGGTTCAGGTTGTCGCCGCCGTCGCTTTTGTCCAGGTTCTCCATGTCTTCCATAATAGGCGTGGAGATGCGTTCGAAGCCCGCGGCGCGGTAGGTCTTTAAGATCTCGCCCTGCACGTAGTCGCGGATGCGCTGCTCGCGCGGCAGGATGTCTTTCATGCCTTTCAACGGGGTGGTTTTCATGTGGGATAAAGCTCCTTCTTCACTTCTTTTTGCCGGTTACCTTTTCCGCCTGCGCGCGCAGAGCGGCATTTTTTTCCTCGACCCAGCTTTTCAGCTGCTCCAGCGCTTCATGCTCGGCCGGGCGCATGTTGGGGAACGCCTTCAAAAGGCGGCGGGCCACGGCGTTGCGGTGGTCCAGGATCTCCGCTTTGGCGATGTCGATGCGGGCGGCGGCGTCCAGCTTTGTTGCATCCAGCTTGCCGTCCACGGCCAGCGCCGTGTCGCCCAGGCCCTCGGCCAATCGGTCGCTGCCTGCGTGCAGCAGGCGCGCCACCTCGGCAATATGCCCAAGGTCGCGGTTCAGCTTGAGGATGCCGGCCACCGTCACCGCCAGGTCGCACGCAAAGGCTGCGCCTGCCGCACACAGCAGCACAATGCCCAGCGTGCGGGGCACGGCGCGCACCAGTGCCGCCACCGCGGGCTGGACGCCTTTCATAACGGCCACCACGGCCACGCCCCAGGCCAAGCTGAACTTCAGGCAGATATACCCTCCCAGGTTGAACGGGACGTCGCTGTAATCCCACCAGCTGGTGTGGAACACCTTTTTCAATATCCAGCCGGCCGCAAGCTCCAGCGCGCTGGTGAGCAGCGCACCGCCCACGAAAAGCACCGGAAGGCTGTGGGCCAGCGGTGTCAGAGCCACCAGCACGATCACCATGCCGAAGCCGTAAATGGGGCACACAGGCCCGTTCAAAAAGCCGCGGTTGACGAATTGGCCCGTATTGATGGTACAGAAGCATACCTCAAGGCACCAGCCCAGCACCGAGTAGATGACAAAAAAGCACAGCAATTCGTAGATCGTATACGTCATTTGTTTTCTCCGCCGCGCTTATTCCGCGGGCAGCTCCGCTTCTGCTTCCGGCTCCGCCGCGGGGGCGTCGGCGGCTGCGGGCTGTATTTCCGGCTCTGCCGCGGGCGCTTTCTCCTCCTCCTCCGGCTCTTCCTCGGACAGGCGCGTGCCGCACACCGCGCAGAACGCGTCGTGCTCACCACAGATGCGGCCGCAGCACGGGCAGACTTTCTCGTTGCGGCACACGGTGAGCTTGTCGGTGATGACGTCCATCTCCTGCTGTACCTGCTCCGCCGAGACCAGCAGCGCGTCGATGACCTGCTGCGGGGACTTTTCGCCCTCGTCGCTCATTACCGTATCTTTAACGGCACCCGTATGCATGAGGAACAGCATGCGGCCAATGTCGCTGAATACGTCCTCCTGCTCGTCGGACAGGCGGGCGAGCTCGATGTTCATCTTCACTTCATCATATTTTCCGGCAACGGCCTTTCCGGCGCTGTGCACCGCGGCCTTTGCCTCGTCGGCGGCCAGGGTGGCGGTGTTCACGATATTCTGCAGAATTTTATTCACATTGCTGTCCATGTCAAAAGCTCCTTTCAAATGCGGCTTTTACCTGTTTTTTCCACGGCGCGGGATGCGCCGTTATGTATTTTGTATTATACTACAAAATGTTATAATAAGCAAAAGGAACCTGGGCCGGCGCCGCACAATTCGGAGCGCGGGACCGCACAGGAAAATTTTGCGCCGCACGAAACAAAAACCGCAGTCCGCGTCTTGGGCGCAGGCTGTCCGGCTCCGGCCGCCGCGGTTTGTGTATTGACGGGGATTTTTGTGAAGCAGAGCGGAAAATTTACAAGCGGGGGCGGGGCGGCACAGCCGCAAAGACGCCGCCCGTGCCTTTGGCCGGACGCACGGCCCTGCGCCTGCGCAAGGCGGGCGCGCAAACGGACAGCTGCGTGCTGAAGGTGCCAGCTGTGAATCGTCCAGTACTGTTCCTGAGAGGAGGGCGGCGGATTTGCCGGAAGAACAGCGCGTGATCTTTCACTGCGACTGCAACAGCTTTTATGCCTCGGTAGAGCTGCTGCGCTACCCGGAGCTGCGCGGCGTGCCCGTGGCCGTATGCGGCAGCCCGGACGACCGCCATGGCATCATCCTGGCGAAAAACGAGCCCGCAAAGCGGTACGGCGTCCAGACGGCCGAAACCGTCTGGAGCGCGCTGCGCAAGTGCCCCGGCCTGAAGCTGCTGCCCCCGCACCACGGGCAGTACCGGGAGATGAGCCGTGCCGTCAACGCCATCTATGCCCGTTATACAGACCGTATAGAGCCGTTCGGAATCGACGAAAGCTGGCTGGACATGACGCAGACCTGGCGGCTGTTCGGCAGCTCTCCCGCCGGCGTGGCCGACGCCGTCCGCCGGGCCGTGAAGGCCGAGACCGGCCTCACCATCTCGGTGGGCGTCAGCTTCAACAAGGTATTTGCCAAGCTGGGGTCGGATTATAAAAAGCCGGACGCTGTGACGGTCATCGACACGGAAAATTTCCGGCGTATCGTGTGGCCGCTGCCCGTAAACACGCTGCTTTACGTGGGGCGCTCGGCACAAAACACACTGGCAGGGCTGGGCGTCCGGAACATCGGGCAGCTGGCCGCGGCGAAGGACGAGGACCTGCGCGCGGCGCTGGGCAAGCTGGGGCCGGAGCTGGGTGCCTACGCCAGAGGGGAGGAGAATTCTCCCGTGCGTACCGCGGACGAGCGTCCGGAGATAAAAAGCGTGGGAAACGGCCTGACGTTCAAGCGCAACCTGGTGGGCGAAGCCGACGTGCGCGCCGGGCTTTATGCGCTGGCGGACGAAGTGGCCACCCGCCTGCGCGCCCACGGCCTTTACGCTGCTGCCGTGCAGGTGCTCATCAAAAACCCGGACCTGAAAAGCATCTCCCGCCAGAAGCCGCTGCCCTGGCCCTCCCATCTGGCGCGAGAGATCGGCGGGGCGGCCCTGGAGCTGGTAAAAGCCAACTGGAGCCTAGACGCGCCCATCCGCATGCTCACGGTTACGGCGCTGAACCTGACGGACGGACGCGAGGGACACCAGCTCTCACTGCTGGAGCCGGAGCGTCCCCGGAACGAAAAACGGGAACGGCTGGAACAGAGCCTGGACGCCATCCGCAGAAAATACGGCAAGACCTCCATCGCCCCGGGCAACGTCATCAAAAACGATATTGGCCTGGAGGACATTGAAATCGAAGAAAAACCGTGATATGCTGTTGAAAACAAACGCTGCACGGGCAGTGTGCAATAATTATACTAAAAGGAGAAATAAAAAGTGGTTAAACATATCGTAATGTGGAACCTGACCGACAAGGACAAGGTGGCGGAGAACGGTGCCATCATGAAGCAAAAGCTGGAGGCACTGGTGGGCGTTGTGCCCGGACTGCTGCGCGCCGAGGTAGGCGTGGGCTTCAACGGCTACGACGTTGCGCTGTACACTGAGCTGGAGGACCGCGCGGCGCTGGCCGTATACGCGGACCATCCGGCCCACTGCAAGGTCAAGGAGTTCGTGCACAGCGTCATCTGCGAACGCGTGTGCTGTGATTACGAGGTATAAGGGTCCGCCCTCACATCCGGCCCGCCGCAGTTTTGACCAGATGCGGTAAAAAACATAGAACGGATAAAATCCCCTGAATGCAGGACGACGCCTGCTGCGGGGGATTTTATGTTTTCGCTCCCGCGAACAAAGGGGAATTCCTACCGGTTTCATTATCTTTATACTTTCTTAACATCTTTCGCCCTTTCCTTATGATAATATTAATACATATGGTATTATTCCCGGACGCATGGAAAGGTGGCGAGATATGAACAAGAAACTGAAACTCAAGATCCACGAATCGCTGAGCGCGGTCATCCCGATCACCCTGATCGTACTGGCGCTGGGCATGACGGTGGTGCCCATGGAGCTTTCCACGCTGATGCTGTTCCTGGCCGGGGCTGCGCTGCTCATTCTGGGCATGGGCTTTTTCACGCTGGGTGCGGACATGGCCATGATGCCCATCGGCGAGCAGGTGGGCACACAGCTCACGCGCTCAAAAAGGCTGTGGCTCATCGTTGCAGCCTGCTTTGTTATCGGCGTGATCATCACCGTGGCCGAGCCGGACCTGCAGGTACTGGCCCGCCAGACGCCCGCGGTGCCGGACCGCGTGCTCATCTTCACGGTGGCCGCCGGCGTGGGGTTCTTCCTGGTGGTGTCGTTCCTGCGCATCCTGTTCGGATGGAACCTTTCGTGGCTGCTCATCGGCTTCTACATTGTGGTATTCGCTCTGGCGGCGTTCGTGCCCGACGCGTTCCTGGCCGTGGCATTCGATTCCGGCGGCGTGACGACGGGCCCCATTACAGTGCCGTTCATCATGGCGCTGGGTCTGGGCCTGACAGCCGTGCGCGGCGACAAAAACGCCGAGAGCGACAGCTTCGGCCTTGTGGCGCTGTGCAGCATCGGGCCCATCCTTTCCGTGCTCATCCTGGGTATGATCTACAACCCCGAAGGGGCCGGCTATACGCCGCTGTCCATTCCGGACATTGCCAGCACGCGGGAGCTTTGGCTGGAATTCGGCCACGCCCTGCCGGATTACGCGAAAGAGGTCCTGCTGGCGCTGGCGCCCATCCTCGCGTTTTTCGTGGTGTTTCAGGTCTTCTTCCTGAAGCTGCGCCGCAAGGCTCTGGTAAAGATCCTGGTGGGCATGCTGTACACGCTGGTGGGGCTGACGCTGTTCCTGACGGGCGTGAACGTGGGCTTTATGCCCGCGGGCAACTACATCGGAAAGCAGCTGGCCGAGCTGCCTTATAACTGGGTGCTTGTGCCGCTGGGCATGCTCATCGGCTATTATATCGTCAAGGCTGAGCCGGCTGTGCTGGTGCTGAACAAGCAGGTGGAGGAGATCACCGGCGGCGCCATCTCGCAGAAGGTGATGATGGCAGGGCTTTCCATCGGCATGTCGGTATCTTTGGGGCTTTCGATGGTACGCGTGCTGACGGGCGTTTCTCTGCTGTGGTTCCTGGTGCCGGGCTATGCGCTTGCGCTCGGCCTCAGCTTTCTTGTGCCCAAGATCTTTACAGCCATTGCCTTCGATTCCGGCGGCGTGGCCTCCGGCCCCATGACGGCCACGTTTCTGCTGCCCTTTGCCATGGGCGCGTGCGAGGCCGTGGGGGGCAATATTCTGACAGACGCCTTCGGCATCGTGGCCATGGTCGCCATGACGCCGCTCATCACCATCCAGATCATCGGCCTTGTGTACCAGTTCAAAACGCGCCGTGCGCCGGCAGCGGCCGAAGTGCACGCGGTGCAGGACGAGGAGATCATCGAATTCGGCGTATCGGCCGGGGAGGACGCAACATGACAGATTTCATTTCACCCGTGCGCTGCATGGTGACCATCGTGGACCGCGGCAAGGGCGACCGCGTAGTGGACCTTTGCCGGGCACGGCACGTGGCCGTGCAGCTGGTGATGCTGGGGCACGGCACCGCCAGCGCCGAGGTGATGGATTACCTTGGGCTGGACGAGCCGGAGAAGGACATTGTGCTCAGCCTTGTGCCGGGTGCTCTGGTGGCGCCGCTGCTGGCGGACCTGACGCTGGCGCTTGGCTTTTCCCGGCCGGGTAAGGGGATTGCATTCACCGTACCGCTTTCCGGCATCAGCGCGGC
>ERZ791872.857-NODE-857-length-24694-cov-6.383985_pt1 | contig 24694 bp, 24 predicted proteins | sample MGYA00510279_ERZ791872 | MGnify/ENA primary metagenome ERZ791872 (study PRJEB30046, sample SAMN00792103) | human gut metagenome | study: EMG produced TPA metagenomics assembly of the A metagenome-wide association study of gut microbiota in type 2... | reverse complement strand
CGTACGGGCGAAGAGAACGCCTGCGGCCAGAGTTTCTTTCTTTTTATTTTAAGATGTTAAACAATAAACTGGCAATGGAAACAAGGATGGATGTAGCAGAAAACCATAGACTCGTACTAGTTCCGATATCAGAATTTCGTGCTTTCGCCTTATTGGGAGTCACGTAGATAATATCATTCTGTTGCAAATAATAATAAGGAGAAAGTATAGTCTCCGCTTTATTCAGATCCAACGGAATAATTTCCTGCTTTCCATTAGCATTCTCTCGTATTAACTTAACATCATCACGCAGACCGTATACGGTCATATCACCTGCCATAGCCAAAGCTTCCAGGATGTTCACCTTTTCATTGGAAATCGTGAATGTACCGGGACGGGCAACTTCTCCAATCACAGAAATCTTATAATTTACCATACGTACCGTTACAATAGGAGTTTCCGTAATATAAGGTTTCAACTTTTCCACAATCATTTGTTCGGTCGCCTTCTTGGTCAATCCGCCTACATGAAGTTCACCTAATACCGGAAAGTTGATATTGCCTTCATTATCTACCAAGTATTGTTGCAATACAGGTTGGGTGGTAGTGGTACTTAAAGTAGTATTACTCTGGGTAGCCACCGTCAGATTGAAGGGGGCAGCCAGTTCGGGACTAGTACACGACACAACAATCGTCAACAGGTCCTTGGGCATGATCTTCGCATCATACAACTGTGTGTCCTGAGTACTGTACAATACCACTTCAGCATCCTGCAGATAAGGTACTTTTTTGTAAGACTGGCAAGCTGTCAAGAGCCAAGCCGCCAATATACAATAGCCTAATTGTTTCATTCTCTTCATATATTCCTTTCTATTGTTTTTTATACTATATTCTTAAAACTCAATCGCTTTTATCTATTGTGTTCCCCTAATCCATTATATGGCCCGTCTTTTGCTTCAAATATGACGGAAGGCTCTATAACATTTATTGTATGCCACGCTCCTGCAGGTATCTGGATACCGAATTTGCCTTCTGCAGGAGATAGTATCTGACGTGAAACCTCTTTAAAACTTTTCTGTCTTACCACATCATTACAACAGGAAGTTGTTTCATGAACGTATTCATTCACTTCTTCATAGATAATTTCTTCCAATTTACCTACAATACATATTACAGTTTCCGCTGTCTTTTCATGTCGATGTATAGGTACTTCTGTTCTTGGTAACAAAGCATTCAACATACGCTGGCTAGTATCGGCAAATGAAGTACGCAGATCGAAACCTTGACGCAAGCGCGGATTTTCCGTAGCTTGCTCAAACAATTTATCTAAAAAATCTTTATCAAATTCCATAATAGTTATTTCTTTAATGTTTCGAGGTATTCTTTATGCAAATGATAGTTTTCATAAACAATATGCAGAAAATAGCCAATACAGTCAATGGACAAGCATTGTATTGGGATAGAGATAGATAAATTCAAGAAAAATCACTAACTGCATAACCATATATACAAGGATGTCACTTTTACATGACCGATCTTAAACTCACTAGCCATAATCTCATCTGCCTTATCAATGATGTTACACTTATCCATCCAATATTTTTTCTCAAGAAATATTTTCATCCCCCTTGTTATGAAAAAAATAGCTCCTATGTGAATGGCTACCACATACACAAAAAAGCAGACAAACAATCAAATAGCATCACAAAAACGCTAATCAGCATGGCTTCAGTCTGAGATACCGAAAGTAGAATCCTTTTAGATCGGCACAGCTGTACATAACTTTTATTGGGGTTCAGTAGCGAAGACAAAGCTTCGTTATCAAGCCCTAATTTGAGCGTTTACCAAGCACACTATTTTCACCATTCTCAGTCACCTTTCTGATAATGTCTACATATCTTAAAGTAGCATACTCTCTTGTAAAACGTTCAAGAATCAGCTTACGAGCATTCTTTCCCATTTCTTCACATAATTTGCGGTCTGAAGCCATGGTTCGCACCATCTGCACGAAAGCCTGTACGTTACCTGCAGGAGCATACATTCCGCAGTTGTAATTCTTGAGAATGTAAGTCAATTCTCCTTCATCGAAACTTGCGATCACTGCCCTTCCTGCGGACATTATGGAAAGCATCTTACTTGGCATCGCAGCTCCTCCCAATCCTGGTTTGCAGCTTACCACACATACATCACCTAAGCTATAGACCTGGGATACTCCTTCCATAGGCTGAAGAGGAAAGAATCTCACGTTGTCAATGCCGTAGTTTTTCACCTTCTCCACAAATTGTTCTTTCAATCCTCCAGTTCCAAAGATGAGAAAGTTGACGTCCTTATCCTCTACCATTTCTTTTGCGGAGTCCACTATCACGTCTATGTTCTGTGCATTACCAATATTTCCTGCATACACAACATAAAACTTATCGCGACTGATGTTGAACTCTTCGAAAAGAGGATTATCTTCTTTCGCCACTGGCACTACCACATTCTGATTCACCCAGTTGTAAACTACTTCAATCTTCTCTTCAGAAACCCCTTTCTCCTCAATCAATGTTCGCTTGATATCCTCAGAAATTGCAATCAATTTGTCAGAACTGTTATATGTGACACGAGCCACCCAAGAACCCATTTTCCATAGGATTCCACCCTTCTTCGCTAATCCAGTGCCACTTAATGTATCAGGGAACAAGTCCTGAACATTATAGACAACAGGTTTCTTCCTTAATAAACGTACGATAGGTAATTTCAAACCTTGTATTGGAGGAGTGCTATCAATGAAAGCTACATCATAATCATCCCAAAGCAAATGATGTAAATAAACCACTTCGCAAAACACATATCTCAAGGCTCTCAAGATAGGATTCTTTCCCTCTTGATACATTCTGAAACGATGAATCTTGATTTTACCAGCGCAAAGCAACTCATGTCTCTTCCATTCTACATCTTGTCTGACATTACGAGTTGGAGTAGGAACATACAGCTTACTTTCATCACCTTCATCAGCAAGACGATGCATAACATCATCCACAACAAAGATTCCAGCACACTGCTCAGGATAATAATATGAAAATGGGAATATTACCTTCATACAGTCTCCATCTTTACTTCGTGAATCATTTTTTCTGCCAGTTCGATAGCCTTTTGTGGTGTCTCCTCAATTACGATCACATGACCTGAACGACAAAGGCTACTGGTTACTTCTGGAATCGTGTCCCCTACTTTATGGTAGATATCCCAAAGATAGATATGAGGATCGTTGAGCACCTCAGTATTACTGATGCTCATGAGCTTTCCTGGTTTCGGGCAAAAATAGCGAATACAAACCCCGTGTTTTGTTTCAGTAGGCTCCAAACATGGCCTAACACCCAGAGCACAATTGATAGCAGCAGCTACCATATCTATTCCTGTGCTCAAATGTGTTAATTCAGTCGAAATAAAGTCTCCACCAAGACGAGCTCCAATTTCTATAATATACGCCTTACCGTCCATCACTTTAACCTCAGCATGACAAGCACAATTGCTTACACCAAGGGCCTTTACTCCTGCCACAGCAGCAGACTTAATAACAGCAACTATATCTTCTGGAAATATAGATGGCTGATTGTGTCCAAGTTCTACGAAGTGAGGAGCCCCCGTCGTTTTCTTGTCTGTTACAGTCAGTACATTCACCACACCATTCCAAACAATAATCTCTATTGAGAACTCCGGCCCTTCAATAAACTGCTCCAACATTACAGTCTTATCACGGCTCTCACTTTTGGCTATCTCAAACAATCGTGCAAACTCCTGTATCGGAATATCAGCTGGAATCTTTGCAATGCCACGAGATCCACTATTGCGAGAGGGTTTTAGGATGCAAGTACCAGAAAAGTCAGTGCAGAATACTCCCCAAGCGACTTCTATTTCACTGAAACAACTACTCTTGGGAGAAGGTACATTACCAGATTCAAAAGCCTCACGCATGAGATGTTTGTTTGTAGCATGAATTGCTTGTTCACGTGAAATACCAGAAAGGCCAAGTTCATCATTAAGCCTTCCCATCACATTCATAGACACCTCCGAACATGGATGAATCACTCCATCAATACCCTCTTCGCGAGCTACTCGAAGAACATCCTCTTCAGATGTGATATTCACCACCACTGGCTTATCGGCATACTGCAATCCTACAGCAGTTGGATCCCCATCAGCTGCAATTACGTATATGCCCATTTCTTTGGCTTTCTTTATCACAGGAACCTGGAGGATACCAGCAGCCAATACCATAAGCTTCTTCATAATCTAATTCAATATTTTCAATATTCTTTCTGCAATCAGTTCCATATCATTCCAATCATATCTCTGATCGATAGGTATAGACAACATCTGCTCGCCCATCGTTTTGGATACAGCACAAACATGTTGTGCCTCTTTGCAGATAGGCCACAATACTGGGGCATACACTCCAGTATCTGCAAGTTTTCCTTGAACAACATTGCGATTCTTCACCAAAATAGGGAGTGAAAATGGAGCACCTTCCAGCGAACGTTCCACCCCCGGAACCATTCTTACTTTATCTCTCAGCAACTCCATCAAGTGTTTCATATTCTCTCGTCGAGCATAAGCAATCTCTTCACCATTCACCAACGCAAACATCTTCATTGCACGTTCAGAAATTGGCCGAACAGCATCAAACTCGTTAATAATCCCCTCACACTCTCTGATGGAGCTAAGAAATTCCTGCTTCATTTTCTGATCATTGCTCCAACCGTAGCGTTTCTTTTCTGTCTGTGCTACAAATCGTTTATCTGCAAAATCTTTCTGTTCACTCTGAATATTATCCTTTTTCAAGAGCAATTTGCTCAAGATTATGGAACCATCACAAACACCTATCGACTTTCTGATACTCGACACATAGATATCAACCTGAGGATTGTGAATCTGCTTAATGGAAAAAGTACAATGACTGAAGTCCTCAATCACTACTATTTTCTCATCATACTCCTTCACCCTCCTTACAGCCGCACTAGTTGAAGCACTTCCGTAGAAGTTCATCGTCAGTATAGCCTGTGGCTTATACGTCTTCAACAACTGCTCAAGATAACCAGTATCCACTGTCAGATCTTCTTTCAGTCTATAATATACAATCTTCCATCCAGTTCTCTCGAATGGAGCGCTCATCGACCAACAGCAATAGGCTGGAAAGAGAATCGTTTTCTTTTCAGTATCAAATACCGAAATTGCGGTAAGAAGCAAAGCCTCCCTACCACTTCTCAGATACAACACCTCCCGACCGAACTCACCTAATGACTCAAAATAGCCATCGGGGAGCACAAGAGCTGGATGTTCGCTACCATATTCTCTCATTATTTTCTGTCCTTTGAGATATTCACATTTTCACGGAAGAAAACTGTCTTCACAGTCTTGAGAACAATCTTCACATCAAGCATAAACGAGATGTGGTCTGCATAATAGACATCATTCTTAAGCTTCTCCATTCCGTCCACACTATTGCGAAAATATGCTTGATTGTAACCTGTGATTCCTGGTTTTACAGTAAGGATTGCTTTATCATGATCTTTATATACGTCCAACCAATCAAGAGGATCAGGACGAGGACCAATCAAGCTCATGTCGCCCGCAAGAATGTTCAAGAACTGAGGAATCTCATCAATACTTGTATTACGCATAAACTTACCTACCTTAGTCACACGTGGATCGTCATCTCCGTTATAGGTACTTCCATCAGCTAAACGAATATCTGGAGCATTCACTTTCATTGAGCGGAATTTGAGCATACTAAAAGGTGTACCTCCCTTAGTGATTCGTCGTGCTTTATAGAAGATTGGACCTTTATCCTCAAACCATATTATTGGACCCATGATACAAATAACAATCAACACAAAAGGAAGTGCACAAAGTGCCACTATTAAATCCAAGATTCTCTTTAAGAAATGTACGTACATAATCAGTTAGATTGTTTATTTATTACAGTTCTTTTACAATCTCTACAAAATTTTTCATCACGTACTCCACATCCTCCATGCTCATACAAGTGTTCAGCGGAAGAGTAATCTCGTTCTCGAAGAGATGGTATGCGTTAGGATAGTTGGCAATATCAAACCCAAGTGCCTTGTAAGCAGTCATCATAGGGAGTGGCTTGTAGTGCACATTAGTTGCAATACCCCTCTCTGCCATCTTCTCAATCACCTTGTTAGCCTCCTCGCGGGTGCGACCCTGTAGACGGACGAGATATAGGTGGTGTGATGAGCAATGGTCATCAGACTTATGGTTCAGATAGGCTACTTGATGGTCAATATCAAGACCGGCATTAAGCTTATCGATAGCAACATTGTAAACAGCCACATACTCCTGACGCTTCTGGAGCATCTCAGGGTAGCGGTCGAACTGCACAAGACCAAGTGCCGCCATGATATCAGTCATATTGCACTTATACCATGAGCCGATAATGTCATACTCCCAAGCTCCGAGTTTAGTCTTAGCAAGAGCATCCTTGTTTTGTCCGTGGAGAGAGAATAGTTGAGAGAGACGATAGAGAAGTTCATTCCAAGTCTCCCCTTCTTTCTTAGGAACAGTAGACAGATAATCCACATCAATAGGAACTACCTCAGTACCGAAAGGCAGATTCCAAGTCATAGCACCTCCCTCAGCAGTAGTGAAATTCTTTACTGCATGGAAACTAAAAGAACTGAAGTCAGCAATCTCACCAGCCATTTTTCCACGCCATTTTGCACCAAAAGAATGGGCACAGTCTGCACTGATTACAATATGACCAATCTTACGCTGAAGGTCGTTAGACGGGCGGAAGAGATGCTTTTTCTCCTCTACAATCTGACGTACACGATCATAATCAGCAACAATACCGCCAAGGTCCACGGGTACAATCACCTTAGTATGCTCAGTGATAGCTGCTGCCAACTTATCGTAATCCATCTCCACATTGTCTTTCTGGCTATCTACTATCACCACTTTGCAACCTACATGCTGAGTTACAGAAGCAGATGCAGTATAGGTGTAAGCCGGAACGATAACCTCATCCTCAGGCTGCAAGTTAAGAAGGTGGAGCACCATCTCCATAGCTGCAGTCGCAGAGTTAAGACATACTGTCTTCTCTGTGTGGACATATTCTGAAATCTGTTTTTCGAGTTTTTTTGTACGAGGGCCGGTGGTAATCCAACCACTCAAAATCACGTTACGTACTTCATTTGCCTCAGCCTCTGTCATATCAGGAGGACTGAAAGGAACATTTCTTAATGGCATATTCATAATTATATATGTTTATTCAATTATTAATTTTTGTACAATTCAAATATCCCCTCTAATTGCTTACGTGTATATCTCTCCTTTTCAGGGTATATCTTTGCTTCATGTTCCAATATCTGGTCAATTGTCCAGTAGAACTTAATGAACTTAGCTGGCACACCACCGCACACACAATATGGTGGCATCGATTTAGTTATCACTGCTCCAGCTGCGACTGTCGAACCTCTTCCTATTGTAACTCCAGATAATAAAGTAACATTCATTCCGATCCATACGTCTTCCTCCACAATGACATCTTGATCTAAACCCGCAGGTTTCATTTCCTCAGTTATATTTCGATATGGTACCCCTATTATGCGAGCATGGTTTCCTGTACTTACTTTTAACCCTTCAGCAGCCCCTGAATTTTTCTTCATAATGAACTTGGCATTTGTCGTTAGTAGTGTCGCATGATTTAACCCATTATTTCCATAAAGAAATACATTCTTAAAATTTGACACAGACAGTGGAGGTGTTATCAACACGTCATCAGCAATATAACCAAATTTCTTACGTCTGATAATGAAATACTCGGAAAACAAAAATACTATTCCCCTAATTGTAGGATTTTGTTTTAAAGCTGAAATAAAATTCATGAAATAATAGTTTGAACAGCCACCACTTCTTGAGTGTTGACTACGTTTTTTGTATGTTCTAAATTTTTGCTCTAAATTCGCACTCGTATTTTTTTGTCTGATGGATATAAATTTGACTCATGTTCCAAAAGTTGATCAATTGACCATTGAACTTGATGAACTATGCCAGTACACCAGCACATAAATAATATGGAAGAATTGACTTAACAACCAATACACCTGCAAAATCCAAACATCTCCTCCTATAACGACATCTTGGTCATATCCTTTTAGCTTATTTGCTTCCGTGATATCAGTTAGATACAAACCAGCAACACGAGCATCATTACCTATATGAATAGTCAAGTTCACAGAATAGCACAATGCTCTTTGCAGATAAACTTTGCATTGACAGCAAAAATATGTATATTAGCACCTAGTCCTATATTCGGTTCTAGAAATATATTCTTAGGGGGGGCCAAAGCTATAAATAGATAATTATTGCATAATCTGCACATTACGCAAACTGACTTCATTTTTAAAAGAAACGCTTCAGATGTTCTGACACTATCCAGCAGTTTCTTACGTAAAGATTATCCTTCATTTTTCTGACTATACTCATTCCTCCAAATACTTACCATCTTCTCCCACACCTTCGGCATTGCATATAGATTATTCACTCGTGCTTTGGCCTTGGCAGCAAACGAAGATTTCAAATCTTTATTATCTATAAGAGATTTGATTGCATAATTAACTTCATCAGCACTTTGTGGCTTAAAACATATTCCACATGGATCACCATCCATGTCAAGCATTTCAGGGATTGCCCCAACGTCAGACGATACGATTGGACACCCACAAGCCATCGCTTCCATTATCACATTCGGAAAACCCTCCGTGTAGGATGGAAAAACAAACATATCTGCTTGAAAGAATTCTCGTATTACATCATCGTGTGTTACTTCTCCTACAAAACTCATCCATGAGGTATCTTCGCTAGACTTAGCAGCAATAGATAGCATTTCGTCTTTAATATCAGGAGTACATTTACCAACGATGCGGAGTTCAATATTCGGAATACGGCAACATCCTTCCACCAGTTCCATCATACCTTTAGTCCTAATGACATGACCGCAATAAAGCAGACGACGAGGAATTCTCTCATACTGACCTTCAGCACTACGAATAACATCAAGAGCACTCATACCAAGTGGATTGGGAAGATATGTAACATTCTTGAAACCTTTTGCATCTAGCACTTTCTCCGAAGGCCGATTCATAACTATAGGCACATCACACATTCGAAGAACCTTCGAGAGCAACTTCCACTCCCAATTACGTTTTTTCGCAAGTTCTGGTATACGACCAAAATGCAAATGAACGGCTGTCTTAATGCCTCTCTTCTTTGCTTCTCTCAGAAGAAATAAATCACGAAAGAGTCCCAATCCAGCACAGGTACAGATATGTGCCACCTGAGGTTTTTCTAAGTCCATCAGTTTTATCGTTTTTTTTACAATGCCCATATACTCTCTAAGCCCACTAAAAATACGGACCAATACCAATTGGTTCTCTCCGACATCTGAAAAACGGTCAAAGGAAACTGGAATCAATTTCACATCAGTTTTAGCATGCTGACTGTAATAAGCCATCACATACTTTCCCCAAGTATTTATACCGCCTTTAATTACCTTCGGTGCATTTGAATATGGGGAACACAAAAGTACTTTCATTTCTTATAAGCAATTGCACTATGTGTAAAACGTTCAGAATCTTTTGGTAATCTCATGTATTTCCCATACATCTGAGAAAGATAGGAATCATTTTCTTTTATACCTGTTAAGTTGATATCCTCAAAAGGATATCGAACGTTCACTCCGTACCAATCAAGAGGACAAAACTCCTTTTCCTCCCATCTTCCCCAAATATTACTCAAATATGGTCCAGGCAAAATTCTTGAGGCGCACTTAATGCTTTTATCACAGAACCATTTTTGACTGACAGGACATAAAATCCGCAACAATTGTTTAATTATTTTTACTATCTTATTATTACTCCTTGAATTCGTGTAAATTTTTGCACCCAATCTATAGTATTTACGAGATTTGACTATATTAATATCTGACATGTTAGTCATATATAAAGGAAAGATGTCAATATTAACTCCTATCTTTTTATTAAGCGGCAGTGGTATTTGTTTATCATCTAGAATTGTTGAAGTATCCTCTATTTTAAAAAATGGAAGAAATACGGAAACTGAGTTTTTATACGTACTACACCGATAAAAAAAAGGGAGTTCTTTATCCAAAATCCGCTGAAGCTCTTCATAATACTCCACAGGTACTCCAAAATCCATATCATCATCCCAAGGTATAAAGCCCTTATGCCGTACAGCCCCGAGCATAGTACCTCCTATCATGTAATATGGTATATTATGTTTAACGCAGATTCTATCAAACTCTTTTGCAATATCAAGCAATGTAAGATGAATCTCATCTAATGTCATCTTTTTCATTAATTCTGTTCAATTAAAGTAATATAATCTCCGATAAATCTTTCACTATTAAACAATTCTTCTGCTATTTCCCGACTTCGTTGTCCCATGTATTTTAAGGCTACATAATCAGTAGACAGTAGCTTTTCAAAACTAGTTCTCATACTAGACACAGATGTTGGATCAAATAGAAAACCATTTTGTCCCTCCCTAACCATGAGAGAATTATCGCTAACATCCGAACAAAACATGGGTCTTCCACAACAAATAGCCTCCCCTATAGAGTTGCTGAATCCTTCGAACAAAGATGGAAGTGCAACAACATGATAATTTCGGGTTGCCGCAGCAGTATCCTTTACAGCTGGCAGAAACCTTATCATATTGTCAACACCCAATTCTTTTGCATATGATATTGCATTTAGATAATCCTGATTGTATCCGTCAATATTACCTATCTGGGATCCATACCAGTCAATGATAAATTCCTTATGTCTGTACATTTTCATGTCCGATAACATTCTTAACAATCCCGCCACATTTTTCTGTTGAGAATAACGTGCAAAAATTCCAATTTTGAGAACTCTATCAAATGGTGGCATCTCTTGAAAATGATAATGCTCCAAGTCTATGAAATTAATAATTACTTTTGATTTAGAAGCTAATCGTTTATTGCTTTCAATGATATGTCGCTGTTGTGAAAAACTATTCGGGATAATTGCATCAGCTCGATAATAAAAAAAGTTAAACAATAGTCGTTCAAACATATCAGGTTTACTTATTGTCAGATTTCGTTCACTTGCTAACACCTTAAGTTTTGGTCTCAATATTGAAATAGGCAAAACTCGAATATTGCACTTCTGACGGTAAGAAATAATGCAATCTACATCAGCATGCAATATATACTTCCACACCGCCAACCATTTACCTATGTATGACTTATTCTGCCCAATCTTAACTCGCTTTATCTGCGAACTTAGGTTATAGTGATCTGCTACGTCAGCAAAGGTAGCTACGGTCACATCGTAGCCTTTTTCATATAACAACTTGGCTAAAACCACAATCTGGTGTTCCGCACCACCGCCAGACAATGATTCTGTGAAACAAATGATCTTTTTCATTATTCAATGGATATTTTATTTATAACTATACCCACCATTCACCTCAATTAAAGCACCATTAACAAACGGATTATCAATACAAAATCTGAATGCATCCACAATCTCATCAATTGTAGCGAATCTATGAATAGCTGTTTTTTTGTAAATATTCTGTTTAATTTCTTCTGACTTCTCTTTTTGCCATGGAGTCTCAACAAATCCAGGAACCACAGCATTAACAGTAGTACCGGTACCCTCAAACTCCTTCACAAGGTTCCTACAAAGAGCATGAACAGCTGATTTGGTGACACCATAAGCAAGTATAGTTGCGTGAGGATCAAGTCCCATCTGTGAACCTGTAAAAAGAATCCGACTTCCTGGAGAAATGATAGGGAAAAACTCACGACACATAATATAGTGGGAGTTGACAGCCACTTCCATCATAGCATCCCAGTCTTTATCCTGATATTCAGTGAAAGATTTGCGAATGGACATCCCCGCATTGCAATGAAGACAATCTAGATGATCAGTCTTACTCTTCACATAGTTTATGAAGTTATACACTTCTTCACGCTTTGTTTGGTCGATCTTGATGACTTCAAGGTTTTCAACCTGCTCAGCGAAATCCGCTCCTAAGTATGTTGTAAATATATAATATCCTTTACTGAGAAGCATTTTAACCACTCCAAGTCCTATACCGGAAGTTCCACCTGTCACAACAGCGTATTTCATTTTATATTTCCTTGTAATTTTCTTTATTGTTAAACTTCTCTATTATCTCAGCCACCGTAACACTCTCTCTTCTTCTGAGTTTGTAGGAGCTCTTTCTGTGGTTTACAATCATAGACATGAATTCCTGTATCTCATAACGAAGACCGTCCCCGTCATAACCGTAGAAATACTTCCTGTTCTTTGTTTGATCCTCATAACGAACCTCAAAAAATGAAGTAAGCCACCATGGCGCAGGCACATACACATAGCCCTTGGTTCCAGAAATGACCATATTACCTTCCGTCTTCACTCCGATACCCAAAGTTGCAGAAGATGTTGCGTGAGGATAGTTAAGAACCACTTTGGTGTATATATCTACCCCATTCTCGACCTTTGAATGAAAGTTAACATCTGTGTATTCCTTTCCAAGAAGTCTTATAATAGCCATCAGTGAAAGAGGAGCATGCTCATTCATTGCACCCCCTGCCTGTGTCATATCCAACTCACGAGTAGGAGTAGCAACCATCTTGGAAAGTGAGGTCTTCACATCCACCACATCACCGATTATACCACTCTTCACCAGAGTTACAAGGTGATTAAAAGATGGACAGAATGCAGTCTTACTTGCCTCAAGAAGAACGAGATCATGTGCCTCTGCACAATCGTAGAGTTCTCTTGCCTGTGTAGCTGAAAGCATGAATGGAATCTCGCAAAGGACATGTTTACCAGCATAGAGAGACTGCTTAGTATACTTGTAATGAGTCAAATGAGGTGAAGCTACATAAACGGCATCCACATTCTTCAGAAAGTCTTCATATTTGTCCGAGTAAGACTTGACTCCAAACTGTTCAGCAAATGCATCAGCACTCTCTTTAATAGGATCATAAACAGCAGTCACATTCACGCTATTGACTACTTTAACTTCCGGTACGAAACGCTTTGCGATGCGACCAGATCCTACGATACCAATGCGATAGACTTCTTCTATCTGCTCACGAAGCATTGTAGAAGAGATACCTTCTGTTCTAGGAAGATAAACAACCTTGCAATATTCGTTAAGATAGTCAAACTTTCCTTCCCAATCTGAACCGATGGCAAAGATATCAATATCGTATCTTTGGATGTCGTCAATCTTCTGACCGAGATAATCCTCAATGATTACCTCATCAGCATAGCCTGTTGCTTTTACAGCCTCAACGCGCTCAAGCACATTGTTACGAACGTTAAGTTTGCCTCTACCTCTGTCAAAACTGTCGCTAGTAACACCTACTATCAAGTAATCACCCAACGCCTTTGCACGACGAAGGAGGTTGAGGTGACCTTCATGAAGGAGATCGTAAGTGCCATATGTTATCACTGTTTTCATATATAACATTGTCTAATGTAGGGTAATATTATAATTGGATTAAATCACCCATTTTCGAATCAATCTCTGCAATACTCCATTCTCCAAAGCCACTTGCAGGGAAGAATGTCATTTCTCCAAAATATATTTTCCCTTCAATGAGATATAGGTCAACACGTAAAAAGGATATTGCTTCCGAAAGTTTCCTACAAACTTCTATCATATCTTGTAAACACTCTGGGCGAGCAACGGGCATCAGACCATTGCGAGCGACGGGGTTAAGTCCCACAAACTCCTGATGATTCCATTCCATATCATAGAAGTCAATAGTCTCTTTGCTTCTACGATCACGAATCACCTGACAATATTTTGGTTCTCCATTGAAACAGAAAAACTTATAATCAGACAAATCTGCTACAAGAGTAGTTGGATTACCTTCCATATATTTCTCTGCAATAATCTTTCTTGGCACATTCTTATAGGGCCACTCCCTAAAACAAGAATAATTACTACTATTGTATGACTTAGTCAATTTCTCAATAGCCTCTTTCTGGTTAAAGGATTTCTTACTCTTGCATATCACAACACCATTTCCTCCACCAGCATGCGTTGTCTTCAGCACAAACCGGTCAGGAAGCGAATTCCAATCAATATCTTCAGGCCTATCCCATACTTCTAAAGTTGGAATAATATATTCTTTTCCTATACGATCTGCCACATATTGCTTAACTGCATACTTGTCTACCATCGTAGTATACTCAGGTTTCCGATTATGGACCTTGAGCCACTGAATCTTCTCTGTAAATGTTTTGGGATTCTTCCAGTCAATCCAATGTCCCATTAGACACCTGTAGCGAAGAGACAAATATAACTTGTCCGGTAAGAAACTTAAATAGTTTTTTACGATTGAATCTACAAACTGTGCTCTATTATTAAGCAAGTATTTTATACCTCTTTTTATTGATGCCATTGCTTTTGAATTTTATTTTTCCTTCAGTTATCGGTAAATATTTAGCGAGAGCATAAACCAGCATAGTTGTTATAATTACTATCGCAACGTAGGTAATTATTGACGGTTCCAATTGAATTAACAAAATGCGTTTAACGTATGGGTGAACCATCAACATAAGCAATGAATATCTTCCAAAGAACGACATAAATGATGGCAGGTATTTACTAATCTCAAGAATGGATATAGTACCTAGAACAGAGTTTAGTATCCATAGAATATATGGCTGCCCATAATAGTCATTCACTATCATCGCTCCACCTTTGCATCCAAACAACAGCATTACCCCCCCCAATAACACATTAGCTATCAACGACTTACGCAACACAAAAGCATCTCTTAGTAAATAATCTCGTAATAGTTCTCCGAGGGCAATGAGCGACATACAGGTAAATGAGGTTGATATAAAGAGCGGAAACACCAAACGATGTCCACCCAAAATTTCTGGACGCCAAGTGCTCAAGTAATAGAACAATATTGAAACAAGGAGGCTTAGTATCAACTTCATGTACATTTTCCCCTTTACAACTCTATGTATGGCATAGTAAATGAGATAACACCAAAACATGCAAACCAAGAACCAACCAACTCCATGCATACAATTGAATGGATCAACAATGCGCTTCAAGAAATCCGTAAAAGATAGTTGAATAGCATATTGTATAAATGATGGGATGGATAACAGCAGAAATGGCAACAAGATTGTTTTCGCTTTCTTCACGATCATTTCACGCCATGTTGAAGTAGGTTTAAAGAATATGCCCATTATCACAAAGAAGACCGGCATAGCCCAACTATCAATCCACGCAATATGATAATCGCACACATGACATTGGATAATATAGAGAATAGCTAAACCACGGGCTATATCAGTAAAATCAAATCTTTTCATTTTTTAGTTCATTTTTTTACCATAAAACAGGAATCCCAATACTTCGTTGGTTTCCATGAATTTCTGAATGCTGATGCAGAGATAACTGATTATAATGCTGAAACCTGTGAATAGCACCAACAGTACACTATTGCTCAGGATTGAATAATCTATGCCCCAAAACTGAACGTCAAGTAAATAATTCTGCGCCAAATAGATTCCTAATGTATATTTACCGATCGTCGTTAACCTTTTTATTACAAAACTATCCGCATTCACGTTCTGGAACAAATGGTAGCAGAATACTATTGCTAAAAGGGAAAGCCCCATCTGCAACCAAACCTGCCATCCTTCTGTAGAAATACTATCGTGCACAAAATAGTGAGAGCATAACGCAAAAGCGATAAATGCAACAGCTGCAATCCATTTGTTTAAATACTTTCCCAAATCATACTTCTGAGCAAAATAACCGAGTGAGTAAAACCAGATATATGGCATCACACCCTTGCACAAAAACAGATAAATGAATCCTACGTTAGCCAATATAATCAATGGTACTTCGAATCTCTTGTATCTTGATGATAGGTAACCAATAAAGATATAAATCAACGATATTTTGAAGAGTGTGACAAGAAACCAATATCCACTAGATAGATTGAGTATGATACTGTCGCAAGTAAACAGAATAGGAACTAATGTTGACCACACTACGGCAGGCAGTAATAGAGTGTAAACCTTACGAATTACCCCCCCCATTACCCACATCACATTCAATGATTTACATTCATTATTACTATAACTAAGCCATTGCGCACATCCGCATATAAAGAAGAATAATGGCATGTGGAAACTATAGATCAAGTCAAACAAGGGATGAGAAGTGCCTCCACCTATGTTGCGTTGTACCAAATGTCCGATAACAACTGTAAGGATAGCGAGTCCTCTCATGGCATCAATATATTTAACTCTTGACTTCATTACTCTGATTTCAGATTAGTCATTAATATGTCGTTATGAGCCTCACATTCCAACGTCGCTGTGATAATTTTGAGACGCTCCTTTGTGAGGAATGATGGCAAAAGACCCCGATAATAAAGTGCATTAGCAATACGACTTGTAAACGGACGAAAACATCTGTATACAAAATCTCTTTTTTTTCTTGCCATTTCCTTGAAAGCTTTAGTTAGTCTTTCATCATCTGCTATGATTGCATTTAGTTCAACAATGTCTTTCTGAAATTTTGTTTTTTTACATAATCAAAGAGATAAACACCTGGGTTCTCATAACATTGCTCGTATGGTATCAATTCAAATGAAATCGACGACGACAAATGTAGTTTGACAAAATACCCAAAGTTGTATGTCTCATGACGATATTTGATATCACTGGCAGAGTCAAAGCAAAAATTGCCCAAACCATAAAAGATTGGTTTTCCTTTATATACTTCATAACCAGAATAGCAATGCTGGTGGTGATTTAGTATCGCATCAGCTCCCTGATCAATAAAGAATCGATAAATCTTCTTCATTCTCGGGCTGGGGAGTTTATAGTGTTCATTGCCACCATGAATTATCATAATCACATAATCAGCTTGCAACTTGGCTTGTTGGATATCGTACGATAGATTAATTATATCTAAGGGATTGCAGCCCGCTTTCCTCTCACCCGCAATAGAAAACTCGTGCTCGCAAGCATTAATAACCGCTACCTTCTTACCTTGAACATCTATAACCTTAAAGCAACGTGCTTCTGCCAAACTACGACCTGCACCTACAACTTCAAAACCATTCTGCTTAGCCAGATTCATACTATGCTCCATAGCTAGTTCTCCATAGTCCATGAAATGATTATTAGCTAGTGTAAGCATATTAAAACCTAACCACTTCAATGGATTTATTGCATTCTCTTTAGCTGCAAGATGACTACCTACCTTATCAATTGGCAGCGATTCCCGTGTAGGTACTGTTGTCTCAAAATTGACTATAGAATAATCAACAGATAATATAACCTCTTTAACTCCTGGAAACAGGTCTGTATAAGAATTGCTATCTAGCTCCTTCTGAAAACGTTCCTTCGGAGAATAATCTCCAGCTATCAATATAGAGATTTCACTCATATTAGTCTCTTTATTTTTCTAAAATTGATTAAACCATATATCGCCACAAAACAAATACCTCCGACAATAAAACGCGCAAACATATTATCAAACAAAAGAGTTGTGACTGTGGATAATGCGAAAGACAGCACAAAAGTAATCACTACTGTTACCACCAGCGTCTTTATAGTAATTGAAGGTGAGAATCGGCACAATTTCAAAAAGAACCCTTCGCTAATTAAGAACTCAACAATTGAACAACATGTCCAGCCTATAACCACCAACTTCAAGTCGAAATTTATCAATACAAGCACACAAATAATCCCCATAACTTTCTTGATAACTTCTGCCGTTAACATATAGTCGCCTCGGCCTTTAACCTTCAGCATATTCATATTAAGTGCTTGAAGAGGATAGAGCATATAACCTAGACAAAGAATCTGGAGAATAAATGAGCAATTCATCCATTGTTCTCCGAATAATGAATAGACGGTCTCCTCAGCAAAAAAGAACATAAATGCAGCAATTGGCACTATGGCTAAACACATCACTGAAAACGATTTATTATAAGACTGTTCAAGTGCTAATATATCATTCTGAACCTTCGCCTGAATAGGATAAAGTGCTCTTGTGTAGAAGTCACTGAAGCCAACTGGCCCCATACTACTAAGGGTCTTTCCTCTATCGTAATAACCAAGTTCTTGAGCAGGAAACTTCTTGCCAATTAATAATGAATACACATTATTATATATTGCGTGGAAAAGATACACCACAAGCATTTTCAAACCGAAGGGCGCAAGCTTAGCCAAGGAATTCTTAGAGAAGATTAACGATGGAGACCATTTAGATTGATACATAATCAATGTAGAAGTCACAACTGCACTTATCAAACTTTGACCAACAAGAGCCCAATACCCATATCCCCAATATGCCATTATGATAGCAGGAATTGCAGAAATTATCGAAGATGAAAACGTAATTAAGGCAATCTTCTTAAACTTCAACTCCTTCGTCAATATAACTCGATGAACCATCGCAAACGAATTAATGAATAAGTTCAGCGAATAAACTCTCGTCACCAAAGCAAGTCCTTCGAAGTTATAGAACGACTCTATGAATGGTGCTCCCCCAAAAAATAGCAAATAAACAACACCACCAATCAGCACATTAAAATAAAATACTGAGCTATAGTCGGCTTGAGTACAGTCCTGCTTCTGAATAAGTGTTGTAGCAAAGCCACTATCGATAAAGGCTTGAGATATGGAAAAGAAGATAGCTAACATGGCTACTACCGCATAGTCATTAGGACATAGCAGTCGAGCCAACATGATTTGAATCGCAAAATTGACAACATAGGTGCCAACTTTTTCAATTCCACTCCAAATGATCGCCTTTCTATTTTCGCTTATTACCATTTCGGAAGCATTGATCGGAGAATTGAGAAGTAATAGTAAAAGCCTTTAGGCGTAGGAGGATAATTGCGATGATCGCCAAAGTGAATAAATCCTCGTTTTGTAACACAAGGTTTGATTAACTCACTATCAAACAATCCTTTATAATCTTCATAGCACTGTCCCCCCCAAAAAAAACCACCTACGGGATATGTAGTTACAGTCTCTTTTACATCATATACACGTTCCCAGTAAAATTTACTTCTCCATGTGGCTCGGGTCTCGAAATACCATGCTGACTCATGAGCTCTGAGAATCTTAATCAAATAAGTGCGTTTCCAAAGTCCAAACTGGGTAGTAATACGAAAACTCTTGTCCTTAAGACATCTCCACAATTCCGGATATTCGCAATCTACACTTGCAGCAATGTTTTTTGCTGAAGATTTACCTTTAATTCCCTCTTGTTTCAGACATACGAACCCCATGCGTTTATCGTTTTCCATATAAGAGTAGATACGCTCAAAGGTGGCATTGTCAACTGGAGCGGTTAACCAAAAATCATCCAATGTGAACAATACATATTCCGTATCAATATGCTCCAACAATTTCAACAGACGTTTTGACCACTGCTTATATACTGGGCCATCTGCAAGCGGACAACGGATATCAAAGCCCTCGAATTGGAAAGTTTTAGACTCTATACCCATATAGACGGGCATATCAAACTCGGGCCAAAATTTTTTGAGTTGGGTGAAGAAAGGAATCCAAGCGTCATCATACTTATCGCATGATGAGAAAAGCATACTAATATTCATATTGTTTATCAATTCTTTTATTCAAAATATAACCGGTTAGTACAAATAAGATAATTGTAGGTTGCGAGAAAATGAACATGGAAAATACCATTTTCACAAGCCATATTACAAGAACCGAAGCAAGTATAGCTTTTTCTGCCACATCAGTACTTTTACGCATTTGACGAAAGAGGCAAAAGAAAGCCCCAAGATAAATTATAAGTCCAAAGATACCTTCACATGATAACACCTCAAGTATATCAGAGTGAGCACGAGCACCTGATATCTTTACTGAAGCATCAAAACCACCTCCAAACAATTGAACATCAAGAGGCGCAATTAAGAAGTAATTGATTAGAGATGAATATATATCATCGCGAGCACTACTATCTCCCTCCATAGTTCTCTCAAATCTCAATGCAAAGATATCTGATGTTGACAACATATACTTAAAAGTAAGGAAACCTGCGAAAACTACGAAAATCAAAGCTACGATTACTTTTGAGTCTATTTTGCCATTGTGTCGCAACATTATATAGTAGTAAACCAATATCACCAATATACAAGCCAAAATATCACCTCGCTTCATCGATGATAGTACCAACACAAAGATTATTATGGAAATAATCATCCGGGTACGAACCGACTTATGGCGGAAGAAGTAAAGTAAAACGGGGAAAGCCACCAAGGTCATGTAGCCACCACCATAACTGTTTTCTTCCTCAAGTCGCAGCATGGATATCGTTACAAAGTACATCGCTATGGAAACAGCCCCCATAACTAACATGAAGTATTTCGCATACTTGGGATGGTATTGTTGAGAAATAATTGGTGCCGCACATAATAGTACAAACGTTGATTCTTTAAATTGTGTTGTAGAAGACGAGGCGCCCAATGTATAAGCAAGAGCCTGCGTTACCCACACAGCAAATAACCAATTAATCCAAGAATTCTTTCCGGATGACGGTGATGCGAGATATGCAAAGAATCCTAAAATAACCAAGCCCAAAAGAACTAACTGTACAACAGAAGTTACTCCCAAACCAAAGCGCACCCAAAGAAATGTATATGCCGTATAGGTTATTAATATAACAAACAACGCATATATTAAATAATTCTTCTTACAAGGCATATATTACTTACTAATCTTAGGATTACGTGCTAAGCATGCCAGCGGTGTAGCGAGTACGAAGCAGCATTTCAGTAATGTAGATTTTGTATTTCTCAGTAGTTCCCTCAATGAGATTCCGAGTTTATGCCTCAAAATAGTTATAATTGCTACGTCTTGGATAAAGTGAGATGGTGACTTCTTAATATAATCTAAGTGCTCATCCAATATCATCTTTGTGTTGATAAACATATCAACATAATGCTGACGATTCCTGCTGCTTCGAATAATACTTGTTTCAGTATCATGACGATATTCACGAAGTACGACGAAGTAATAACGACACTGGTATTTACGAGCCAAACGCCCTTGCCAGATACCCTCAGAAAAGAATTTATGCTGGTCGTGCATCCAGTAATCTTTCGGAAAAAGATCAACTGAGCGCAATGCACTTATGCGATAGCAAGTCCAATTTTCATAGTACTCGTGCTTAACGTAATTACTTTCCAATGTGGTTTGATCTATTCTTTTGCCGAAAAGAGAATTTTCGAACACTTTACCTGATACGATTGCTCCATCTTCTTCTTGGGTGATGGTTCGAATTGCCCCTATTTTCTCTAATTTATCCTCCTGTTTAATCCGATCCCATTCTGAGAGATATGTAGATATGGCTTCAGGAGAATAGATATCATCATCATCCATGCACATAAAGTATTCAGATCTTGCCTCATTGAATGCCGCTTCAAATGCGCTATGCTTGCCACCGTTAGGCTTTGAGATAAGAAGCATTGGCAACTCATTTTTCTCAAGAATCTCCTTTGCTAATTTATCGGTGTTGTCTTTTGACCCATCATTGACAAGAATCCATACGAACCTCTTATCCGTCTGATTCAAAAGGCATTCATAAGCTCGGTAAATGAGGTTTGCTCGATTGTAGGTTGGAGTAAAGATTGTGATAATATTCATATCACGACCATCTTTCAACCACTCTTTATACTTATTATTAGGCTGTTTTTTCATAAATAAAGAATAATATTAGCAGTATGTGTACCATGTTACCCATTACTTGCATTGTTTCTGCAACCATTACTCGTGACCCGTAACCAACGTTAATTATTAAACTATTAAATAAATTACACCAACAGGACGTATCGAACATCAATGCGCTTACATCCACCTACACTACCAGTTTCCGTTTGGTGTAAAGCGTAAAGTTTGAGTGATTTATAATGAACATCTAAAATTAATTATCCCCCAATTCTACGCTCTATATGAAGTCATTGTCCTAAAACTTCCTCCAAACCATTTTATTCACAATACTTACATAGCTCTGAATTATCTTCACGACCTTAGTAGAAACATTTTTGTCTACATAGTCAGGCACAGGAATGCCATGCTGACCGTCTTTACAGAGTTCAACAGCGGTATCCACAGCTTGAAGCAGTGACTTTTCATCAATACCTGCAATAATAAAGTTGCCCTTATCAATTGCTTCAGGGCGTTCTGTCGATGTGCGGATACATATAGCTGGGAAAGGATGGTCTACAGAAGTAAAAAACGAACTCTCCTCAGGAAGAGTTCCAGAATCTGACACCACTGCAAAGGCATTCATCTGCAAACAATTATAATCATGGAAACCCAAAGGCTCGTGTTGAATAACCCGCTCGTCAAGTTTAAAGCCACTAGCAGCAAGGCGGTTACGTGAGCGAGGATGACAACTGTAAAGAATTGGCATATCGTACTTCTCCGCCATTTTATTGATAGCGGAAAAGAGAGACATAAAATTCTTCTCTGTATCAATATTTTCCTCTCTATGCGCTGAGAGCAAAATGTATTTGCCTTTCTCCAAACCAAGTCTTTGGTGAACATCACTAGCCTCTATCTCAGCAAGGTTGTTGTGAAGAACCTCGGCCATTGGAGAACCTGTAACGTAAGTGCGTTCTTTGGGCAAACCGCAGTCAGCAAGGTAGCGACGGGCATGCTCAGAGTAAGCCATATTAACATCAGAAATAATGTCTACAATACGACGGTTTGTCTCTTCGGGAAGACACTCATCTTTACAACGATTTCCAGCCTCCATGTGAAAGATAGGAATGTGCAAACGTTTGGCTCCTATAACACTGAGACACGAATTAGTATCGCCTAGCACAAGCACGCCATCAGGCTTTGTCTGCGCAAAAAGTTTGTAAGAACAGTTGATAATGTTTCCACAAGTGGCTCCTAAATCATCGCCTACAGCATCCATATAAACTTCAGGTTCTGCCAGTTTCAAATCTTTGAAAAAGATACCATTCAAGTTATAATCATAGTTCTGACCTGTATGGGCAAGAATTACATCAAAATACTGACGGCATTTATTAATTACTGCCGCTAAGCGGATAATCTCGGGACGAGTACCCACTACGATGATAAGCTTCAACTTACCATTATCCTTGAACTTTATATCTGAATAATCTAATTTGGGTTGTTTTTCCATGATCATTTTTTCACTTTATCAAAGTATGTATCTGGTTTATCCGGGTTGAATATCTCATTGCAGTACATAACCGTTACCAAGTCTTCCGTATCGGAGAGATTGATGATGTTATGGGTATATCCGGGAAGCATGATAACAGACTGTATTTTGTCACCACTCACCTCGTAGTTCAACACTTCGTCTGTACCTTCCTTGCGGAGTTGGATGAGCCCATGACCGCTGACAACGATAAACTGTTCCCATTTGGTATTATGCCAATGTTCACCCTTAGTAATACCCGGTTTAGAGATATTTATACTTACCTGGCCACAGTTCAAGGTATGTACAAGTTCTGTAAATGAGCCACGCTGATCTACATTCATCTTCAGATCAAAAATTGCTTTTTCTTTGGGCAAATAACTCAGATAAGTACTATACAATCTTTTGGCAAACGAATCTGACGGGATTTCAGGAATCATCAGCGTCTTTGGCATTTCTGCAAACTGATGCAGCAAATCAACTATTTCGCCTAATGTAACCTTATGGGTAACCGGACAATAACAGTACCTGCCATCCACCAATGGATGTACGTCAAGACCTTCAAACTCGCAACGATGTTCCTCGCCTTTCAAAGCATGAATCATCTCGTCTACGAGATCGTCAATATAAAGCAGCTCCAGTACTACACTTGAATCACTGACTTGTATAGGAAGGTCGTTAGCGATGTTATTGCAGAATGTAGCGACAGCACTGTTGTAGTTGGGACGACACCATTTGCCATAAAGATTCGGGAAACGATAAACCAATACCTTGGCTCCTGTATCCTTACCGTATTGTAGAAAAAGATCTTCACCTGCCTTTTTGCTGCGACCGTATTCACTGTTACCGAAACGACCAGTCAGCGAAGCTTGTGCACTGGAAGAGAGCATGACAGGACAAGCATTATGATGTTTCTTCAGTGTATCAAGCAATGTGCTTGCAAAACCGAAATTGCCTTTCATGAATTCGTCATTCTCTTTGGGACGGTTCACTCCAGCAAGGTTAAACACAAAGTCGGCTTTCTGACACCAGGCATCTAATTGTTCGGAAGTGGAATCGATATCGTATTCAAAGACCTCCTCAATCTTCAGATCGCCATAGCAACGAGCCTTTCCGTTTTTGATATTATTAAGTTGGGCACAAAGATTTCTACCAACAAAACCTTTGGCACCGGTAACTAAAATATTCATAACTCTATTATTGTACGAAATTACCCTCGCCACTCAATTCCTTTTTGATGTAATCAAGAGCTGCAATTTTAGCCTTGGTCTCTTCTACATTCAATATATAAGTATTATTAGAATTGAACTCCGTAAGTGTGTTACGTTCCGTTTCACCTTCTTTGAAGAACTTATCATAGTTCAAGCCACGATTATCTGCAGGAACACGATAGAAATTACCCATATCTTCAGCCTTGGCACATTCTTCATTGGTGAGCA
>ERZ791872.838-NODE-838-length-25093-cov-4.636273_pt1 | contig 25093 bp, 24 predicted proteins | sample MGYA00510279_ERZ791872 | MGnify/ENA primary metagenome ERZ791872 (study PRJEB30046, sample SAMN00792103) | human gut metagenome | study: EMG produced TPA metagenomics assembly of the A metagenome-wide association study of gut microbiota in type 2... | reverse complement strand
TATTTTTCTACACTATATTCTCACTCAACTGTCGCATTTATAACTTGAACTTAGGATTGTCCTCTATGCAAAAAAAGCAAAATCATTTCTCATATTCTCATGAAGAATGGTATTTGATTGATAATTAGAGGTGTAGACTATGAGAATTAAAATGTTTACATGCATTTCTCATAGTTTATGGCTCTAAAATGCCTTCAAAGAAGGTATTTCTCATACTTTATTTTGCATTTCTCATGCTGTATATTATACTTGTCCTTGTTTCAGGATACTAATATGTATAGGATAATATAACCGTAGTTTGTGTGTTGAGTCGGTAGACAACATGTCTTTCACAACAGACATTGTTGTGTTTTCCTGCCTTCATCCGTATTATTCCACTCCAGTGGACAGACCGTTGCACTCGAGTGGATATACCTGTGCACTCTAGTGCACGAATCTGTTCACTGGAGTGCAACGATAGAGATGTCTTATTGAAAATCTATTGATTGCAATAGCATAATCTTTGTATATTAGCTAGTTATGATGAAGATGAGCGGTAGTTTTGCTACAGTTTATTAAGTGTTGATGATTAGACTATAAGAATACTATTTTTGATGAATGAGAAATGCCGGTAATAGGATGAGAAATGCATTGTTTTAAGTGCGTTTTCTTGATAAAACAATGAGAAATGCATGTAAATAATTTTATTCTCATTCTTTATGTGGTTAGTAATCAGATGAATATGTTTTGCTATGAGAATATGAGAAATGATTTTGTTTTTTTATTCTAGTACGACGCTGATCCGAAACTATGATGAAACAGATATTTGGCTCGTTTTTGCGTAGGATATGAATAAAATTTGGCGTGGTTACCCTAATTTTCTGACAGAAAAGCACAGACGCTATTTGTCGTTGTCCATCAGATTTTGATTTTATTTTGTAAGTCGCTGTGTATTAGTGTTGTAAAAAATAAAAATGTCCATCGTGTTTTTTGGATATCGTTTTTTGATTCGTTATCTTTACAGACAAGAAACTTAATTGTTTAACTCTTAAATCAGTAAGGAATGTATTGTATGAATAAAATACGATTTATTCTTTTGTATTTCTTATTGCTTATTGCTGGGCATCTTCGTCCATGCACAATAGATGGAGTAGATCTTGTAGATAAACTACGTTTGGATGGAATCCAAAATACCGACTGCTGATGTCGCGGTGTTCAATCTCCCTTTCTTGTACAATGAATTAAACAGTTAAAAATTTGAATTCTGATGGAAAATGCAATAATTCTTGATGATACTCCGCTAGTATCGGTCGTTATTCCCTGCTATAATTCAGTCGAGCTCCGAAGAACGCTTGAAAGTGTATGCAAACAGACTCATACATGTTGGGAAGCAATCTGTGTGGATGACGGTTCGGATATGGAGCTTCTCCCAATAATTGAGGCGCTAGGTGATCCTCGTATATTTTATTACCGTCTGACGGAACATACCAATGCCAATGTGGCTCGTAATTATGGTATCCTTCACAGCCGGGGAGCATATGTTGCTATGCTTGATTCTGATGACGAATGGCTGGAGAGCCATTTGGAGGATTCTCTTCGTATTCTGTCGGAGGGACACACCGACTGTGTGTATAGCAGCTTGATTCTTAGGGGAAAAACAGATTCTGTGTTTACCACCCGTGCGGTAAATGATAGTGAAACTATGATTGATTTTCTGCTTTCCACAGGATATGGAGCACAGACTTCTACGCTTGTAATGACTGCTTCAAGTGCAAAAGAGATTCTTTGGGATGAGAAACTTCACCGGCATCAGGATTACGACTTCGTGGTCAGGTATAGCCGGAAGTACAGGATGTTTCCGAAAATTACTCCTACAGTGATTTATCATTGCTCCAACACTTCCCGTACAATTGACTTTGATTCGTGTATCCGTTTTATACGTTCAGTAGAGGATGAGATAACAGACCGGATTTATATGAATTATCATAAGCATATGTTGAGGCTTGCTGTTAGCTGTAATGCACAGGAGAAAATCGTTAATCATTATCGTAAAGCGGTTACACACTATGAATATTTGCTTCCATTCTATGATTATCTGCTGATATTGAAACCTCGGAATAAGTTTCAGGCATGGGTGTTGAAAATGAAATACATTTTGGGAATACTTATGGTGAAAATCGGATAAAAGGTTGAATTGTCTCCTTGTTTTTGACTGCTGCTTTTTCAGTGTGTCCATCGAAAGTTTGAATTTATTGCCTAATGTGTTGATTATTAGCGAGAAAAATGTTTGAAAATGTCCATCGCGATTTTTGGATGTTAATTGGCGTCTTCGTAACTTTGGAACATGGACTAAGTACAATATTATGAAACACAAAATGAAAATTGCGATTCTGTTATTCGTCATTTTTTGCAAAAAAGAGTTGAATCTTCAAATTGATAAAGCTTTTACTCTCCAGTGTTTCCTGATAAGTTATTTTCACCCTAATAAGACCGGGTTTTAGTCGTGCCGAAAGAAAAGTTCTTTGATGGATGAAGTTGTGTCTTAGAAATATAGGATAAATTTGATAATTATGAAAAGAGTAATAATTTTTTGTTTTGGCGTTCTTATTATTGGGGGTAGTTGCCAACGCGTTTCTAAAACCAATAAAGAACTGTTTGATCAGCTATATGAAATAAATGTCAAAACATGTACTGATGCAATAGTGCGTAATACTGGCATTGACTCCTTGGAGGCGGAAACAATATGTTCATGTATGTTGAATAATTTGTTTGTTATTGATTCTAATTTTGTGAGAATGCCCGTCGATAGTTTAGACCTACTATTGGAAAAGAGCCGGAAGATTCTTGAAGAAATGTGTAAAAAGCAGGAACAATAAAATATAATAGCTAGTGTGCTAATTTTATTTTGGACAAAGATACGCCGTACAAAATTCTCTATTTACGATCAACTGAGAATGGATGAACTATCGCAGATTTTACCTTGCGATGTAGAAATCACGTATGATCGGGACAAAATGTCGGTTGCCGATGTCGTGGTGTTCAATCTTCCTTTTTTATATCGTGAACTGGAGGGTGATCTTGAGAAACCGGAACATCAGATTTGGGTAGCGTGGAGCTATGAAAGTGAAGTTAATTATCCTTGGACGTTTTCCGATGAGTTGAAAGATATATTTGACCTTTGGATGACTTATCATTTGGATTCGGATATTGTGTTGCCATACTATGACTATACTTTCAAGGAAAAGCTGTTTACCCCACCTTGTGAAAAGACTAAAGATGTGTGTATGTTTATATCCAGTCCTGTGAACAAAAGTTGTCGTTTGGAATATCTTTCTGAATTAATGGAATACTTACCTGTTGATTCTTATGGCAGTTGGAGAAGGAACTGTGTATTGGATGAAGATAAAGGCTATCTTACCAAACTGGATATAATAAAACAATATAAGTTTACTATTGCATTTGAAAATGCGATAAGTCAGGATTATGTGACGGAGAAGTTTTTTGAGCCACTAATTGTTGGCTCGGTACCTATTTATCTTGGTGCTTCTAATATTGAAGTATTTTCACCGGGAGAACGTGCTTTTATTGATGTGAGAGATTACGATTCTCCAAGAAGTTTAGCTGATGATATAAAGAAATGTTGTCGGGATCTATCAAGGTATGATACATTTTTGGAATGGAAGAAGAAACCATTAACGGCTGAGTTGAAAGGATTAATTGAAGAACAACGAGTTCATGCTTTTATAAGAATGTCGATGTTGGCGAAAGATAGAATTGAAATGTTGAATTTGTAAAATTAATGTAAGAAATATATGACTCTCTTCTTTAAACAACATATTAATAGTTTGGACTCTATTCTTTCTTTGCTTAATGTAAAGCATACGGGAGAGTATACAAATACATACTTTAATGAGCATCCGTATAAATTTAGTTTGTTTGGCCTGTCAAAGATGCTTAATCATTATAGAGTGTGTAATAAAGGTCTGGAACTTATAAATAAAGAAGGAATTTATTCTTTGGAAGTTCCTTTTATTGCTCATATTGGCAATGACTTTGTCGCAGTGAAGCATATTTCTAATGAAAACATTACTTATTACTGGCATCAAAAGAAACTGACTATACCTGTTAAAGACTTTTTTGAAATATGGTCTGGAGTTGTACTTGTGGCCGAAGCTGATACAACGTCAATTGAACCGGATTATAACCAACATAGAAAAGAAGAATTTGCAACATCTATTCCAAGGATATTACTCGTCTTAGCTGGAATCGTCTTGATTATAATCGGTTTTTATCAGAATCGGTCTCTTCATTCCTGGGGAGGTCTTTTATTGTTAGTATTGAATTTATTAGGAGTATATATCAGTTCTCTTCTAGTACAAAAGCAAATCAATATCCATAGTAGTATTGCAGATAAAATATGTTCTCTATTCTCACATAGTGACTGTAATGATGTATTAAGAACCCCTGCTGCAAAGCTTTTAGGTATCATAGGGTGGAGCGAATTAGGGTTAGGCTATTTTTTGTCTAATACATTTCTATTACTATTTGCACCCCGATTATTGTCTTATTGGGCGTTTTTGAATATGCTGGGAGTATGCTATAGTTTTTGGAGTATATGGTATCAAAAATTTAGGGCTAAGGTATGGTGTCCTTTGTGTTTGATTGTGCAACTAATCTTTTGGCTCTTGTTTATAACTAGTCTATTGTCCGGGCAGATTCAATTGCCGGAGCTCACCATTCTCGATATTTTATCAATTGCGTTGATATATGGAATCCCCTTTTTATTGATTCATCTTTTGCTGCCTACTCAAATTGCAAGTAAAAAGTTGACAAAGATAACTCAACAATTTAATAGTTTGAAGATGAATGATAAAGTCTTTGCAAGTATGCTAAAGGAGCAAGCCTATTACGAGATACCTAAAGATATATCCACCGTTATATTTGGTGATCCTGATGCAAAAAACACAATTACGGTTTTCTCGAATCCTCATTGTGGACCTTGTGCAAGAATGCATCGCAAAATTGAGAAGTTGTTGGAAGATACGAATAATCAATTTAGAATACAGTATATCTTATCCTCATTTAATAGTGCACTGGATTCTAGCTGTGAGTTTTTTCTTTATGTAAATAAAAAGTATGCAGTAGAAGAAAGGAATAAAATATATGACGAATGGTTTGAAAAAGGAAAATATAACAAAGAGGATTTCTTTAAGAGATATTCTTTTGTCGTGGAAGATAATACTATAAGCGAAGAGTATCAAGAACATATAGATTGGAAAAAGAGGACAAAATTACGAGCAACACCTACTGTCATTTTCGATGGTTATGAATTGCCTGAAATGTTTTTCCAAGAAATAGAGAAACTCGCCTTTTTTACTGATTTAGAGATCGATCCTAAATAATTCTTGCTAAAGTTGCAGGGCAAGTAAAAGGAATCTGCGATGACATTTAAAATATTGATAATTATGAAGAAACTTAGTAAACTGAAACTTAAAGAGTTTCGTGAGATGAATGATTCCGAGATGAAAAATGTGGTAGGAGGTTATTTGGATCCTTGGGATGGTGGAGGAACCGGTAATCTTGAAGGTGGTGGTAGTGGTGTTGAAGCTACAAGTTGCTCTACAACTTGTTCCAATGGAACTACAGTTGCAATAGACAATTGTATTGGTACGTGCTCAGCTATAGATGGAGTTTCTGTTACTTGTACAGGTAGTGTAACAGGAGAAGAGTTGACGAAAAAGTGTGGACATTAATCTTAACAGTGGAGTCCTTTAATTAGGGACTCCACTTAATAACAGAGACAAGATGATAAAACAGATTGGTTTATACGTATTGCTTTTCTTATTCATAGTATTGGGTTATGCTTCTGCCCAACAGGCATATGTAGTGCCATTTTCTCGGAAAGTTGGAACTATCTCGTCGAAGTTTACTCATATATCCATTCTTAATTTACATAAAGAGAGTGAATATAGTCAGTTGAAGGGTATTCCGACCACAGTTCCGATATATTCAGTATATTCTGTATTAGTAAATAACTTTCCTGATAAGAAAGACAGAACTGCGGGAATAGATGAAAAGACTGAACGTATTTCAGGCAAAAAGCAGAAGATTTACATTTATGTCGGCTTAAATAAAGAAAGGACAGAAAAATATGTAATCGTAGACTGTAATAACAATCTTGATTTCGGAGATGAAAAGTTATATACTTTTTGTTTGAAGGATTATGATATACCCTCATATACACCGGAACAATATGCCTTATGTCCGCAAATCAAAGTTAAGATGTCATTTAAAGATTGCCCGGACTGTTGTATAATAGATTTGGTAGTGAATCCCTTTTATTCAGATAAGAGTGAAAGTAAATATGATTCCAAAGACCAGTATTACTTGGATACAGGAATATTCACAAATTTTTATCAGCAGGGAATCTTGGATATAGGAGGTGAGCAAGTATTTATAAATGAATCTAAATCGACTGATTTTAGTCTTCCCTGTCCATACGAGCCGATTAACGCATCGTCTACTTATCGTTTTTATTAGTTAGGGGATACAATTTCTCCTCTGAGTTATTCCCTAGGCGATACCATATCATTAGTTGACCGAAAAATACATATTAGAGCATTTGATAATAATAAATTATATCTGGATGAAATTGGAGCTGCTCTTGATAGTAGTAGAGTCGGCTCTTATTTGCCGGATTTGTATTCTACTGATTTGTCCGATAGCTCAACTGTTTATCTGAATCATTTGATGAAAGGCAAATATGTATTCATTGATTTTTGGGGTAGCTGGTGTGGTCCTTGTATCGCTACTTTACCTAAATTGAAAGAATTTTATCAGAAAGTAAAAGATAGGGATGATGTTCTTGTCATGGGTATTGCTCTTGAACATAAAAAGGATGTAGACAAATTGCGAAAGATAATCAGGGAAAATGAGGTGGAATGGATGAATGTGTGGAATAATTTTTCTACGAGAAAGTCATTAGGAGCCGTTCATGGCAAACTTCGTATTGACACATTTCCTACTTATATGATTATTGACAAAGAAGGGAAAATAGTGTATAAGGATAAATCAATATTTAAAGCACAGGAAGCTGTTGAGTTATTTATGAAACTGATAGTTGGAGGCTAAATTGCAGAGATTGATTCAAAATAACATTTGCTAAAGCTGCGGGGCAAGTAAAGAAAACTGCGATATCATTAAATAAATAAGTAATTATGAAAAAGCTTAGTAAGTTGAAACTTAAAGAGTTTCGTGAAATGAGCGATTTTGAGATGAAACAAGTCTTGGGTGGCTTTGGCGATTTTGAAGGTGGAGGAACTGGTAATCTTGAAGGTGGGGGAGCGGCGTAACCCATAACTGTGATCTAATATGTACTAATGGTTTATCATTCAAGGCTTATGACTGTGACGAAGCCAGTTCTGCAAGTGCATGTGAATACTATGGTGGAGCTGTTAAAAACTGTACTTGCCCATAGTATTTAGTGTTAATGTAAAGGCTGGCTAAAAGACAGAGAAGAGAGTTTAACTTTCAGTCAGCCCTTCATTTTTTCAATTTTTAAAATAAAAGACCATGAAAATATTCGTTTTATTTAGTTTGTTTTTTGTTTTCTTGCCCATCTTTTCTCAAAACACTGGGAAAATCCAACTTGTCGGCTCAGTTGAAAGTCCTGATATAAGGGATTTAGGAATAACGTATTGTATCAACCCATTTGAAAATAGTGAGTTTAATAGAACTTTTTACAAGGATATATATAGAAAAGGTGATGTGTATATAGAAGAGATTGAAAGGATGACTTTTCAGGTGGCTTTATTATCAATTCCAGGTTATAGGATGATGCCTGTATTTATGACTCCCGGCGATTCTCTTTCATTTATTGTAAAGAAAGACAAAGACGGCAGACCCTTTTTTGAATTTTCCGGAAGAAATGCTTCTCATTATAATTATTCCTATCAAGAAGAAAGAGCAGTGCGAAACTGGCCTAAATTATACAAAAAAGGCAATGACATCTTACAACACAAGCTGGCTGTACAAAAATACAGAGATGATCAACTGACTTTCTTAGAAGATTATTGTCGGCAGAATCTGGTTTCTGACGATTTTTATGCGTATGCCAAAGCGTCTATAAATAATCGTTATATTTGTAACCTTTACTTCCCTGTAGCGAATAAGCAAATATTGAAAACGGAAATACCTGATGGCTATTTTGACGATAACTTATGTGTCACTAACAGCTTGTCGGAACTGTATATCTCTGCATTATGGTATTTGCATGTGTATGATTATACTGATGATATTTATAATAACTTTGATACGGTTTATAACCATATTGTAAATGATTTCGAAGGAAATGAAAGAGCTTATCTTATGAGTGCAATGATTGGCTTTTTTGCTTCAAAAAACAGTCAGTCATATAGTAAACAATTACTAAATGCGATTAATCAGGCTTCCCGATATACACAGAATAAGGAATGTTTGGAGTATATCGAAAAAGCAAAGATGTTCTATACCTTATTGAACCGACCAATTCCCGAGAATATATTGGAGAATACTTCTTTGATAGAATATAACACTAAAAGTAAAGTATCATTGAAGGAAGTTTTGCAGAAACATAAAGGCAAAGCTATATATATAGATTTTTGGGCATCGTGGTGTGGTCCCTGCAAAAAGGATATTTCTCAGTCAGAAGAGGCGAAAGCCTATTTAAAAGAAAAAGATATTGTGTATTTATATATTGGGCGTAAAGAAAAGCCTGAAAAATGGGCAGATGCTTCAAAGCAATTAGGTATCACTGAGAATCAATATATGGAGGAAAATTCAGGAAAGTCTCTTCTGGCAGAATATTTTAAAATAGGCCCGATTCCCAGATACGTTTTATTGAACAAAGAACATAAGGTATTCAATGCTAAAGCTCCCCGTCCTATACCGGCACAACGTCTTGATTTTGAGGAAGAAATTAATCGATTGACTTCGGTTAGATATTGGGGACAAAAGATATCAAGTAGTATCTTTTGAGAAGAGATTTGCGGATTTTATAGATAAGCTAGTTTTTCTTAGTGATTTATAGATCGAATCTAGATAACACTTGCTAAAGTTGCAGGACAAATAAAATGAATCTGCGATGTCATTTAAAATATTGATAATTATGAAGAAACTTAGTAAACTGAAACTTAAAGAGTTTCGTGAAATGAATGACTCTGAGATGAAAAATGTGGTAGGAGGTTATTTTGATCCTTGGGATGGTGGAGGAACTGGTAATATCGGTGGTGGATCCGGTGGAGGAGAGGGAGGCGCTACAAGCTGTTCTGACCATACTACTCCAGAAGCGTGTTTTGGAGAAATGGTCGAAATCGTTGACGGTCAGTTGGTGGTAGGTAAGTGTGAATGGAAGATTTTTCCTGAACTTAAATATGCTGGTTGTGTATTTGTGGGATAATAAAAACATTGCGGAGTCTTACAAATAACTAATTGTAAGACTCCAATTAAAATTAAATATATGAGAATAAAATTGCTGACAATTAGCCTGTTCTGCTGTAGTTTAGTGGCGTATGGACAAAAACAAATATTAAAAGTAACTTTAGAGGAAATAATACCTTATGATACTTTGAAATGCTCGGCAGTATTTGAATATTTCGATAAAATCAATTACTTGGGAGAATGCCAGAACGGTACGAATAGTTGGCTTTTTCATATTCCCGACTCCATTCTAGAGAAGTCTAAATATATTCAATTCTTTGCTAATCGAGAAAATACACCCGAAATAAAATATATACATCCGAGTTTTAGAATTATTACAGAAAAGGATACGACTCTTTTTCATAGTGCATTGTCGTTTCTAGAGAAAGTAGATACTCTATCTTTATATGCTAAGTTTGTAAGTCAAGATACCGTTAGAAATAGTACTTACTATGGTACATACGGTACGGACAAAATTGTCATAACACCAAAGTTTGATCTTATATCTCCTTCTCCTGAATTGCAACGTGGGATTGTGAATACAAATGAACTTTATGTAAAGTATAGGAACGTGCCTTCAGGTCAGTTCTATAATATTTTCAACCACATGATTTCTCAAGCTCCTAACTCTCATAGTAATATACTTTTGCTTTATGGTAAACGTAACTGGTTTTCTCTAGAACAGTTGCTTCTACTTAGAAATCTTTTTGCTGAAGAACAAAAGGAAAGTTATTATGGCAGGAAACTAGGCGAATATATAAAGATTCTTACGGATAAGTTTCCCGATATACAATTGACAAATTGTTTGACGAAACAAAAAGAAATGATAGTAGTCAACGAAAATAAGTATACATTACTTGTGTTTTCCGCCTCGTGGTGTGCTCCCTGTCATAAACTTATTCCTCTTTTGAAGGAACTTTATGAGAAGAAAAAGGAGGTGATGGATATTGTTTATGTAACTCTAGATGAACCTAATCGGTTGTCTGAATGGAATCAGCTTATGGAAAAACAAGTTATTCCTTGGAGGTCATTGACTGTAGACGGAAAAATAAATGAGATAAGAGATAAATATAAAGTCTTCTCTATACCTTATTCATATTTGATTTATCCTCAAAAGAAGAAAGCTGATAAAGTAGATATACGAGAAGCTGAAGATAAACTGAAAATGGAGAATCTAGAGTTGGTTGAATAGGTTGTAGAACTATTAGTATAAATTGTATGAATGATTATCGGAACAGTGAAAAAATGAATGACAATATTCCTTATATAAATAGGATTCAAAACGTTTTGATGCTTAGGTCGAAATTTACCTCGAACCTTGGACTGTTGGAAGGTAAAACCGGTATCGTTTTAGCGTATGCGCATTTATATGCGTATACACATAATAATGTATATTATGATTGCATGAGCGAACTGTTGGATGATGTTCTGAATAATATTCATAAAAGGATGGATTTTGGGTTTATGTCCGGATTGTCCGGAATAGGTTGGGGAATAGAATATCTGGTACAGAATCGCTTTGTTGAAGGAGAAGGTATAGAGGTTTGTGAAGACATTGATGCGGAAATAATGATGTTTGATCCTCGTAGGATATTGGATATATCCCTGGAAAGAGGATTGGAAGGTTTATTGCATTATGTTTTAATTCATATACGTGGTAATAAAGATTTGCTTCCTTTTGATGAAATGTATCTGTCTGATCTATATAGGAAAGTGAAATCTTTAGTTCCTGATAAAAGTCCTGTGTCTTTGACTCGGTTGGGAAATAAGTACATAGAATGGTATGAAAAAAGAATTATTATTGATTATCAATTGGATATAATGCAATTTGTATGTTCTCCAATCATAGATTTCCCTTTACTAAATATCTCTCAATTGGGAATTAAAGATGGGGTAGCCGGTTTATTACTTAAACAATTATTAATATGAGAAGGACAGTTTATGTGTTTGATGAATATGTTAGTTCACAGAAAAATGGTATAGGGTCTTTTCTTAAGGAGTTTCATTACTGTATTAAACAATTGAATACCGATGTTTGTGCATTGATTTTTAATGCAAATATTGAAGAATTTACTGTTCGAACGGGAGATACCGGTAAAATGGAAGAGATGTTATTTCCTCGTTTCCCAATAGGTGAATTTATTCATAATATGGAGATAATTATTAAGTTCTTCAGACTGTATATCCGGGATTCTGCTGATAATATTTTCTTTGTCAATCATTCGCCTTGTGATAAGTTAGTGGAAATATTGAAGAGGGATTATCCGCTGTCTAAAGTTGTTTTTACTATTCATGATTTAGGATGGACTTCCAGGTGTATAGGAGATGTAGATAGGTTCAAGAAAATAATTGGGGAAGTGGATGGTGTGGAAGAGGGAGCAAAGGGTGTTTGGGACTTTTATATGAAAGAAATGCGGACGTATGAGCTAGTGGATAGGGTTGTATGTTTATCACGGGATACTTATCACTTGCTACAAACGGCCTATTCACTTTCTACAGAAAAGCTATCTTTGATACCTAATGGGGTTAGGAAAGAAGTGAATGGTATACAATATTACAATCAGAAAGAGTTGAGAAGGGATTTGTTTATCCCAGTTGATGAAAAGATTGTTCTTTATGTAGGAAGGCCTACCAGACAAAAAGGTGTGTATGCCCTGTTGAATGCCTTTCATTTCCTATTGAAAAAGAAGCCTAGTGTCCGTTTGGTCATTATCGGTTCCGACAATGGCAATCGGATTGAAAACCTGCTAACTATTTCTTCAGGTTTTGCTACGCGTGTGTCATTTTTAGGGCTAATAAGTAAAGAGGAACTGGAGAAGTGGTATGCTGTTGCTGATGTCGGTGTGATTCCTTCCTATTATGAGCAGTGCCCGTATGTTGGGATCGAGATGATGATGCATGGTCTTCCTGTTGTTGCATCTGATGGTTTTGGTCTACGGAATATGTTTCAAGATGGTGTAAATGCATTGATAGCTCCAATTGGGAACAGGGAGGATACGGAAGAGTTCTCTTGTAACTTGGCAAAAGCTATTGATGAGCTGTTGTCTTCAGAAGAGTTAAGAAAGACTTTGGGAAGGAATGCGCGGGAAATATACCATAGTTATTATAGTGAAAAGCAAATGCTAAAGGGATATAAAGATTTGTTGGCTTCACTGGATTGAGAATATGTTTGATAAATTATTAAATCAATGATTAAATCTTTTCCTCACTACCAGCAACTTGACTCAATGGACTGTGGTCCCTCATGCCTGCGCATGATTGCCAAATACTACGGTCGTTGCTATTCTCTTCAAAATCTGCGGGAAAGAAGTTTCATTACCCGTCAGGGGGTATCCATGTTAGGTATTAGTGATGCCGCCGAAAGCATAGGCATGAGAACGCAGGGAGTACGTATCAACCTTCAACAACTGATTGAGGATGTCCCGCTGCCTTGTATTCTTCATTGGAATCAGAATCATTTTGTAGTACTGTATGATATCAGGAAGAAAAAAAATCTATTGTGGAAACGTAAGATAGCGAAAGATTACACATTCTGTATATCCGACCCGGCGAAAGGAAAGTATCCTATTGACAAAGCCGGATTTGAGAAATGCTGGATAAGCACCAAAGATGAAGGAAAGGAAGCCGGATTCGCCCTGTTGCTGACTCCCACTCCCGAATTTCACGAACGTATAGACGACCAAGAGCAACAAAAGAAAAACCTTTCTTTCTATCTGCGCTATCTGTTTCCATACAAGTCGCAATTATTCCAACTGATGATTGGGATGCTGTTGGGCAGTGTTTTCTCGCTTATCCTTCCTTTCCTGACGCAAGCAATGGTCGACCAGGGTATTGGAAATAGTAACCTGAATTTTATTACTCTGATACTGGTATCCCAACTCGTGTTGTCAGTCACCCAGACGGGAGTCGGTTTCATTCAGAGCTGGATAAGTCTGCATATGAATACCCGGATAAGTATAACCTTGATTTCTGACTTTATTGCCAAACTGATGAGATTGCCCATCCGTTTTTTCGACGCAAAAAACATTGGTGATATCTTGCAACGGATTGGCGACCATGGACGTATTCAATCATTCATGACTGGAACAGCACTTTCCACTCTCTTTTCTTTTTTTAATTTCTTTATCTTCGCCGGTATCATGGCTTATTATAACCTGTCTATTTTGATAGTCTTTCTGGTGGGGAATGCCTTGTATGTCGTGTGGATTCTCTCTTTCATGCGTTACCGTCGCAAACTGGATAATGCACGTTTTTCCCAAGCTTCTGCCAATCAGAGCAACATGGTGCAACTCATCACAGGCATGCAGGAAATTAAGCTTAATAATTGCGAGAAACAACAACGCTGGAAATGGGAATCCATACAAGTGAAACTGTTTAAAATAAGTATCAAAGGTACTGCACTGGGACAGACTCAGCAGGTAGGCTCTATATTCTTCAGCCAGACGACATCACTTCTCATTTCCTTCTTGTCAGCAAAAGCGGTAGTGGACGGGGAGATAACTTTGGGTATGATGATGTCCATCAGTTATATCATCGGACAATTGTCGGGGCCTATCGGTCAGGTGATAAGTTTCAGCCAATCATTGCAGGATGCAAAAATAAGCCTTGAACGGCTCAATGAGATTAATAACAAAGAGGAAGAAATCACCGACATGAATGACAAAATCAATGTGTTGCCGGAGAACAGGGACATAACGATGGAAAATGTATGTTTCAGCTATGACGGTGCGGAAAGGGATTATGTGCTGGATAATCTGAATCTCACCATTCCGCACAACAAGGTGACTGCCATTGTAGGTGCCAGCGGTAGCGGCAAGACGACTGTTGTCAAACTGCTGCTGGGCTTTTATAATCCGGTAAAAGGGGACATTAAAGTGGGGAATTATTCGCTGAAAGACATTAACCCTCATTTGTGGCGGCAAAATACCGGCGCCGTAATGCAGGAAGGATTTCTTTTCTCGGATTCTATTGCGAAAAACATTGCTGTCAGCGATGAGTCGGTAGATACGAAGAAACTGTTGAATGCGGTGGAGATGGCTAATATCAAGGAATTTATCGAATCACTCCCGCAAAAGTATAACAGTAAGATTGGTATGGAAGGAAACGGCGTGAGTCAGGGGCAGAAGCAACGGTTGCTCATTGCGAGGGCTGTCTATAAGAACCCGGCGTTTCTCTTCTTTGACGAAGCTACGAATGCACTGGATGCCAACAATGAGAAAAAGATATTGGATAATCTGATGCAGTTTTATGAAGGAAAGACGGTGGTAGTGGTGGCACATCGGCTCAGCACGGTGCAGAATGCGGATAATATCGTGGTGATGGAAGCCGGAAAGGTGATTGAGTCGGGCACTCATAAGGAATTGACGGCGAAGAAAGGAGCTTACTACACATTGGTGAAGAATCAATTGGAACTGGGAGTATAGCGTATGGAAAACAGGAAACCGGAAATAGAATTAAGAAGCGAAGAATTCAATGAAGTGCTGAGTGCCGTCCCCGCATGGATTGTCCGTTGGGGAATCACGATGATAGCCTGTGTCGTTCTGATGCTGCTTGTAGGCAGTGCCGTATTCAAATATCCGGATGTTATCAGTTCCACAGTAACCTTGACCGGAACCACGCCTGTGTCGGCGGTCGTGGCGAGGACTTCGGGGAAGTTGCAGGAATTGTATGTCGGGAACAATCAGCAGGTGAAAGCGAATGCGTTACTTGCGGTGATAGAGAATCCGGCCGGTACGAATGATATACTCCGTCTCAAGGAATTGTTACGACAGGCGGAGAATAGTCTGGATACTATTGCCTTGGTGCCCTCGCAGCAACTCCGGCTTGGCAGTTTGCAATCCCTTTATTCGTCTTTTTACCTGTCTATGTCCGAATACAGGCAATTCAAAGAACTGGCATATCATTTGAAAAAGATAGAGCTGGTGAAAGCGCGTATTGTGAAGAATGAAGTTTATTATAGGAATATGCTGAAACAGAAAGATTTGTCGGAAGTTCAGGCGAAGATTGCGCATCAACAATATGCCAGGGATTCGCTGCTGGGAGTCAAGGGGCTTGTTTCTAAAGAGGCGGTCGAAGAGGCTTATAGCAGGTATCTGCAATCATCCCTCTCGGCAGAGAATATGGAACGTTCTTTGGAGAATCTTCAGATTCAACTGGCGCAGATGAATGAATCCTTGTATGATACGGAATATCAATATCTGGATCAAAAGAATACGTTGGAAACGCAGTTGCGTTCACTTGTCAACCAACTAAGGGCGGAAATAGATGCCTGGGAGATAAACTATGCACTGATTACTCCGATAGACGGTGAGATTACCCTGACACAGTATTGGACAAACAACCAGAATGTGACGGCCGGAAATGTCGTTTTTAATATTGTGCCCACCAATCAGGGGAAGATTGTCGGGAAAGCGATGTTGCCTACGGAAAGGTCGGGCAAGGTGAAAAAAGGTCAGAAGGTGAATATACGTTTCAGTAATTATCCGGATAAAGAATTTGGTATTGTGAAAGGGATAGTGGAGAATATTTCCCTGATACCGGTATTGGATGTACAGAATGCCAAAAGTTATATGGTAGACATTGAGCTTCCGAACGGGTTGCGAACCAGTTACAACAAAGATTTGCCGTTCTTGCCGGAGATGGAAGGGCAGGCGGATATCATCACTGAAGATATATCCTTGTTGGAAAGGTTCCTGATGCCGATAAGGAAAGTTATAACGGAAGGATTAAAGAGTGAAGATATGTAATAAAATTGCTTGAAACTATATTTTTTTGAGTTACATTTGCCGGATATTGAATACAAATGTCTCATTTAATAGATAAATACCAATGAAAAGCAAGCTATTACTCACATGTGCAGTTCTATTCTTCTGTTCTTGTTTTGTACTTGGACAGAGTCAGTCTTCTAAAGTCGTAAATTCTGGTGAAAATAATAACGGATGGGTTCAGCATCCGTGGCAGGGGAAGAGAGTAGGATATATAGGAGATTCTATCACAGACCCGAATTGCTATGGCGATAAGATTAAGAAATACTGGGATTTCTTGCAGGAATGGTTGGGGATTACTCCTTATGTATATGGCATAAGCGGCAGGCAATGGAATGACGTGCCTCGTCAGGCGGAACAGTTGAAGAAAGAACATGGCGGGGAAGTGGATGCAATCATTGTTTTCATGGGTACGAATGATTTTAATGCGGGTGTTCCTATCGGAGAATGGTTTACGGAAACGGAAGAACAGGTGATGGCGGCTCGTGGCGAGACTAAAAAGATGGAAACACGTAAGAAGCGCACTCCTGTAATGGATGGAAATACGTATAAGGGACGCATCAATATCGGAATGAAACGGTTGAAACAGCTTTTCCCGGATAAGCAGATTGTGCTGTTGACTCCGTTGCATCGCTCGTTGGCGGATTTTGGAGAAACGAATGTGCAGCCGGATGAAAACTATCAGAATAGCTGTGGTGAATATGTGGATGCTTATGTGCAAGCGGTTAAGGAAGCCGGAAATGTATGGGGAGTATCTGTGATAGACTTTAATGCGGTGACAGGACTGAATCCGATGGTGGAAGAACAGTTGGTTTACTTTTATGATGCGGGGTATGACCGTTTGCATCCCAATACGCAAGGACAGATACGGATGGCGCGTACATTAATGTACCAGTTACTTATGCTACCGGTAGGATTCTAAAAGAAACCGGACAAAATTCTATGAGATTGTACGCAGGTACATCGTGTTTCTCTATCAAATCCTTAATTTTGCATTCTATAAATAATAGAACCAATGAGACATATATTCCTGTTTTCCTTTGTTATTTTCTGGGTAGCTGCCTTGCCAATCCAAGGCAAGCAGAAAGATTTTGTTTTAACTTCCGGCCAAAAGGTTGAGATAGCTTGCAGCCCCTCGGAAGAGTTGGTAGTGCGTACCGCATTAGAAATGCTGGGGCGTGACATTCAGAATGTGTTATCGGCGACAACTCAGGTAAATGAGAAAACGGGAACGATTATAGCAGGAACACTGGGACAGAGCGAACTTATCGGACGGGCCGATATAGATGTTTCTGTACTGAAAGATAAGAAACAGGCTTTTCTGCTCGCAGTCTCTCCGGAAGGGAAACTGATAGTGGCAGGCAGTGACAAGCACGGTACGGCCTATGGCATACTCGAAATCTCCCGTTTATTGGGAGTATCCCCTTGGGAATGGTGGGCGGATGTAACTCCGGAGAAGAAGAAGCTCCTCAAGCTTTCCCGAAAGTTCCGTGATTTCCAGTCGCCTTCAGTAGAATATCGCGGTATTTTTATCAATGACGAAGATTGGGGACTGATGCCATGGAGCAGCCGGACTTACGAACCTTCGGATGTAAAAGGTGAAATCGGGCCGCGTACAAACGAACGTATCTTTGAACTGCTGCTTCGCTTGCGTGCCAACACCTATTGGCCGGCTATGCACGAATGTACGCTTCCTTTCTTTCTGACCAAAGGCAATCGGGAAGCAGCGAAGAAATACGGAATATTTATAGGAGCTTCCCACTGCGAACCGATGGCCTGTAATGCCGCCGGTGAGTGGAAACGGAGAGGAGAGGGTGCATACGACTATGTAAACAACAGTGCCGCCGTTTATAAATTTTGGGAAGACCGTGTGAAAGAGGTCGCAGGTCAGGAGATACTCTATACGTTGGGAATGCGCGGAGTGCATGACGGCAAGATGCAGGGAGCCCAAACGGTGGAAGAGCAGAAGGCGGTGATAGACCGCGTATTTGTTGACCAGCGCGGGTTGATTGAGAAATATGTCGATAAAGACGTGACCAAAGTTCCGCAAGTCTTTATTCCCTATAAAGAAGTGCTCGATATTTATCATGCCGGATTACAGGTGCCCGATGACGTTACATTGATGTGGTGTGATGATAATTACGGTTATATCCGCCATTTCCCTACAACAGAAGAACGCGCGCGTAAAGGGGGCAACGGAGTTTATTATCATGTTTCCTATTGGGGACGCCCGCACGATCATCTTTGGCTGGGCACAATGAGTCCTTCACTGATTTATCAGCAGATGAAACTGGCTTATGATGAAGGCATACAGAAGATGTGGATACTGAATGTGGGAGACATCAAGCCTGCCGAATATCAGATCGAACTATTTATGGATATGGCGTGGAACCTGAATGCGGTTGCTGTGGAAGGTGTGACTAACCACCTGAAACACTGGCTGACACGGGAATTTGGCACTTCATGCGCAAAGGCCGTATTGCCCGCAATGCAGGAACATTATCGACTGGCTCACATCCGCAAACCGGAATTTATGGGGAACACGCGGGAAGAAGAAAAAGATCCCGCCTATCGTATTGTCAAGGATTTGCCATGGAACGAGAAAGAGATAAACGGGCGTTTACGCTCCTATAATGAATTGTCGGAAACAGTGGAACGGGCGGCAACGAAAGTACCGGCCAATAGACAAAGTGCCTATTTCGAACTGGTGAAATATTCGGTACAGGCTGCCGCGCAGATGAACCGGAAACTATTGTATGCCCAACTTGCCCGTCACGGAAAGGCGGATTGGGAAAAGAGTGATGCGGCTTATGACAGCATTGCCGTGTTGACACAGCATTATAATTCTTTGGAAGATGGTAAATGGAACCGGATGATGGATTTCAAACCCCGCAAACTTCCTGTATTCAACCGGGTGGAGAGGACAACAGCTACTTCGCCGATGGTGGAAGAACGAACCGCTATCCATAAGTGGAACGGACTGGACGGCAAGAATAAACCGGATAAAAACTCGGACTATGAAGGTCTGGGTTATGAAGGCCGTGCGACAGGTATCCGTATGAACGATGCGCTGACTTTCTCCTTTGATAACTGGAAAGCGGATTCGGTAGAAGTCGATATTCGTTTGCTACCGAATCATCCTGTGCGCGGAGAACAATTACGTTTCTCCATATCATTGGACAATGCGGCGCCTCAGGTGATTTCTTATGAAACGAAAGGGCGCAGTGAAGAATGGAAGGAGAATGTATTACGTAATCAGGCTATCCGGAAGATAACGCTTCCTGTGTTCGGGAAGAAATCCCACCAACTGGTGATTAAGGCATTGGATGAAGGAGTGGTACTGGATCAGGTGATGCTTTATGTGCCGGAAAGGTTTTAATAGTCCCATATGCATCTTCTCTTTTGAATAGGTCATAATCAGTGTCGGGTTACTAACCGCAGGACAAACCAGGCATGACGTACCACAGTGCCAATCAGCCCGTAGTGTGCAGCCATGATACGGAATCTTTCTTTGAGAGACGCTTTCCGGTTGCGGGTAGTCATTCCTTCATCCAGATAGTCGATAATCGTCAAGTGGGTATTATGGAGCGTACGCGCTTTCTTCATGATGCGGATGCACCAGTCGAAGTCGGCGGAAAAGCGATAGTTCAGATTGTAGGGTTCCACCAATGTGTGGCGGGGGAAGAAAGCCTGATGGCAGACCAGCATTCCCTGCTTGAAACTTTTCCAGGTCAGTGTTTCTGGGGCGGCCAGCCGGCGCATGCGCAGGAAGTGCCTGTCCTTGTCTACAATGGCGGTTTCTCCGTAGAGTACGTCGGGAAGTTCGTTGCCATTGATACTGTGCACCATCTGTTGCAACGTATCGTCTTCGTGAAAGCAGTCGCCTGCATTCAGGAAGCAAAGGTAGTCACCGCCGGCAAGGGCGATTCCTTTGTTCATGGCGTCATATAATCCTTTGTCCGGCTCGCTCACTACGGTGTGTATCCGCTCACGGTAGCGGTCGATAATGGCTAAAGTCCCATCCTTGGAAGCTCCGTCTACGATGATATATTCCACGTGATGGTACGTTTGCGAGATGACACTTTGAATCGTGTCTTCCAGTACCTTTTCAGCGTTGTATGTCACCGTGATAATCGAGAACTTGGGAGTAGGGTGGACGCTATGCATATTTTCCCGTTATTTTGTTGTAGACATCTGTATATTTCTTGGCGATGATGCTTTCCGAGTAGTTGGCCACTACCTTGCGGCGGGCTTGCGCGGAAAGTTCGTCATATTCCGGCTCTGTCAAAATCCAGTATATGCCGTTGGCTAAATCTTCCGAAGATTTATATCGGGCTACGTAGCCGTTATGCAGATGGTCAATCATTTCGGGGATACCGCCTACGTTGAATCCTACGCAGGGCACTCCGCAAGCCATCGCTTCCATAATCATGTTTGGAAGATTCTCTTCCAGGGATGGGATGGCGAAGAGGTCTACGGCATTGTAGATATCTACTATCTCGTGCTCATTCTTCATATAAGGGAGCGGATAGACGCGGAAAGGAAGCATTTCTTGCAGTTGCTGCGACTGATTGCCGAATACGACGACTCCCAGTGAATCTTTCCATTCGGGATGCTTCTCTGCCAGCAGTTTGCAGGCTGCAATCAAATAGTCAACTCCTTTTCGTTTGTCGGTAATCTTCAGCGAGCCGAATAGAATCAGCTTCTTGTCTTCCGGCAACATGAACTTAGCCCGTGCTTTCTGCTTGTCCATTGGCTTGAACAGATTGGTATTGATGGCATTCGGGATATTAGTGACACTTTTCCCTTCAAACAGCGCACTGGATTTGGCCTGTTCTTTCAGCCAGCGGCTGCAAGTGACGAAATGAATGGGAGCCTGGCTGTATAGCTTTTGTTTCTTGTGGAAAGTGCGGTAAGACAAGTCCTTCTGCCACCCGTTTTTATAGATGTACGGGCAGTTGTGGCATTCCTGCTGATAGTTCTTGCATTCCCGTGCGTAATGGCAGATGCCTGTACACGGCCACATATCATGCATCGTCCACACTACGGGTTTGCCGGATACAAGTATCTTCCGTATGTCACTCAATGAGAGCATTCCCTGGTTAATCCAGTGCAAGTGGATAACGTCGGCCTGGCGAAATTCAGGGAGTGATGTAATATCCGTCCCCGTATTGGCAATGTCCACGTCAAACAGGTGGTAACGGCGGAAACGGTTGGCACTCCAGATAACGATGCGTTCCCACATGAATTTCCATACTTGCAGCCAGTTCCCTTTCAGGCTGACCACACTGATTTGGTCAGTCTGCTTGTCGCGTACCAGCATTTTGGCCTTGATACCGTTGTTTTTCAGTGATTCCATCAGCCGGCTTGCCGCGATGGCTGCTCCGCCGATTCGCTCGGATGTATTTATAATCAGGACTCTCATGGGCATAAAAGTTTATGCAAAGTTACGGTTTTCGTTGTAAATCTATGGTTATTTGCGGTAAGTTTTTACCGTATCTGCCAGTATTTCGGACAATTCGCGGCTGTAATGTTCCAAATTAAACTCCCGTTCCGCCAGTTTGCGACCGTTGGCTCCCATCCTCTGTGCCTCTTCGGGATGGGTGGAAAGGTAGTGAATGGCTCGTTTCCATCCTTCGATGTCGTTATAGTCTACGTAGATGCCGGCTTCTTCTTTTTCGATGTCCATCTCGAACTTGGGATTGCGGCTGCAAATCACCGGAAGCCCCAGTGCGAATGCTTCTACCAGGGTGGTCAGCCCGACGGTGTAGGGGTAGTTGAGGCAGCAGATTACCACCACTTTCGAACGGCAGACTTCCACAGCCAGTTTGTGCGGGATGATACCGCCGGTGAGGTGTGCCCGTATATTGGTGTACGGTGCGTATTGTTTGAGCAAAAGTTCATAGTCTTTGTCCGGCGTCGTGAAAATGTCGACGGGGAGTCCCGTTTCGGCAAATGCTTTTAACAGGGTGGCAAAGTCGCGGTTCTCTTTTCCGGTGCTGACAAAGGCTTTCTCTTGTTGCCCGTTATCGGCGGCGGGGAGATGTTGTTTCAGATAATCATAGAAAGCAAGGTCAGCTCCCCAGTGTATCAGGTGCAGTTGGGCGGCGGTGACTTTGCCCGATTTTAGCGAATCGTCTATCAATGCCTGGCTGAAAAAGAACATTTGGTCGATACCTTTATAGTAAAAGCGTGAAATCAGGTTTTTCAGTTTGCCGGAGTTGCGAATAACCGCCTGATGATGCCAAATGGCGATAGGTTTGCGGTACAGTCCCAACGCATGAAAAAAGATGACGAGTTCCAATCCGTAGAAAGAAGTGCCGTACAGCAGGTCATACGGTTCTTTGCAGCGCATGATTTCAAAGAAATTGTAGAGCGAGAACCGTAGCCGGGATGAGAAGCGGCGGTAGCGATGGAGTATCGGGGTGATGCCATGCTTCTCGAAATGCGTGAGCCCGTATAAGATGTGGCCGGGGTGCAGGTGGTTTTTCCATTCTTCCAGTGCTTCCTGTATGGGACGTGTGTGGTAATAATAGATTTTCATGCTCCGAAATCTCCTTTCAGTGTACGTTTTATTCTCCGGATGGCTTTTGCCATAAAACAATTCGTACGGTGATAGTAGCGCACAAATGCTTCTCTGGCACTTTCATTCTCTTCTATCGGCGACAGCTTTTCTACTGGAAGCGGTTTCAGCCATAACGTAGAATTGTATAATCCCCCGCCGCCGCAGTTGGTTCCGCTTCCGTCGAAGCCGTTGTTTTGGATAAGTGAACGTCCGGCATTCAGTGAAAGTATGTCTGCCAGGAATAGGCTGGCGTTCCAACGGATGGCCCATGAGTTATTTTTTCCTTCGATTTGCCTGCGCAGCATTCGTGTATAACCATAAGTGCCGTTGAAGTCGAACCGGCGGGTAAGATTGCGCTCTTCCAATTGCCGGAGAAGCTCCTTGCCGTTCGGATTGAACAGTTTCCAAGCCCTGTCCCAAGTGGCCCATCCCCAACTGCCTGTCCATTTGATGAGAAAGGTATCGGGCAGGGAAGTGTCTTGCGTGAAATCGCAGCCTTGAATATGTCCTACACGTGGCTCGTCCTTGTACGCCTCAAGTGCATCATTCATGAATTGCAGGAAATAGGGTGCGGCGATGAGGTCGTCTTCCATTACAATCACTCTTCCGAAGCGGTTTACCTGAGTGGTCACTCCGTCAATGATGCTTCGCGCCAGTCCCCAATTTTCTGTTCGCTTGATAAGGGTAACTGTTTTAAATCCTTTGATTGTCCGGATATATTCGCGCACTTCGGCTACGTTCTTTCCGTCTGTTTCGCTTTTGGGGGCATCTGAATAAATAAAGATATCGCTCTCAGCCGCCAAGGCATTCTGCAATAGTGATTGTACAACATTACAGACGTGTTGCGGACGGTTATAGACGAATAACAGGATGGGAGCATAAGTGGTTGTCATAATGCTACAATATTTCTTTTACTAGTTTAATAACTTTATCTCCGAAGTTCTGCCAGTTGTTCTCTTCGAGGAATAGCCGGTAGTCCTCCAATGAAACCGGTTCTTCTTTATGCTGGGATACAATGCCGGCAATATCTTCTAATTGGCGGAACGTATAGACTCTTAATCGTGGCTCATGGGCGTAATCCTTGAATGAGCCGACTTCCGGACCTATAACTCTGGCTCCGAATGAAAGTGAATCCATCAAAATGCCGGAACTTAATATGGATTCGGGGCAGTAGGGAGCCAGGACGAAGCGGGAACGGGTGATATATTTCCCCAGTTCTTCGAACGAGAGCCCATCGGGTATGATACTTACGCCGGATGGAGCCGTTTGTTTCAGTTCGTCCAGCAGGGCAGGAGATGAACATCGCCCGACAATGCAAACCTTTAAATTGTCTTCCGGATGTTTTCGTAAAAAAGAGACATACTCCAGTACTCCTTTGTAGCGGGATATGCTTCCCCAAATCAGCAGGTCGTACATGATTGTGCTGTCAGCGGGAGGTGCTACAGGCAACCGGTTCACTGTGGGATGGTGCAGAAAGTGCGTTTTGCAAGCTGCGGACGGATATTGGCCCCGAATCATTTCCACTCCTTCCGTGGCATGCGTAAGGATGAGGTCGGCTTTCCGGGCAATGAAGGAGATTAGAAACTTCTTCATCTTTGTATGTCCGTTGGCGTGCGGCTTCTTGTTATGCAATACCCAGACAATCTTTTTCCCCGAAAACTTCAGGACAAGGATAAAACAGACGGCAACTGTAGCTTGCAATATCCCGTATTTGACGTCAGGTATGTTTTCCGGCCAATTGAAGATAAATGCGTCTCCCCACCGGCGGACAGGCAATATGCTGAGCAATGGATTTTTGTGTGGTGGATTGATTACCGCAGCCTCTCCCTTACGGTTCAGGGATGAGATAAAATTCTGTATATAGGGATTCGCCCTTTCATCGGGATTCTGTCTCAGATGGGGAAATACGGTAAACTTTATCATTCTTATGGCATTAATGGATTACAAACTTACTACAATCCCGGATAAAATACAAGGGGGTGAAGAAAGACTTGACGGATGATTGCAGGAAATTGGCGTATGGATATAATTGCTTGCGCCGGTTGCAGCAAATGAAACAAGTCTTCAAGATGCCTGCAAGAGTACCTTTGCTCATGTTTTCAGCCACTTGGACGGTTTGTTTGTCGTTGAATGGAAATGAGCGGACAGCCTGAAAGTATCTCCGGGTCATATCACGTCCGGACGTGTCTCCCAAACTTTTTATAGCGGTAAACAGCCCGTCCACGAGATTGTATTTTCCGCTTGTATTGTAAGAAGTTGCCTGCGGGTGCCTGCGCCAGTACACCAATCCTTCATTGACGAACTTTATGCCCCAGTAGATAGCCGTTTG
>ERZ791872.820-NODE-820-length-25463-cov-3.917585_pt1 | contig 25463 bp, 11 predicted proteins | sample MGYA00510279_ERZ791872 | MGnify/ENA primary metagenome ERZ791872 (study PRJEB30046, sample SAMN00792103) | human gut metagenome | study: EMG produced TPA metagenomics assembly of the A metagenome-wide association study of gut microbiota in type 2... | reverse complement strand
CGCATTCGTCCAATGGAGCCGGAACTTCCGGTGGAAGTATGGTAGTGATGCGGAAAGGCGGTGCAGGAGTATGCTCCAGACGGGTAAACAAATCACGCCATGCTTCTTCCGCCATTTGGGCATTACGCATATGATAAGCTGCATAAGCCATCAGACGGGATACACGGAAACGGCTGTGGCTCAGCTCCCATGCTTTCTTCTTATAACGTGCCGCATGGTCAAGCCAGGCATCTTTCCATTCGGACAAGTCAATCATACGCATCATTTCATTCATTACTTCAAATCCTCCCATGATAGTCATCAGATGATTGGTCGTTTCCAGTTTGGGGTCACATTCGGTGGTAATAATGCCTGTTGCCGGATCGAATCCGAGTGCTTTCGGCCCGGTAAAAAGGCGATTGGGCAAAGCAGATATGCTTTTCATTCCCGCAATGATTTTATCACGATACTTTGTATTGCCGGTGCGTTCCCATTCTGTCATCCAATTACCTGCATAAGCCAGCCAATCGGGACCGATACGCAAGCGGGCGGGAGCCGTACAAGGATACTCACTGCGGGGTTGAGCCAGACGCATAGGGTCCAATTCATAGAGTTTATGGTCGGCATCCCTTACCTCGGTCATTAAATCGCCGCAGCGTTCATCCGTAGTAAGATAATAGTAGAAACGATTCCAGGCAGCCTGGCTGATTCGTGCTTCTTTTGCACCGCATCCCCAATGACTTACGTTATGGCGGCTGCCCAGCCCGGCATTGGGACCGATATGATAGACGTCCACTTCGCCGGTATGGCGGGTCATGGCTTCTGCCATACGCCAGATATCAGCACGTCCGGTACGCAGGAAACTATACCATAGCCACATATTCGAAGCCAGTTCCGTATTGTCCCAGGCGAATCCGCCGACATCATAACGCCAGGTATGCCGGACGGGGTCATAGGCGTGCATCACATCACCGTAATTCCAAAAGCCATACCACTTGTTTTGCTCGATTGCTTTCTGATAGAAGTCAATATAAGCATCCAGACGGTCTTCTACACATGCACGGAATGGAGTACTACGGTCGGGAAGACTCCATATTCCGAAAGCCTGGCGGTCATGAAGATAATCGGGAGTCGGCATTAGTAGGCTAGGGTTAGAAAACTGTTTGGCGCAAACAGCAAAAGTCCTTTTCCCGGTATAACCACCTTGCGGAATAAGTGTGAGAGTAGTTGTACGGGCAATGCCGTATGGTGTGCTCATGCCTTCCTGAACATCTTCATAACTGGCATTCAGGTCATGGGCTACATTATCATAATGCCGTAAATCCATAGGCTCGGCCTCCGGACTCCACAGCCAGGCGGTAAGAGTGGCTGTAGGAGTGCATGCATGTGAAATTTCAATGGATGAAGGATAAGATTGCCAGAAATCGTGCATACAAAGTCCCAATCCACCGGTAATGTCTCCTACAAAAGTATATCCATTGCTGCGTGTACCGGAAAAGGTTCCTATCCATGGATTATCGTTATTGGCACGTTTGCGGATAGAGAAAGCATCCGCAGTGAGTTGAGACAGACGGTAATCATTCCATGAAGCCCAGTTGTCAAGCAAAGAACGGTTCTTTTCATTGAAAGACTCGTAAGGCGGAATACGTTTGCCTTCCATTTGCTGTTGTTGCAGGGAAAGTTCAATAAGCTGATTCTCTGTCTGTGACTGAATGTCTGTATTTTTGCTACCGTTTTTTTTCCTGCCTGTCGTCTCTCCAAGTGTAAGTATGCGACGACCGACTAACGGCTGCACGGGTTCACTCCAGACTCCCCCGTCGGCACATGAGAAAGCAATATGCCGATTGTATAAAGCTTCCCGCATGGGGACATCAAAGCGAATGCCCAAACTACAGATAAAATCCTTGTTCTGCTCTCCGTCATAGACAAAGCTATGAACCATTTTCACCTGCTCGCTTCCGCCATAAAAATAGAGTCTGATTACAAATGGCAGCCATTCCCGGTTGTCTCCGTTCCGACGTCTATGTACTCCTTCCAGTTTGACAAGTGCACGCACAGAACCGCTCCGTTCGACACTGACTGATTTAACTTTTCCTGTATAATGAGCAAAAGATAACTGAGGTGCATTATCAAGAAGCGGCTCGTTTTGGGTACTACATATAAGGCGTGCCTTTTCACTGACTTTAGTTCCTCTATATAACAGGCTATCTATCAGAAACTCTCCGCTTCGAGAAATATATGCGGAAAGTAGCCCTGTTTCTATCCGGATATTTTCCGGTGTTTCTGTTACTGAGACAGAAGATACTCTCTGACAGGTATTGTCAGGATTCTTCGGTTTTGTAGTATTTACTGTCTTTACAGCTTTCCCTACCCTTATCGGCTTTTCTGTTTTTTCTGCCTTTTTCGCTTTTACTACTTTTTCCAATGTCAGTTTTTCCGTTCCGGCAGGAATTACACCGGCGACTCCACTCCATTTCACCGAACCGTCCGGCCAATAAGCCAATGTCCATGTATCAATCGGAATATCCTTGTCATCAACTGTTTTTAACTGCAATGAAGTTTCCGGAAAGATTTCTCCTTCATCAAAAGGTACACCGAAACTTACCGGCTTGTCCTGCCCGGGAACATCGCCAATCCAATGTAAAGGAACAACGGAAGTTTGCTGCGGTGAACATTCATAACGGAAATTGGTAATGCGGGTGCGGGACAATGTGGTGCGAAAGCCGAACCAGCCTTCTGTCAGAGGTTCGGCGTCGCGGAAGTCCACCAGTCGTGTCCCATCTATATAGTAACTAACCCTATTATTTTCATTCGTAATCTTGATGTGATACCAGTGATTTGCTTTCAACAAATGGTCAGTATCCGTATATTCTTTCAATATAGCCGGACGAAGTCCGGATTCCGTAATCGCCGCCTTATTACCGTCATAACGGCGGAAGCGTGTTGTGGAATTATAATTCCCGCCATATCCCATGTAGTAAAGTTGCAGAGAATAGCAATTCAGGAAAATTCCGTTACGCCACTTCTCACGCTTCCACAAATTATCGGGATATTCCGGATCCGAAGCCATCCAGAAACAGTTCAAGTCACTCAAGCGGTCACCCTCTTTCTCTACAACTACACATGCGTCATATTCAATCGTCACCCGTCCTTTCATCTTTTCCTTCCGCCATAAGGTAAGCCCTTTGGGAGATACTATTTCGGCGGTATCACCCAGAAATGTCACCTTATAATCAGGAGATTCCGACTCTACTTTCCAATATTTATGAAACTGGCGGGCGTCAAGTCCGGAGACTTTGTTATCTTGCGCCTTTATATTCGTTCCCAAAGTAATGAACAGGAACAGAAAAGTAAACAGATTCTTCATATGTAAATCAGCTAGTAACTTAGTTTGCAAAAATAGGGAAGATCGACAGATAAAAGAATAGAATATTATCCATTTCCATGGCTATTTGTCCAGTTACAAAAAATATCATTAAAGCAGGAAAAACACTCGTCACGATAAGAATCATTTCTCACCATGACGAGTGTTTCAAAGAGATAATAAGAACTACTTCTTATCGAGATCAGACCCCAGATAGAAACCTGTATGGGTCGGTTGATTATAACCGATATTTTGGTGCGTAGCACTGAGACGGTAAATATGGTCTTCCATTAGAGGACGGAAACGATATTCAGTCTCAAAATTTGTTGTAAAGATACGCAGTTCGCTATAATCACTGCTCGGGAAAATCATTTCCTCACGCCAATCCCCCCAAATATCCCCATAAAAACAAGGATTGGCTTTTGTGTCATTGTTGGAAGAAACGCTATAAGTCGAGCCCATAAACAAGCGTCCGTCAGCATAGCTTATTACAAGAGGTTCGCCTTTGCCGTTTTCAGCCCCCTTATTGACATGTCCGTCCAATAGCTGACGATTCAGAGAACCACTCCACCAGATTCCCATGTTAAAGGAATATGCCGGATTGGAAGAAGTATGTCCGATAGTTGTCGGCGGCGTTTTTCCTAAATCCGCCCCCGTACTGCAAGAATAGATAGAATTTCCGGTAGAGCCCCAATATTCACATCCCGGATTATCAGGATCAATATCAGCAACCATACAACGGCCGACATCATCACTCCCATTAATATATGAAAGTATCTGGCCGGTAGCCGCGTCACGATATTCAACCCCCTTTCCTCCGTGCTTATCTTCTTCCTCATGACAAGCTACAACTTGCAATCCACTCCTACCCGGGTCGAATTTACCTAAATGCAGGGCATCCCCGTGTCCCAGTCCCGTAGTATACAAACCGGCACCATCGTGATCAATGGCACATGCCCCATATATGATCTCATCTTTACCGTCATTATCTACATCACCAACAGAAAGGTTATGATTTCCCTGCCCCAGCCAGGTAGCCGCATATCCACTCGCCGTATTGAATTTCCAACGATTTCTCAATTTACCGTCATCATTGTAGTGCACAGCCCATATTTGGAAGTTCTTATAATATCCGCGACAAATAATGATACTGGCTCTTCCGTCTTGTGAATCAAAATGACCGACTCCCATCAGAAAACGTTCACTCCGGTTTCCAAAATTATCCCCCCAATAAGCATCCCAACTAGATTCTTCCCCACGAGGAATGTATTCCGTACGTGCAATTTCAGCGCCGGTTTCCCCATTTACCAAAGAAAGAAATTCCGGCCCGCCCAGAACACGCCCGCTGGAAGTATTACGATAATCAGTAGTTCCATCACCATTCACGTCGCCAATCGTCGTTCCATCACCAAATGTCGTACCTTCCGATGTACGTAAAGCCACTTCCGCTTTTCCGTCACCATCAAAGTCATATACCAAAAACTGCGTAGTGTGTGCACCTTGGTTGATATTGATTCCCATATCTATTGTCCACATGGGAACACCGTTACTACTGCCATCCAACTTGTAAGCTTCCAGTATACAGCTTCCGGCTTGCAGCCCTGTCCAGACTTTTGTGTCACCGACATCCCGTGGCGCACCGATAACTTGACGTTTCACTACAATTTCATACTCACCATCCCCATCCAAGTCACCAATAGCACCGTCGTTGGCATCATATCCAACTCTAGTCTTCAGTTTGATAGAGCGATAAAATCCCGCAGCTTCGCTATTTGTTGTGATAGTATAGCTACCCAACGAACTGTTGTCTGCATTATTTTTCACCTCATACGTATAAGTTTTTCCAATTTCAGCCGTCAAGTCTTTGTAGTTCGTACTCTTCGCAATGGGAGTTGTATTTAGTTTCGTTCCATTTCGATAGACATCAAAAGCTATGTTATCAGAATCGGAAGACAACCAGCGCCAACTAACCAAAACTCCCTGAGGTGGCCTGGTGGATACAGCGGAATGATAAACACCGCCATTGAAACTTGCCACCACGGCACGGTTGGTTACAGTTGCAGACTGTACCGTACTTGTATTGAATGTACCATCCCAATTATCCGGTTCATCAACAGGTTCATCTATTCCCCCGTCTACCGGATTCAAATCTTCGGCAAAGATTTCGTAATCACTACATGCGGTTACCGTTGTCAGTAGTAACGCACATGCGCAAATCCACAATTTCTTCATATTATAATCTTTATTAGTTCCGCCAACTCTTTACCATGCCGGCAAGTTGAATCAGCGGAAGTTGAATATTCAATTTACCAACCCGGGTTCTGCGTCAGATTCGGGTTTTTCATAATCTCTGTACGCGGAATAGGGAACAGATACATCTTATCATCCCACATACGAGCCACAGGCTCACGGTTGTAGGCATAGCTGTCGCCATTATTCGTAATTTTCATCACATTAATGCTTGTAAAGAACTTGTCAGCCTCTTTCCAGCGACGAACATCCCAGAAACGATGTCCCTCGAAAGCCAGTTCCACCATACGTTCATTTTGGTACTTCTTCCAGAATTCATCTTTTGTCATGTCAACAGGAAATACAGGCATACCTACGCGGACACGGGTTTTCGAAGCCATTTCGCGGGCGGTAACTTGTTTTCCGGCATTATCCACAAATTCACTGCTTGTCTCATCAGCGCCACCTAGATATTTAAACAAAGCCTCGGCATAATTCAAATAGAACTCACCCAAGCGGAAAGTAACCCAAGTATGGTTATCCGATTTGTTTGTACTATTATCACGCAAGTCAATATCACCGTGACAAAGTTTCTTCAAATAATACCCCGTAGGTGTGCCTCCAGTAATAGGTTGTCCATTCAATCCCCCCTGATATGTTTGAAGCGGAGTCTCATTCCACTTCGGCCAAATAGAACCATTGTGCGCAATAGTCAACTCAAAACGCGGGTCACGTCCTTCATAAGGATTATTTGGTTCATATCCGCTTCCTTCTTCATCCCAACGCAAACCGGTATCTTTCATTTCGTATGCATCTACCAATGTCTGCGTCGGGCAATTTCCACCTTTACTACCTGTCAGACCGGCTGGATAGTTGTTTGACTCCGTAGTACTGGTAGCCCTGTTGGCACGGCGTCCGAATATTATTTCCTGAATACCGTCCGAATAGTTCTTGACAGCCCATAGCGTCTCATAGTTAGGAATCAACATCATTCCCGCAGCTTCGCAAGCATTCACCACTTCCATATTTGCCAAAGCGGCACGATGCCATAATTCAGAATCATTAGTAGGATTAAACAACGGACTGGCGGCAAAAAGAGCTGCACGGGCTTTCAAAGCCAGTACTGTCAGCTTATTCGCACGTCCGCCCTCTACCGGTTGAATCGGCCTGTCCACCTTTGAATAATCTTCTATAATCAAGTCTTTGATTTCGTCACATTCCGAAATGATATAGTCGAATATTTCCTGTGCCGGACGACGGGACAACGCATTGCTTTCTTCTGCATCCAACATGTGGTCGGTAAAGGGAACATCTCCATATTGACGTACCAGATTGAAATAAAAATAAGCCCGTAAAAAACGCACTTCATAAGGATAGTTATTGTAACGTCCCATCTGTGCTATATAATCGTCATTCAGTTCAAGCTCAGGAAAAGTTAGTCCTGTGAACTTTTCCAGATAGTGGTTGCAATTGGCAATACCCTCGTAACAAGTAGACCACATACTGCTCTTCGCATTTATCGGGCTCCAGGAACCATCGTAGAAGTCGACAATATCATTACTGGTATAAGCATATTCCGCCTCATCCGTAGCCGAAGCAAGCATGGCTCCGTTGTAGTTGCCGAAGTCCGTATCCAGTTTCAGGTAAATGTCAGTAATCAGACCTCCTACGTTACCAAAATTGAGTTTTACATAGTCTTCGTCATAATTGTTGTATTCATGGTATTCCATTTTGTCCGCACATGCCGACAGAACAGTCACTGTCAATATACCATATATCAATTTATTCAGTTTCATATTTTCATATTGTTTTTGTGATTAAAAACCGATATTCAATCCAAACACAATGCTCTTGTTCAGCGGATTGGTTGCTCCGTAAGATTCCGGATCTACCACGTCCATTCCGTCAAAACAAAGCAAGTCAAGACCTCTGACATATACCTTGGCATTGTTGATGAATCCACTTTTCCGCAACCAGGTTTTCGGCAGTTTATAGTAAACTTCTACATTTCTCATCTTCAGGAAAGAACGGTTTACCACCCACAATGTACTAGTCTGTTGATTGTTCCCATTGCTTTCGGAAGTCATTCGCGGGAAGCGGGCATTACGATTTTCCGGTGTCCAACGGTTGTCGTAGTAATAAGTAGACAAACTGGTTGTGTTCAGCGCAGGCCAGAACATAGCTTTCGTATTCATTATAGCAGAATAGTTGGCAGTACCTTGGAACAGTACATCAAACCCTAATCCTTTCCATTCACCTCCCAGATGGAATGAATAGTAGATTTCAGGCGCGGTAGTGCTGTAACCGATGGCTATCTTATCATCAGAATCAATTACACCGTCACCGTTGATATCCTGATATTTGATATCACCGGGTTTTAAAGTGCCGAAGGATTGGGGTAAGCTGGCATTTATCTCCGCCTGGCTTTGGAAATATCCTACAGCCTGCATACCATAAATCTGTCCGATCCGATTTCCGGTTTGTACCAAGTTATCATAAAGTCTCGGTTCCTCCAGTTGTTCCTTGATTTTATTGCGGTGAAACTGGAAGTTACCGCCTGCATTAAGCGTCAGTTCTCCCAAGCGTTTTGTGTAATCCAGTCCGGCTTCCACTCCCCAACTATCTACAATACCGGCATTCTCGAACGGAGCATCCATACCCAACACATCCGTATATTTCCCATTGGAAGAAACCCATATATCTTTTCTGCGCTGATAGTAGCCTTCCAAAGTCATATTCAATCCGCCAAAGAACATAGCGTCCAAACCAACATTATACTTATATGCCTTTTCATGCGTAGAATTCACTGTAGCCAGCCGATTAAGGAGAGTAGAACCAAAATCGGACTGATAACTGTTGTTGAAATTGTACACTGTACCGGTAGTAGTATAAATTTGCGTCCAGTAGTCATATACCGTATCATCTCCGTCTTTAGGCAAATAGTCAGCATTGATTACACCGAAAGAAGCACGCAGTTTCAAAAGATCGATCCAAGAGACATCATTCAAAAAGTTCTCATGAGACAACACCCATGCTGCGGAAACTGTAGGAGAGAACGCCCATTTATGTCCCGGAGCCAAAAGGCTGGATTGCGACCCTACCAATGCCAAATCGACATAGTAGCGTTTGTTGAATCCATAATGAGTGTACCACGACACGTTCTGACGGTAAATTGTAGTATTCAATCCGTAACTGTCACGGTATTCATAGTCCCACTTGGCTTGTGTATATAAGTCATTCTTTCCGAACGAACGTGTAAAATCGACGCTTGCGGCAAAATTGAACCGGCGTTTCCAGTCATTAATGCTGGCATCCTTCTCCATTTCGGATGGTTCTCCACCTGTTGTCACAATGTAAGAAGGAGCACCGTTCTCATTCCATGTAGGAGTATAACCTGCATAAGCATAAGTTTTACTGTGATCTTCCCAAATAGATGAATAACTATCATAAGCAAGCATGGCGTTCGCCCGCAGTCCTTTGAGCAATCCGGACAAGTCCTGGGTTAATGTCAAATCGGCAAAAAGATTACGGATATGCCCCTTAGAATAAGCGGTAGCTTGAGATTGGGCTACCGGATTGTAAGTACCCAACCATGATGTGTTATTACCTCCCCATGCGCCATCTTCCGTTTTTACCGGAAAAGCTGCTGACGGTACCGAATAAACCAAGTCCCATAAATCAAGAGCCTTACTATCATCGTTGGGAGCGTTTCCACCCGGACGGCTCGATTCAGTCAAAGTACCCAGCAAATTCAGTTTCAACTGTGTAGTACCGGTCAAGTCAATATCCAAATTGGCTCGCAGATTACCACGCGAATACTTGTTTTGCGTAGAATAACCTTCGTTTTCATTCGGGCTCTTAACAAAACCCTTATCTGTCAACAGGTCGACCATTGTATAGTAACGGAATTTAGTACCACCGCCCCGGAGTTCCATTGTGTACTTATTGGATACACTCGAGTTGCGAAAAGTCTCTTCCATCCAATCTACATTCGGATAGAGATAAGGATAATCTCCTGTACGGAATGCATTGATTTCACCCGGAGTATATCGGGCGGAATTACCTTCATAGCCACGTGCCTCATTAACCGCTTGTGCATAGGTGGCAGCATCTACAAACTCCGGTTTACGCGACATGAAGTTCACTACATGGTCATATGTGAATTTTATTTCCCGACTCTCATATTTTCCCCGCTTAGTGGTAATCAAGATAACACCGTTTGTACCTTTATATCCGTACAACGCTACGGCTGCGGCATCTTTCAGTACGGAAACGGATTCCACTTCTTCCGGACTAACCAAACTCATATCCCGCTCTATTCCATCCACCAGAATCAATGGCGAGCTGCTGGAAAGACTTTGTACGCCCCTTACATAAAATGTAGGTTCGGTTCCGGCATAGTTACCTCCATTCTGGAGAGTTACCAATCCCAATCCATGTCCGTATAGGGAGTGGGAAATATTTTTCGCCGCCCGTTTGTCAAACTCATCATTATAGACAGTAGAGACGGAAGCGGTCGATTCCGCCCGGGTGAATGTCCGGTTGGCCCCCACATCAATTGATTGTGAAGCAAATCCCTCCACAACCGTGGTGTCTTGTTTCGTTTCCTGTGCTCCGGCAGAAATGCCCGAACATACAAGGAATGCCATTATCAGTATTTTATGTCTTTTCATAAATTGATGTTCAAATATCATGTTATTCATGTGTCTCACTCATTACCATCCGGGATTTTGAATCAATCCATAACCTTTATTTATCTCAGTCTGCGGGAATGGGGACAGATACCATTTCGCGTCAAATCCATGATCCCACCAATAACGAGTAGGGTTACTCAATTCAAATTTCTCGTATTCAAAGTCTGTAGGCTGGTCTATCTTATTGTTTTGATCCGGGCCATACCATTGTCTCTCAATACGGGTATATACCATTTCACCATTCTCATTCTCTTTATACCCCATACGGTAAATACGTAAACCATGCAGGCGTTTCTCAAACAAATCTTCGCGTTTGTAACGGATAAGATCGAAGAAACGGCTGTCTTCCATGCCCAACTCGCAGACACGTTCCCGCAGAAGTTCTTCCAACAAGGCATCGTGATTGGTCGTCAGATTTTTGTCCGGATTACATTCCGCCAAACCTTTCATACCTACACGGGCACGCACCTGGTCAATCCATTTCAACGCACCGCCATTGTCGTTATTAGCCTGTAATAATGCTTCCGCATAAATCAACATCATATCGGAATAGCGAAGGTATACCCATTGAAGAGGTTGGCGTATATATTCATCTCCCAACCAATATTTCAGATTTGCATAACCGGTGGCAAACAGTTCCGACTCGTTTTTAGGATCCATACCAGCGTGATATCCGCCTACCCAGGCTTCGAAAGGTTGTTGTCCCATTTCTCCTGTAGTCCAGTCCAATGTATTCGGGGTACCATTGATACGTGCCGTTTCATACAGACGGGGATCACGTGTCAGTTCGGTTTTCTGATAATGTGTCTGAGGATCAATCTCCCCTTTGGCAAACATGGTATTCAAAGCCTCTTTCCCTTCTGCCGCCAATTCGTCCCAGTCAAACGGAGTACCGTCTGCCCACGGGAACATTTCAATATATTCCTGTGTCGGATTATAATTCAGACGTTTCACATCCGATTGCCATTTGTGCCATTGGTAATTACCATTATTATGGTTATCGCTTTCTCTCACACGGACAGAATGAATAACTTCCCTGCTACCTTGTAAGATGTATCCCATACGATAAGCCTGGCGATATTGCGAAGGAGTACCGGCACTGGCTTGTCTCAACTGATAGTAGTTGCCGTTCCTTTCATTCTCTTCAAAGAAAGCCTTGCAAGCTTCCAAACAATTATTCCACAGTTCCGGACGCTTGCCACCATACCATACCAGACGCTGTTGCTCTGCCTGAGAAAAACCACCGGCATATCCCTGAACATCGTTAAACAAAGGTGAAGCGGCAAATTGCCAGATCTTACATTTCAGAGCCATTGCACTGGCTTTCGTCCATCGTCCTACATAAGACTGACTGGTAGCTGCCGTACTTCCGTCGTATGCCCAAGGGAGAATATCCGCATTGATGGCATCATCCAACAAACCAATCATATAATTCACAGTTTCCTCCACTGTGCCACGTGGAATTTCAAAACTAGCTTCCGTACCGGTGAAAGTGCCGTGCAGAATAGGCAGACCACCATAATGACGGAACATATCAAAATAACGGGCGGCTATCAGACATTTAGTTTCAGCAATCATGCGTGACTTTTCCGTTGCGCTTAAATCAGGTACCCGGTCGATATTCTCCAACAGGATATAGCCATAGCGAACAGCTTCCCAAACCCATTCCTGAAGATAACTGAATTTATCCTGACGATAGCCATAAGAGGCTGTATGGGCAGCGGCATAATATTGGGACTGAAGCCCTGCACCTGCCCAGTGTAAATGCCAACAGTCGCTTAAAGCCTCAAACTTTCCTGTATATAAGTCGCATGAATTTTGAATTTCAGGATAGTTTCTGTTCATATACGGCAGCCCATAATATTGACGGCTGTAAATACCAGTCAGGAATTGCTGTGTATAGATAGCACTTCCAAATACGGTATCAATAGTGGCCGATCCTCCCGGTGCCTTATCCAGAAAAGAATTTCCAAACTTTATTTCATCTACGCATGACGTAGTTATCACTAAAACTACGGCCAATGCGCTAACAATCCATTTATATATTTGTTTCATAATAATATTTTATATACCTGAATTAAAACCCTAGTTTTAAACTTAATGTATAGGTCTTTGACAATGGATATGCCGGTGAACTACTGGCCCGCGCTTCAGGATCACCCCACAGATACGGAGTTATAGTCCACAAGTTATATCCGCTGAATGCCAGTTGCATAGTGCTCATTCCCAGTTTCTTCATAAATGGGAATTTAAAGTTGTATGCCACCTGCAATGTTTTTAGACGTAAATATTTGGAGTCTTGCTCATACAGCGTGGCATCAGCATAATTGTGGTCTCCCTTTTCCGTTAAAAAACTAGCCCGTGGATATTTGGCACTTTGCGATGGATTCTCTTCCGTCCATGTATTATCCAAATGATATGAGAGTAATCCTCCATATTCGTTTTCCGAAGCTGAACGGAATGGGCGACGGAATACGTCGGAAACCATACGTGTTACATTCCATGCGCCTGTCCATTGAGTGCTTACCTCCCAATTCTTATATACAAATCCCAAATTGATACCAATCATATATTCCGGATCGTCTGTATAACCATAATCGTAGCTCATATCATTGTTATCAATGATACGGTCGCCATTCAAATCCATAAATACGGCGTCACCGTTTTGCATTGCTATCTTTTGATCGGGGTACGGGCGATTAAATGTTTTTTCATAAAGTTCAGGAGTCCCTTCGTCATAATAACGCCAGAATACATACTGCTTGCGTGCTCCGATACGATGACCTTTCTCATACTGATAATCATACAGTTGAGGAGCCGGCATATTTTCGATGATTTCATTCTGATTGTACGAAAGATTTACACCCGCCCAGTAACGGAAGTTGTTCCCGATTTTATCGTTCCACTTCAATGAGAGTTCCCATCCCCAGCTATCTACGATACCAAGATTTGCCCATGGCATGGCAAACCCTAAAATGCCGGGGGCTTGTCCGTTTTGCAATAAGATGTTGGTACGGTGCTCACGATAATATTCTCCCGTAGCGTTCAACTTGTCATCAAAGAAGTTAATATCGATACCGTAGTTTTGCTTGAATGATTTTTCCCATCCTACATTCGGATTATTCTTTGAAGCTTCAGACGATCCCAGGCTGATGGTCTTGTTTTCCACGCCAAAAATATAACCATAGTTTCCGGTTCCGCCACTGCCTGCTTCCGCATTCATATTTGTATTATACGGATCGGGAACATACAAGAAACGGGAATCTTTGTTTTTAGTTTTATCATTACCTACCAAACCGAAGCTAGCACGTAATTTCAAGAAACTTACCCAAGGCTTCATGGCATTGAACCATTTTTCCTCACTCATTACCCATCCGAAAGAACCAGCCGGAAACACACCAAAACGGGACTCGGGAGCAAAGTTCTCAGAACCGTTGTAACCGATATTGAATTCGGCAAGATAACGGTTTTTCCAATCATAAGTGACACGTCCTACCAATCCTACATATCCACGCGGAATATCCCGATAGATTGAACTGGAACTGCCATAGTAATATTCTTTTGACTGGTTGTAAAGAAGTAATGCACCCACGTTATGGTTATTGAACGAACGGGAATAATTGAAACCGGCTTCCATATACCAGTCACGTGCCTTACCTGTATTATAACCATATTTCACGTCAGAGTTTTCACCACTCTTCTTATAACCAATTGTACCGTCATCCTTAAGAATCGGTGTATAGGAAGCAATGCCGCATTCACCGGTTTTATTCACTGTGAAAGAACTGTTATAGGCACCTTTCAGTTTAAAATTCAATCCCTTGGTAATAAAATCCAGTTTCTGCTCCAACATCAAATCCATACTCAGTTTATTATTACTGGCATGAATTGATCTACCGTTGCGGTATGTCATTGCATCATTGGTTCCTGTAAAAGGAAGACGTAAACCGTCCGCTTGTTCGTCAGCAGTAGCATACACCATTTTCCCGTCTATAATACCCGGGCTATGGAAGGGAGTTGTATAATAAATACTTCTCACGATGGAAGAGGTACCGCCACTGTTGTTCGGCTTATCAGAGTTGTCTACATTACCGCTGATGTTGAATGACAGTTTGGTTGTCTTCGTCACATCTATGTCCAAGTTGGTACGGTAGTTGAAACGACGATATTGATAGCTCAGATTGTAGGGCAGGTCATATTCCTTGAACAGACCGTCTTGTGTGTAAGCACCGGCAGATATAAAGTAGCGTATACGGTCAGTCCCCCCCGAAATATTTAAGTTGTGCTGAGACTGAAGAGTCGCATCTTTCATCACATAGTCCACCCAATTGACATCCGGGAAACGGATGGGATCGGAATGGTCTTTAAATTTTTGAATGACTTCCGCACTAAATTTAGGAGCATTCCCATCATTGGCAAGCATCTGATTGTAGAAGTTTGCATACTCATATGAGTTTGCCTGCTCTACCATCTTGGTCGGCATCAACACGGAAGCAGAGGTCGTGAAAGAAATTTTCGCTTTTCCTTCCTTACCGCGTTTAGTCGTAATCAACACCACACCATTAGCACCACGGATACCGAAAACAGCCGTAGCCGAAGCATCTTTCAGGATACTGATACTTTCTATTTCATTCGGGTCAAGTTGTGCCATGTCTGACGCTTCACGTGCCACACCATCAATTTGAATCAATGGAGAAGAATCCGCCCATGTGGCTTTACCACGTACAAAAATATCCGCGGCATCCGCACCCGGCTCACCGGAATACTGCACAGTGGTCAAACCACTCATCTGTCCTCCTAATATATTGGAAATACTTCCTACCGGAGTACGCATCACATCTTCGGCTTTCACACTGGCAATAGCACCCGTCACACTGACTTTCTTCTGTACACCGTATGCCACAATCTCTACTTCTTCCAATGCAGTAGCATCTTCTGCCAAGACAATCTTCATGTTGTCTTTAGCTACCACCACCTGATCGGCATAGCCGATAAAAGAAATTTTCAGTTTTGTCCCCGGCTTCACGCTAAGTCTGAAATTACCGTCTATATCGGTGATTGTACCGTTGGCAGACCCTTCGGCAATTATATTCGCACCGATAACCGGTTCTCCTTTATCATCCACCACAGTTCCCTTTATCACGCTCTGCTGTTGAACAATATCGATGGCGGCGTAAGCCTGTCCCTGACCACCGAATACCGGCATCAAAGCGAAAGAGAAAAACAGGGCGACAGGTAAAGTTGTCTTTTTTATATAGTTTTTCTTATTCATAAGTTACTATTTCATAATATAGATATAATATATGCATTTAGAAAGCAGAAACTAAACGGTAGTAGCCTGTTGAGCTACCGGAATCACGGCGTATCCAAGATCCGGCAATATCCGATTGCATACGATGTATCCATTGAGTATTGTTATTACGTTCATTACTACTCCAATAAAAACCATTTGTTGTTGCTTCATAAGTAGCCATCTGAGTTCCGCCAATATTATTAATCGCAGTATTTAGAACGGTCATGTTATCTCTTATCGAGTTCAATTCCTGCATATTAGGAAGATACCATAGAGAAGCTGTCGCAGGAACCGGAACAGTTGTGTTATAATTTGCAATCTGTGTATAAGCAACTGCACAGGCATTCGGCATTCCGCTTTCATAGAATAGGGATAACAATCGCGTATTATTATATCCCAAACATCCGGGAAATGTGGTCGTAGGTAATGTTGAATTTCCTGTATTGCAACCGATATAATGCTCTGCAAATCCATGATAAAGGGCGGTTCCACCCATATTAATACCATCTTCCTGTGTGTTATCTAAAGCCATCACCAATCCATGAACAGCACTCGGATAGTCACGCAGTAAGGCATCATTTTCAGCAGTAACCTTATCAGGGTTAGTTACAGAAGGTTGAGGGTTACCTACATAAAACACCACACCGACTGCATTTTCGGGTGCATCAGCATCTTTACTTACGATGGAACCATCCGCACACAAATAATCTCCAACAGAAAGTAGTTGCTTTATCGGATCAGGATTCTTGACTTTATACAATTTAGCTTGCCCGCTTGCCAATGTAGCTGTATGGTCATACCCTTTTTCATCTTTACCTGCAATATAAGTTCCTTCAATAGTGAATGCCTTATTCGGATTTACAAGAAAGCGATAATAATTCTTAGAGTCAATTTTTTGTTCATAAGGTTTTGCCGTCTGGCTGTTTAGTTTGAACGTACCGGGCTGAGTAGAGAGAGCGTAATTATCAATAATTACATCGGTATTCGTGAAATTATATACTACTTCCGGCATCTGAAGAACAGCAAGTGCCATCCGATGTTGCATGATAAAAGAAACTTCCCCTTTCAAACGCTGTCCTGAAGCTTTTCCTACACTTGTCATCAAATCATATTTCGTATAATTCGTTTCATCCTGCTCAGCTTCTATTTTCCAATTCGCCACATATCCTTCAAACGGGTCACCATCAGTCAACGTTTTAGATGCGTCAAAGTCTGCGTTTGAATCGAATGTTTCACTGTATGGATAATAGGCATAGAAACTCATTTTCTTGAATTCACTTTCTTTATATTCTATATTGGTATCCATTTCCCATGCACCGTCCACCATCATGCATTTCACATTGTTTATATTACTTACAATTTCTCCGTTGCGTACGGCAAAGATACCTATAGCATCCCCATTCGTAAATATGGTAGAGTAATTGTTCTCAATAGCACGAGTAGCATTATCTGTTTTAAACCCGGTGTCACTTACAGAAATTTGAAAACCTTGCATAGGATTCCCTTCATTGCTTATGTTATCATCTTGGGTACAAGATGTCAGCGCTGCAAAACCGACAAGGAGCAGCATAGATATATAATTACAACATTTCATAAATTAGATATTGTTTATTCATTAACGATTCTTTATTTTCTTACTCTAAAGATATGTAATAATGACTGTTCATATAAGAATCAGTCAATCTCCTCTTCTTCTAATTCCCAACTTGGATTAGTGACTGAAGAGTCTGTTCCCGCAAGTCCCGCATCGGGTGAATATTTAGCCTCATCGCCCGTAGTCCAACCAACTATTTCTGTTGCTTCAGTGATTTTCAATGTATATTCATTATCTTCATACTTATTTACTTCAACCGTATAGTTATAGGAAAAGCCGGGTTTCAGTTCTTTCAGATTGGTGAAGGTAGCTTCATAATAGTTTCCACTCATTCCTGCTTGTATCCAGACTTTTTCACTAACCACTTGTGGTAACAGGATAGCTTCTACGGTGTAATTATCACTTGCACCGACTTTCCGTTCACCATCCCAAACGATGTCTTCAGGTACGATTGTTTCGGAAGTACCTACTGTTGCCACACCTGTGGTGGGATTAAATGTACCTTCTTGCTTCAGACCGATGAGGTAACAGGTAATATCAGATAATGTCACGCCTTCACCGGGAGTAAAAGTTAACTTGATGCGACTCATTACGTGGTGAAATGACAACTGTACATTGGGTTGTTGACTGGTTGCAACTCCTGTTGCATAAAGAAAGTCAATTTGCTTACGTGCTTCTTTGTTGGTTTGTACAGCTGTACCAGTGTTTACTTCTATTGCCACAGGTTCTGTACCTGAGGTTCCTGTAAAGGGATAATAAGCCAATACATCATACGCCTGAGTTCCAAGTACCCAAATATCTTCTGTCTTTCCGTTTACTGCAGTGAATAATCCTGTATTATCCGGTGAATATTGATATTCAACATTCACTTGGTCTTTTCCACAGGTAATCCCTACCCGGTCTCCAGTTTCCCAACTTGTTTCTGTAGCTCTAGTCGCTAGATTACTCACTTCTTGATTATTGATTACTGCACTAAAAGAAACTTTAGCGCCTGCATCTCCCGAGAATTTGATATCAGATTCTTTGACATCGTTGCTGCACCCTGCTAAAAGCAGTAAAGCAAAAGCAGCCGTTACATAGTTTTTCTTCATACCATGTTTATTAAAGTTAAACAAATATATTTTCATTCATGAATTTATTAATAGTGAAGAATACTCCCCGAAATCCATTCTTTCCGACGAGTACAAGTGAGAGGTAGTGCTTCCATAGTTTATCATACTCCATAATATTGAGTTAAACAAAAGTTAGATTCTCTTTTTTGTTAAGTGCCTTTTCACATTATAGCTGTGAAAAAGTGTTGCAAACATAGCGAGTAAATCAAAATATAGCAATGCAGAATCGTACATATGCATGGAAAATACCGTCTTTTGCACGATATTCCATGCTACAAGCCGGATTTTTAATCTGCGGCTAATGGTTATGAGACTTTATGTTTCTATTTTATTGTATGGGAGATAGTAATTTATAAACCTAAAAATGATATGGCGAATTTTTCAATTGTAATTGTTCCGACTAAAAAACTATCAAACGGCAGACATCGAATAAGGATAGCAGTAGCGCATCATTCGCAAACTAGATACATATCTACTCAGTTTACTTTGGATTCTACCAGTCAGATAAAAAATGGTAGAGTTGTCAGGCATGAGAACGCTGCGAATATGAATGCTTGTTTACGAAAACTAATAAACGAGTACGAAGAAATAGTTACATCAATCAGTTATTTACCTGCAATTTCATGCACTGAACTGATACGTATTATTAACTACGAACAGAAGAAAAAAGGAATAACTTTTCAATCTGTCGCAAGAGAATACATGAATTTCATGAAAGGAGAAGAACGGGAAAAATCTTATAAACTTTATATGATAGCTTCCGATAGGTTTATTAAATATATGAAAGGAGATTTTCCCTTGATTCAGTTAACCCCTCTGCATATACAAGAATTTGCAAAAGTTCTTCGTGAAGAGAATTTGTCAGATACAACTATCAGAATATATCTAACTTTGATAAAGGTGATATTGAATTATGCAGGAAAGATGAATTATGTAACCTATTCTATTCATCCTTTTATTCTCTTTAAAATGCCGGCAAGTAATGTACGGGAGCTTGATTTGTCAATAGATGAATTAAAGAGAATACGGGATGTTCATCTTTTAAAGCCTTCTTTATCTATAGCAAGGGATATTTTTATGCTTACTTATTATCTAGGTGGTATTAACCTGAGAGACTTATTGACATACAATTTTAAAGATAAAGATTATATGCGCTATATACGTCATAAAACACGTAATAGTAAAAAAGGAGAGAATAAAATCGTATTTACTCTGCAACCTGAAGCAAAAGTAATTATAGATAAATATCTGACAAAAGAAGGCTATCTGAAATTTGGGAAGTACTCATCTTATAAACAGATATACAGTTTGATTTTCCGCCATATCGGCAAAGTCTCAATACTCTCGGGAATAAAGAAAAAAGTCACTTATTATTCTGCTCGAAAAACCTTTGCACAACACGGATACAATTTAGGAATCCAGATTGAAAAAATTGAGTATTGCATAGGACACAGTATGAAAAACAATCGTCCTATATTCAACTATATTAAAATCATGCAGGAACATGCTGATAAAGTATTCAGGGAGATATTAAACCAGTTATTGTAAAAGGTTGCTCTGTTTGTCTCATCTTGGGGCATTTCTTTTATTGCTATATTCTTTTTACTGTTGAAACGATTTCAATGGTTACCTCATCGTTGCCTAAAGATAACTTTCTCAATTTTATAACTGCTTTATATACAATGCTTTCATTTCAAATTATGAATCTAACTTTTGTTTAACTTAACAATTAAAGTATGAAAAGCAACAAAAAAGGTAATCACCTGTACGCCTGTAAGGATACTATCCGACGGCTATTTTTCCTCACTTTGCTCTCCTTTTTAATAATTGGAGCCTATGCCCAAAATAAAACGGTCACAGGTACAGTCATTGATTTTACAGGAGAGCCTGTTATCGGTGCCAGTGTATTGGTCAATGGCACTACCAATGGTACTATAACAGATTTGAATGGTAAATTTACCCTCTCTAATGTACCAGCTAAAGGTACGATAACAGTTACTTATATAGGATATAAGAAACAAGAAATTTCTGTCGCAGGAAATACTAATTTCAAGATTACACTTCAAGAAGATTCGGAAACGTTGGATGAAGTAGTAGTTGTGGGATATGGCGTTCAGAAAAAAAGCGACGTAACCGGTGCTATGGCGCGGGTTGGAGAAAAAGAACTGAAAGCAATGCCTGTTAAGAATGCCTTGGAAGGAATGCAAGGAAAAACAGCAGGTGTGGACATCACCTCCAGCCAACGACCCGGTGAAGTAGGAAATATCAATATTCGCGGGCAACGCTCTATCAATGCCGAACAAGGGCCGTTGTATGTTGTTGACGGCATGGTTATTCAAAACGGCGGTATTGAAAATATCAACCCTTCCGATATTGAAGCTATTGATATTCTGAAAGATGCTTCGGCTACGGCTATTTATGGTTCGCGTGGTGCCAACGGTGTCATCCTTGTCACTACTAAAAAAGGGAAACAAGGGAAAGTTACTTTAAACTATTCCGGTACTGTCACCTTTGAAACATTGCATGACGTAACAGAAATGATGTCCGCGTCCGAATGGCTGGACTATGCCCGTATAGCTAAATACAATGCAGGCTCCTATGCATCCGCCACTCCGACGTACGAAGCGGATAAAGCAGCCTTCGGCAGTGTAGCCGCTTCCTGGAAAAATATCGACCAGGCATGGTCAAACGGTAATTACGACCCTTCCAAAGTCGGTTCTTACGATTGGGCTTCCCACGGCAAACAAACCGGAATTACCCATGAACATACATTAAGCGCATCCGGCGGTTCGGATAAGTTCCAAGGGTATGCTTCATTCGGCTATATGGATCAGAAAGGTACACAACCTGGCCAGGCTTATGAACGTTATACCTTAAAGACTTCATTTGACTCAAACCCGGTGGAGTGGTTCAAAATGGGAACTTCCATTAACGCTTCCTACTCTACCCAAGACTACGGTTATAGTTTCTCTAAATCCGTAACCGGTTCCGGTGATTTCTACAGCGCATTGAGAAGCATGATTCCATGGACAGTGCCTTATGATGAAAACAATGAATACATCCGCTATCCGAGTGGCGATGTCAATATCATCAATCCTATTCGTGAACTGGATTATAATACCAATCAGCGTCGTACCTTCCGTGCATCAGCCAGCATGTATTCACAAATAGACTTCGGTAAAATATGGAAGCCGTTGGAAGGCTTGTCCTACCGTATCCAGTTCGGCCCTGAATTTCAATTCTATACATTGGGAGTTGCCAATGCAGCCGACGGTATCAATGGCGACGGTAATAACGGCGCACAATATAAAAACGAACAGAAACGTGCATGGACATTAGATAACCTTATCTATTACAACAAGACATTAGGCCAACATAATCTGGGATTGACATTGATGCAATCAGCATCGGCTTACCATTACGAAATGGGAGATATGAGAGCTACCAATGTTGCGTCGGCAGATGAATTGTGGTATAATATGAGTTCTGCCGGTACACTGAATTCTTTTGGTACAGGTCTGACAGAGACTCAAATGGCATCTTATATGATTCGCCTGAACTATGGATATAAAGACAAATACTTATTAACTGCATCTATGCGTTGGGACGGTGCTTCGCAATTGGCCGAAGGACACAAATGGGCGAGCTTCCCTTCTGCAGCCATTGCATGGAGAATGGATCAGGAAGATTTCCTGAAAGATGTCAGTTGGCTTAATCAGTTGAAACTCCGTTTAGGTGTCGGTGTCACAGGTAATGCAGCTATCAAAGCCTATGCTACCAAAGGAGCAATCACCGGCTTATATTACAACTGGGGACAAAATGATTCTTCATTAGGCTATGTACCTTCAGATCCATCCCAGAAAGAACCGGCAAAAATGGCAAACCCGACTTTAGGCTGGGAAAGAACGACCCAATACAATGTCGGTGTTGATTACGGTTTCTTTAACAACCGACTCAGCGGTAGCATTGACGCGTACAAGACCAAGACGAACGATTTGCTGTTGGAAATGACAATTCCTTCATTGACCGGTTATGTTTCTACTTATTCGAATGTAGGCAAGACATCCGGTTGGGGTATTGACCTGCAAATAAACGCAATCCCGGTACAACTGAAAGATTTCTCATGGAGTACAACCCTGACATGGTCTATGGATAGAAACCGGATTGACGAACTATCCAACGGCAGAACGGAAGATGTAAACAACAAATGGTTTGTAGGAGAAGAAATAGGTGTTTACTATGACTGGGTATATGACGGCATATGGAAAACGGAAGAAGCTGAAGAAGCTGCCAAATACGGACGTAAGCCGGGACAAATCAAAGTGAAAGATTTGAATAATGACGATAAGATAGATGCTAATGATGATAAAAAGATTGTAGGTCATGTACGCCCTCGCTGGACAGGCGGTTGGAGCAACACTTTCAATTACAAGAACTTTGAACTATCTTTCTTCATTCTGTCACGCTGGGGATTCACCGTGCCACAAGGTGCTGTCACACTTGACGGCCGCTATATGCAACGCAAGGTTGACTACTGGGTAGCGGGAACAAATGAAAATGCAAGATACTACTCACCGGGATCCAACGGTGAAGGAGCAGATACTTACAACAGTGCCATGAATTACCAGGACGGTTCGTATATCAAAGTGCGTAACATTTCACTAGGTTACAACTTTACTCCGAAACAATTGGGCAAACTGGGTATCAATAACCTGAAATTATATGTTCAGGCAATGAATCCCTTCAATATCTATAAGGCGTGTGATTTTCTGGATACCGATTTAGTGAACTATGACAACAATACCAAAACGTTCGGTTCACCCACTACTTTAAAGAGTTTTGTCATTGGTGTCAATATCGGATTCTAATAAACAATTAAAAGTAAGAACATTATGAAGATAAATAAATTATTATTCGCAGCTATACTAACCAGTGTTATGGGCGGTTCGATCACTTCGTGCAGCGAATCATTCCTTGACGAAGAGCTAAAGACCCAATATAGTACCGACCGTTTCAAGACACAGGAAGGTCTTGATGAATTAGTAACCGGAGCTTATCAAAAATTGAAATTCAAATTCAATTATATCTGGGGAATCCAATGTTATAACATGGGAGTGGACGAATTTACCGACGCCAACAATGTGATACCGGCATGGAATCATTACAGCCAGGACTTGAATTCTTCAGAAAATGCCGCTAACCAACCGATATGGGATAACTATTACGGATTGGTTGAACCGGCCAATATACTTCTTCAGAACTTGCCGCAATATTACAATACAAGTTCGCCTACTTACAACACCCGTTTGGGAGAAGCCCACTTCCTGAGAGCTTATGCCTATTTCGAACTGGTGAAGCAATTCGGCGGCGTACCCTTGAAACTGGAACCTTCTACAAGTGCGGAAACTTACTTCACACGCAACTCGGAAGAGGAAATATACACTCAGGTAATATCCGACTTCGGAGAAGCATACAGACTGCTGCCGGAACGAGGAGAATCTGTCGGACGTATCAACAAATATGCAGCCGCCCATTTCCTGGCAAAAGCACATCTGTTCCGTGCTTCCGAATTGTATAGCGGTTGGAACGGGAATTATGTATCTTCCGATTTGGACGCAGTTATCCAATATGGTTCAGAAGTGGTAGACGCACATCCACTGTGCAACGACTATGTAGAATTATGGGATTACCAGCAGCCAAACGGTGCAAACGAAAAAGTCAGCGAAGTAATTCTGGCTGCCCAATTCTCCAATGATGAATCAACATGGGGACGTTATGGAAACCAAATGCATCTTTATTATCCGTCTGTATATCAAGGCAATGACATAGGTGGTTGTAAACGTGACATTTCCGGCGGACGTGAATTCTCGTACGTCAGTGCAACAGAATATACCATGCAAGTGTTCGACCGTGTCAACGACTCCCGTTTCTGGAAATCATTCATCACTTGTTACGGAGCCAATGAAACGAAGAGTGCCCCGGAATGGACAGAAGAAGATATGCCTTATGCTCCGGCAGGTGTCAACAAGGGTGACAAACGTTTCAAAGGCGGTGAACTGGGCATGAAATACATTGTCAACAATCCGGGTGACAACCGATATGAAGAATACCCTAACGCTCCGGCATATACAGCATTGAAAGACGGAAAGATGTGCAACACATATACTTATGTACGTTATTTCAAAGGACAATCCCATAGCTGGAACCTCAGTGAAAAGACCGGCAACTATTACAATATTATCCCGCACAAGCGATCGGTCGCTTTGTCTAAATTCCGTGACGGTTACCGCGTTTCTATCGCTTCACAATTTGGTACTCGTGACGCTATCATTGCCCGTTCGGCTGATGATGTGTTAATGGTTGCCGAGGCTTATATCCGCAAAGGTGAAGCCAGTTATGACAAAGCTATCGAATGGATTAATAAATTACGCAACCGTGCCGGTTATGCTAACAAGGAAGACCGCAGCAAGAATGTAGACGGTGGACAAGCCTATAAGAACAATCCTTACTGTTCAGGAAAAGGTGGCGGTCACTCTGACGAAGGTGCTATCTATTGGGATAAAAACACCTATTATGAATCTAATAACATGGAAGGTGCAGAGACTACGGCTTCAACTAAATCAGCAATGAAACTGAATAGCGTGGCAGACGTTTATAATTCAGCCGTTGACACCCCTATTTATAATGAATTAGGTTGTACGTCCAATGCCGAAAAGATGATGTGTTTCTTATTAAACGAACGTACCCGCGAACTTTGCGGTGAATTGCAACGTTGGGAAGACTTGGCCCGTACCAAAACATTGGATAACCGCTGGCATAAATTCAACGACGGTGCTACCCGGGGTATTGGCGAATTCAATCCAAGCAAACATTATTACCGCCCAATCCCACAGGCATTCTTAGACGGTATTACAAATGCAAGCGGCTCTGCCTTGACTAACGATGAAAAGAAAGCGATGCAGAATCCCGGATATTAATCTTAGATAGATATTGTCGATATTGCCACTTATACTTCTTGAATATAAAGGTTTATTCAAGAAGTATAAGTGGCAATAGCTTGTATTACTAATAAACACTTTTGTTGATTTCTAATAAAAGCAATAGCATCCTACCAAATAGAATCTTCATAGGATTTGATTCATTTCCGTACGGTTTTGAATCTTTTCTATTCTGTTTAACTCATTTCAGTACGTTGTGT
>ERZ791872.816-NODE-816-length-25509-cov-3.864147_pt1 | contig 25509 bp, 12 predicted proteins | sample MGYA00510279_ERZ791872 | MGnify/ENA primary metagenome ERZ791872 (study PRJEB30046, sample SAMN00792103) | human gut metagenome | study: EMG produced TPA metagenomics assembly of the A metagenome-wide association study of gut microbiota in type 2... | reverse complement strand
CAACGAGGCGCGCGTCAATCTCGGATTCCTGGCCAAGGTGATGAAGGAGAATAACCGGAAAGTGGTGTATACTATCATTGGATATGCCGACAAAGGGACAGGCAGCCCTAAATTCAATGAACGCTTGAGCAAGGCACGTGCCGAAGCCGTGTACGAATGTCTGGTGAAGGAGTTCGGTGTACCGGCAGAAATACTGGAAGTCACTCACGAAGGCGGGGTGGACAATATGTTCTACGATGACCCGAGACTGAGCCGCGCCGTGATTACGGAAATAAAGTAATTTTATGGAAAGAATGAACCTTTTATTTTATGAGACTCCTGCTTTTGTATTGACAAATGTTTTGTTGGAGGAAGTTATTGCAACTTCGCAAGATGTTTCTTTTGTTGACGGAACTATCACGGAAGAAAGTTGGACGGAAGATAGTAGTAGTGGAGATATCACTCTAATGTAGTTGTGACGAGAATAGATTATGAATATTAAGATACAAGATATGAATGAAAAGATACTATCAGTAGCCTTTCTGCTAGCTGTTTTGTGTTTGTACAGTTGCAACGAGGAAGAGAAGCAGGAACAAATGCTTGTCGGTAATCTGGTTACTTTGCATGTCCCTGTCAATGGGATTGACGAAGGAGGTGCAGAGAGTGCGCAGACACGGGGTACTGCTCAAAATACTGCTATTACAGTGGAAGAGGAGTTGGAGGAAGGATTGACTTTTGAATGCGTACTTACTCCTGACGTGACAGCGAAAACGAGAGCTGGCGTCTCTGCAAGTCCGGTTGCCGATAATGCGAAGATATTAATGATTGCCTATTGGAGCAATGGGAATCTTTATAAGTATGAAACTTTCACTCCGGCAAATCCTAAAATCCATTTGCCGGAAGGTGAGAATTTTAAACTGATTTTTTACTCCTATAATAGTACGGAAGCGCCTGCTCTTGATGGAATTGTATCGGGTGGAATTCAATCTGGAAGTTTTGGCGGTTATTTTTCACCCGGAGCTGGTTTAAGAGATAAAGATGAAGACTATGATAAGAATCTGATGTGGACAAAGATAGAGGATACGGGAGAAATCAGTACTTCTACTATTTTGCCGGGCATCATTTTTACCCATTTGTTTTCACAAGTACAGTGGACTGCCCAATCTACAGCAGGCCCGATTACAGCTTGTAAGGCTTCACTTTTCCCTACCTTGCTTAATGCCACCATCCGGATTGGTGAACTGAAGGATTTGGCTCCGAACGATAGGAATGTGTGGAGTGGTGATCCGGCAGGTAGCTGGGGACGACCTTTGATTGACTTTTCAACTTCAGCAGGGGCTTCTGCAACGGTGACTAGCGGTGCTCCCCAAACGATGAGTTTTATACCTAATGAAGGAAGGGAGATTTCGGTGGAGTTGGATCATATTACAGTGAACGGGAATGTATTCGCTGCTAAATCTATCAATTTTAATAAGAAATTGTCAAGAGGAATACGTTATTTGTTGACGAGTAATATAAAGAGGAAATGCACTATTACGTTTGAAAGTGAAGATAATACTAAGGGGTATGTTACCCTTAACGGGGAACAAAGTATTACACAAAGTGTCACATCATGGGGGGAACAATTATCATGCACTCCAAGAGCAGCGTATCATCACAAATTTGACGGATGGTATTCCTCAAAAGATGGTTTTCGGACAAAATTGTCAACTACCGCAGGCATGTATACAATTGATGACGATGGAAAATTAACAGTAACTGTAAATAAGGATACCGAAGGATATACCTATCAAGCCCGGTTCGCGTTTACGCAAGTCAGGGTTCAATGGGTGTGTGTACCCGAAGAAGGAGGCTCTATTAATCAGCTCTATCTTATGTTTGATAAAGGCGGTAGTGCACGTTCAGAAGTCACTAATATTTCGTTTAACTATACTTTTGACGGATGGTATAATGACAAAGATGTGAAGATTACATCGACATCCGTTTCCGACACTGCATATATTAGTAATAATGGACGGCGTATTAATCTTCAGAATGTAATGGCTGATGCGATTTATTACGCTAAGTTTATAAAATCGTCTACTCTGCCTATTACTATTTCGGCTGCTCCCACAGTGGCGACTTTGGGCAGGGCTTCCGGTAGCTATGGTTCTTCCGTCATAACAACAAATGATGAAAATGGATGGACTGCCACTATTCCTGCTAGTTGTAATTGGCTAAAACTGGATAAAAATTCCGGTATGAACAGGCATAATGTCAACTTTTCCACTCTTTCCGAGAATACGACAGATGTGGTACGCTCGGTTATAATTACTGTTGCTTCGAACAGCGAACCGGAGAAAGCGACACAGGTGATGGTGAATCAACTGGCTAATCATACATCGGGTGAGATTATTATCGCAACTCAACCTGGTACTGCACCATGGGGGACAGCGGTCGGATTGATTGATAAATATAACGCTGTGGTATCTTCTCCCTGGGTTGTATATAGTTTCCCTGATGGTGAAAACAGACCTTTGCCGGATGCGGGGGAAGATACGGCTGTTCCTTGGGTAGGATGTAAAGGATATTCGGAGTTGCCGGATGGGAGTGATAGGGGGACATGGAGAATGCCGACCCAAGCGGAAGTTTATGCGATGCAATCGTTTTATCCGGGTGCGCTGTGGTGTACTGATAATACGGGGCAGGGAGCCAGACATACTGCTTCGTCAATTGGTGGAATGATAACCAGTCGCTCAAGATCATTGTCCTATAGGTGCGTAAGAAATAAGTAATTTAAGTTTCGGCAGAAAACTTGCGAAACTTCAGTAAATAAAGAATAATTAGATAGGGAAAAATGAAAAAGAATGTTTTATTTATTTATGAATCTCCCCGCTTGAAGGCGGTGGAGATTTTGTTGGAACAAGTGATAGCCGCTTCTCGTCCGGTTGAAATGGAGAATGGCAGTAAGCTGGAAGAACAATGGATTGATGAAGAACTGGTATATGATGGTGGTGATATTCAGTTGAAATAATCATCTGAATTTATGTTTTAGTATTAAGTTTAATCACAATTGAAGGAAGTAATAATGATTAGAAAAATAATGAATATAGTGAAGGCCATTATATTAGTCGTTACACTTGTTTTGGGGGTAGCAGGCTGTGCGGACAACGGAGTAGAAGTTACGTCTACAGGTGTAGTCATTCGGAACGGCATAGCGTCTTTGACCTTTGACGCTGTTTCTTCTTATATGGATGATTTGTCACGGAGTCGCTCTATTCTGCAACCTGATACTGTCCGCATGGCATTTGAAGACGGGTATGTAATGGAAGCGATACTAGTGGATGAGATGCAAATGACTCATACCAGGGGTATAGTTAAAAACGAGCTTGTTAATGGAGCTAAAATACTAGTTTTCGCATATAGAGGAAATACTCTGTATAAGAAGGAAGAGGCAACGGTGGCAAATGGTAAAATAACGATTCATCTTCCCGAAGGAGAAACGTTCAAACTGGTGTTTTATACAAATAATCAGACATCGGCTCCTGTTTATACTTTAGCTGGCGGTAGCCAGGTGGCGGGTGACGCAACCTCGGGTAACAATGCTTTTTTATTCAAGGATAATGCGATATTGAATCCTGTACTGGAAACCTCTGATGCTATGCGAGCTGAGATGGAACTGGAAATCACTTCTGCAACCAAGTTGCCTTCTATTGTATTTTCGCATTTGTTCTCAGCAGTAAAAGTACGGTTGTCTAATACTGGTTCCAACGAAGTCGTTACTTCATTTACGGCGTCTACTCCGGAGGACTGGGCGTATTCGGGAGCAAGAGTGTCCATTGAAAACGGTACATGGAACGGGACGGGAGATGCTACTCCACTGTTTACTTACAATAATCCGGAAGGTACAACTATAGCGGAAAGTGATTATGTTCACGCTATTCCTAAATCGGAGAATTTTAAGTTGAAGATTCCTGGCGTAGTGATAGGTGGAGTGACAGGTGCATATGATATGGAAATTCCTTTTGGAAAACCTTTGCAGAAAGGCCACAGGTATGTAGTAAAAATCAATGTGAAAAAACCGGTTCAAAAACTATATAATCTGACTGTACAAACAAAGCCGATTGACAATCTTGCTCAGGCGACTATAAGCTCTGTTCCTCTTCCTGAAGGTGGTAAGTACTTTGCCGGCTCTGCGGTTGATATCTCTGTGCCGGATATTGTTACCGTTTCTGATGGTGCAAGGTACAAGTTTCTGGATTGGACGCTCAGCCCCTCTATATTAACTCTTAATGGGCAGGGACATGAGATTTCATTCAATATGCCGCTGGCTGACGTGATTCTTACAGCTAATTATCTGAAACAAGGTGATAGCTGGATTACTACATTCAAGGGATGGGCACTCGGAGACTTGGTGCCGACAGCGGATGGCAAACTGGCAATTGCTCCGGCAGCAAGTATGGAAGGTCCCGGCTTCATGTTTGGTTCGCTGATTGGAGTGGATATCCAGACCGGAAATATCATATTTAAACCGGAAGAGTATACAGGAACGGCTACTCATGCCAGAAACGTTCCCTATATTAAGACAACCAAATCGCCGGAAAACTCAGATAGTAACGATATTGCCGGAATGACTGACCCTGCTCAGGGAATTGGGGATATTTGTCTGTATGCAAGCCAGAAATGGCCGGAGAACTTTGATCATAAGTTATGGAGATTGCCTAGTAATAACGAATTCAAAAATGATTTGGGTGGTGGTACATATGCTGGAAATCCGGCGGTGTATACATTCAAGGATGCAACGGGGGGATTAATGCAAATGTATTGTTGGGGATATTGGTATGGTATAAATAATTCTACGATGTGGCGGGGAACTTATGGGCCGCGATGGACTGCTACAATGAGTACGAAAGCTGGAAATTTCGGCAGTGGTTCTCCGGCAGCCTATGTGGTTGCTTTGGGATCCGGCGTTTACCCGAATTATCCGTGGGGGAGAAATTCTGCTTTCAACATTAGATGTGTATTGTTTGATAAGTAAATAATTATTCCAAAGAGTCCTGCTTGGACGAAGAGAGAATATTATCGTATTTAATGTTATCAGCTTTTTGAATAAAAAGCTCGTACTTTGCAGCGTATTCATAACAAGTTTTTATGTGCTTGAATATTTTGAGTGTTGTTTTGTTGCAAATGAAATGTTGAGAATAAGATATAGGTTTTTCCCTAAAAGAAAAAAACAATAAACCCTGCCTATATCTTAACTGGGTGCGTGATGCATCTATTACCCCTTTGAGGTTATAGCTTTTGCTGTAAATTAAGACCTCATAATCTAAGCGTTGTCTGTGAAGATAGCCTATTGTTTGTTTTGTTTGTGTGGCATCCTTCCCGGTGGGGAAGGATGCTTTTTTATGTGAAAAAAGGTGATTGTTTAAACTTTATTTCTTTACTTTGTTGTTTATACAGTGAGACTTATAGCGAACTTAAACTGGAAAGATTATGAAAGTAAGACAGATTTGTATGATGGTGCTGTTATGGCTGGGAGTGATTCCGGCAACGCAGGCACAAACTTTCGACAAATTATGGAAAGATGTAGAGCAGGCACAAAAGAAGAGCTTGCCTAAAACGGTAATAAAACTGACTGATGAGATTTATCAGAAAGGAGAGAAGGAGAAGAATTCCGCACAGATGCTGAAGGCATATATGTGGCGGATGAAAAATCAGGAAGCACTGACACCTGATAGTTTTTATGTCGGTCTGAAAGGTCTGGAACAATGGGCGAAGCAGACGGACAAACCCATGGATCGTGCTATATTGCACTCTTTGATAGCAGGAATCTATGCTGACTATGCCGCCCGAAATCAGTGGCAACTCCGGCGAAGAACGGAAATCGTGGGGGAAACCCCTTCCGCCGATATGCGTGAATGGACAGCAAATATGTTCGTCGAGAAAGTACGGACGAATACGAAAGAAGCCTTGGCGGACTCGGTACTGCTGCTCAAAACTTCCTCGCGTACCTATATTCCTTTTGTAGAACTGGGCGAAACCAGTGAGTACTATCATCATGATATGTATCATCTGCTGGCTTCCCGTGCCATAAGTGCGCTGAACCAGATAGAAAGACTGGCGCGCAACAACGGTTTCAATGAGAACACGCCTTCCCTTGTGAAGCAAGATATAATAAACATCTACGGAAGCATGATTGCCGCTTATAAAGCTGCCGGCCTGAAAGAAGGGTATATATTGACCGCGCTCAATTATTTGGAATGGAGACGCAATGCGGATAGGAGTTTTGTACCTTTCAAGGCACAGGAAGGACTTTTGGGATTGACGGAAGATACGTTTCTGACTGCATTGAATACACTGAAAAGTAAGTTTGCGTCAGAACCCGTCACTGCGGAAGTCTATTTGGCGCAAGCCCGCTATGCCATCGAGAAACAACAGCAGGTCAACGCCTTGCAACTTTGTGACGAAGCGATTCGACTTTATCCGAATTATCGCAGGATAAATGCGCTGAAGAATCTTCGCGAGGAGATTTTGGCACCTTACTTGAACGTCAGGGCGGAAAGTCAGGCTTTCCCGAATGAAGAGATAAAGTTGAATGTTGCACATAAGAATCTGGATGGTTTCACCGTACGGTTGTATCAGGCGAAAAAACTGGTGAAGGAACAGCATTATTCGGTTCTTCGTCCGGAGGACTACCGCTCGCAAGATACGGTATTCACTTTCAAGTCTCCCGACTTAGGCTCTTATGTAATGCGTATCGTACCCGATATTCGTGCCAAGAGGGATAGCGAAAGCGCCTTTAACGTGACACGTTTCAAAGTGTTGACGTGCCGCCTGCCTGAAAAGCAATATGAAGTGGCGACGCTGGACGGACAGACCGGACATCCTATACCGAATGCGAAAGTCACGCTGTATAGCAATGACGAAAAAGTGTTGCAGGAGTTCACGACCGGAGAAGATGGTAAAGTCGTATTCCCTTGGAAATCCGAATACCGCTATCTGAAGGCATCGAAAGGCGCGGATACAGCGATGCCGCGACAGGGTATTTACGGCGGAAGTTTCGGATATTACGGTGATGAAAATAAGGCGGCTGAAAGCATGACGCTGCTGACTGACCGTTCCCTGTATCGTCCGGGACAGACGGTATATGTGAAAGGGATTGCTTATATGCAGAAATCGGATACTGCCAATGTGCTGCCGAACAAGGATTATACAGTCGTTTTATTGGACGCAAACAATCAGGAAGTGGGACAAAAGTCTGTACGTACCAATGAGTTCGGTTCATTTACCGCTGATTTTGCGTTACCTTCCGCCTGCCTGAACGGGATGTTCTCTTTAACGGCGGGGGATGGCAGGACGAGCATCCGTGTAGAGGATTATAAACGTCCGACATTTGATATCACTTTTGAGAAACAGACCGGAAGTTACAAACTCGGAGATGAAGTTCAAGTAAAAGGTAAGATACAGTCTTATAGTGGTGTGCTGCTTCAAGACCTTCCGGTGAAATATACGGTGAAGCGTTCTACTTATAGTTTTTGGAGAATCTCGGAATCCACGCAGATTGCTTCAGGAGAAGTGATTGCCGACGCGAATGGGGAATTTACAATTCCGGTTCGCCTGGAAGAGAGTGACGCTTACAAGAATAATGATAAAGTCTATTACCGCTATTCCGTTGAAGCCACCGCTACCAATGTGGCGGGGGAGACGCAATCATCTACGGATGTGATTTCGGCGGGCAACCGTTCGTTGGTCTTGCAGATGGAATTGCGGGAAAAGACTTGCAAGGATAAACCGCTCAATATTGTGTTTAAAGCGCAGAATCTGAACGGGCAGCCTGTGGAAGTGAAAGGAAACTATGCGTTGTATTCTGCCAATGAAAAGGATTTCAAGGTATCGGGCGAGACTCCGGTAGCGACAGGGACATTTACTTCCAATGAGGAAATGACGCTCGACTGGAAGAATATCCCGTCGGGAGCTTATGTGCTGAAAGCATTGGTGAAAGATAATCAGGGAAAAGAAGTGACGGCAGATGCTAACACGGTGCTTTTCTCACGGGAAGACAAACGTCCGCCTGTGCAGTCTACCGTATGGTTCTATGCACCGAATACGGAATTTGATGCAACGCATCCGGCTGTGTTCTGTTTCGGAACTTCGGAAAAGGATGCTTATGTGATGATGAACGTATTCTGCGGTGATAAGCTGTTGGAAAGCAAGGCGCTGAATTTGTCCGATACGATTATGCGCTTTACCTATCCGTATCAGGAAAGTTATGGCGACGGTATCTTTGTGAACTTCTGTATGGTAAGAGACGGACAAGTTTATCAGGAACAGGTTCAGGTGAAGAAGCGGTTGCCGGACAAGACGCTGGCGATGAAGTGGGAAGTGTTCCGTGATAAATTGCGTCCCGGACAGAAGGAAGAATGGAAACTGACGATTAAGACGCCGCAAGGACAAGCCGCCAATGCGGAGATGCTGGCAACGATGTATGATGCTTCACTCGACAAAATATGGAACCGCCGCCAGGATTTTCAGGTTTATTATAATCAGATACTTCCTTATTCTAATTGGATGAGCGGGTATTTCGGTGGTAATTCATTTAATTATTGGTGGAACAATAAGGCTCTTAAAGTGCCGGCGATGGCGTATGATTATTTCGTGATATCGTCAGGTATAGGAAATGTATATGCATTATCGGAGTCTTTGGCTGATGGAGTGGTGATTAGAGGTGTGTCGGTTCAGAAAAAGATGTCGATGACAGGAAGTGTTGCAAGCCGGAGCAATGCGGTGGAAGTGAAATATGTACCGGTTTCAGTCTCCGAAGCTTCTGAAGATGTGGAATTCTCAGCAGGATGGGGACAAACAGGAATACTGGGTAAATTGGATACAGCCCCTGAAGAGGAAACACTCTCCGAAGCGCCTGCCGACCTGCGCACGAACCTTGCCGAAACGGCATTCTTCTATCCGCAACTCCGCACGAACGAGCAGGGGGAAGTCTCTTTCACTTTCACCATGCCCGAAAGCCTGACACGTTGGAACTTCCGCGGATATTCTCATACAAAGGGAATGTTGACGGGGACATTGGACGGTGAAGCCACTACGAGCAAGGAATTTATGTTGACTCCTAATCTGCCGCGCTTCGTACGTGTGGGTGATAAGACTTCGATTGCGGCTTCTATCTCGAATATGACAGGCAAACCGCAGGCGGGAACAGTAAGCATGATTCTGTTCGACCCGATGACGGAAAAGGTTATCAGTATGCAAAAGCAGAAATTCTCGATAGCTGCCGGAAAGACGGTGGGTGTGAATTTCATGTTTGCCGTAAGTGATAAATACGAGATACTGGGTTGCCGTATGATAGCCGACAGCGGCACGTTCAGCGACGGGGAACAACAATTGCTTCCGGTACTTAGTGACAAGGAACATTTGGTGGAAACCCTTCCGATGCCTGTGCGCGGGGAAGAAACCCGTACATTCTCTCTTGATAGTTTGTTCAATCAGCACAGTAAAACGGCGACTGACCGTAAACTGACGATTGAATTTACCGGAAATCCTGCGTGGTATGCTATTCAGGCATTGCCTTCCTTGAGCCTTCCGGTGAATAACAATGCCATTTCATGGGCTACTGCCTATTATGCGAATACACTGGCTTCATTTATAATGAACAGTCAGCCGCGCATCAAGGCGGTATTCGATAGCTGGAAACTTCAAGGTGGTACAACAGAAACGTTCTTGAGCAACTTGCAGAAGAATCAGGAAGTAAAGAACATCTTGTTGTCCGAATCGCCGTGGGTGCTCGAAGCACAGACCGAAGAACAACAGAAAGAGCGTATCGCTACGTTGTTCGATTTGAATAATATCCGCAGCAACAATATCGCTGCCTTGACAAGATTGCAGGAATTGCAGAATTCAAGCGGTGCATGGTCATGGTATAAAGGTATGAACGGTAGTAATTATGTTACCGCTTATATTGCAGAATTGAACGCCCGTCTTGCTTTGTTGACAGGTGAGAAGTTGAGCGGAACCGCGCTTACTTTGCAGACTAATGCGCTGAAATATCTGCATCAGTCGGCTTTGGAAGAATACAAGAATATTCTGAAAGAGCAGAAAAAGGGGACGAAGTTCACAGGAGTTTCGGGCAGTATCCTGCAATATCTATATATTATCGCCATTTCCGGTGAACAGGTTCCTGCGGCCAATAAAGCAGCGTATGCTTATTATCTCTCCAAAGTGAAAGAATTGCTTCCGTCGGCTTCGATGGATACCAAGGCTATTGCGGCTATCGTGCTTGATAAGACGGGACATAAGAAAGAAGCGCAGGAATTTGTCGCTTCCCTGAAAGAGCATCTGACGAAAACGGATGAACAAGGTATGTTCTTCGCTTTCAACGAGAATCCTTACACATGGGGCGGAATGAAGATGCAAGCTCATGTAGATGTGATGGAAGCGTTGGAACTGATTGGTGGCAATAACGATACGGTGGAAGAGATGAAACTTTGGCTGTTGAAGCAGAAGCAGACGCAGCAATGGGATTCACCGGTGGCTACGGCGGACGCTGTGTATGCGTTGCTGATGAAAGGTACCAATCTGCTCGATAATCAGGGTGATGTACGTATCGTGATTGCTAATGAAGTATTGGAAACGGTTTCACCAAGCAAGACTACCGTTCCGGGACTGGGATATATCAAGCGTTCGTTCACACAGAAAGATGTGGTGGATGCCCGCAAGATTGAAGTGGAAAAGAGAAATCCGGGCATTGCGTGGGGAGCTGTATATGCGGAATACGAATCGCCCATTCGTGATGTGAAACAACAAGGCGGTGAGTTGAATGTACAGAAACAGTTGTATGTGGAACGCACGGTCGGTAATACGCCGCAACTGCAACCGATTACGTCGAAGACAGTGCTTCAGGTAGGTGATAAGGTCGTTTCACGGTTGAGTATCCGCGCAGACCGTCCGATGGACTTTGTACAGTTGAAAGACCAGCGCGGCGCTTGCTTCGAACCTATCGGCAGCATCTCCGGCTATCGCTGGAACAACGGTATCGGCTACTATGTGGATATCAAGGATGCTTCCACCAATTTCTTCTTTGATCATCTTGGAAAAGGGGTATATGTGTTGGAATACAGCTACCGTGTGAGCCGTGCAGGTACTTACGAGACGGGGCTGGCAACCATGCAATGTGCCTATGCACCGGAATATGCCACTCATTTCGCTTCGATGACGGTAGAAGTGAAATAATTATTTATTAACGGTGAACGGTCAACGTTCACCGTTAATAATCCTTTCAATCCATACGATATCTCATCTAAAACAGCTACATTTGTGCACCAAAATAAAATGTATCGCATGAAACGTAGTTTACTATCCATATTTTTTCTGCTTTCTGTCGCTTTGGCAGCCGTTGCCCAACCCCGTATCTCTTCGAATAAAGAGACACACAACTTTGGACAAATAGAGTGGAAACGCCCGGTGACAGTGGAATATACAATCACTAATACCGGTAACCAGCCATTGGTTCTCACCAATGTCACCACTTCCTGCGCCTGCTCCGTAGCCGACTGGACGAAGGAACCGATTGCTCCGGGAGCGAAGGGAACGGTGAAGGCTTCCTTTGACGCAAAGGCGTTGGGACGTTTTGAAAAGTCGGTCGGGATATACAGCAATGCTACTCCGAATCTGGTTTATCTGAAGTTTACCGGTGAGGTGGTGCAGGAAGTGAAGGATTTTACAAAGATTCTTCCGTATGCTATCGGGAATATCCGCCTGGATCGTGACGAGTTTGCTTTCCCTGATGTATATCACGGTCAGCAGCCTTCAATGACTTTCAACATAGCTAACTTGTCCGACCGTCCGTATGAACCGGTATTGATGCATCTGCCCCCTTATCTTAAAATGGAAGCGGAACCGAAAGTCCTGCTGAAAGGAAAGAAAGGAACTGTCAAACTGACGTTGGATGCCAGCCAGTTGAAAGATTACGGTTTGACGCAGACTTCTGTTTATCTTTCCCGCTTCTCAGGCGACAAGGTGAGCGAAGAAAATGAAATCCCTGTTTCTGCCATTCTTCTTCCCGATTTCTCACGTATGACGGCTACGGATTCGCTGAATGCCCCTGCCATACGTATCTCGGAAACGGATATTGACCTGAGTGTACCGTTAATCAAGAAGAAAAAGGCAAGCTATGATATATTGATTGCTAACGCGGGTAAGACTCCGTTGATTATCAGTAAATTGCAGGTGTTCAATTCATCAGTAGGGGTAAGCCTGAAGAAAACGGTACTTCCGCCGGATGGAATGACGAAACTGAAAGTGACGATTCGCAAGCGTGATGTGGGTAATAAGAAACATCATTTACGTATTTTGATGATAACGAACGACCCGATGCGCCCGAAAGTCGAAATCAATATCAAACGCTAAATCTTATTTGTCATGGAACATCCTGAAAATAGTGAAGAATATAAGGGACTCGTTGTCAACAAAGGCATTGAGCAACCTTCGTCTGTGAATCCTTACTTGAAACGGAAACCTAAGAAACGTCAACTTTCGGTAGCTGAGTTTGTAGAGGGTATTACAAAAGGCGATGTCACTATATTGAGTCAGGCCGTGACATTGGTGGAAAGTGTGAAGCCTGAACATCAGGCTGTTGCCCAGGAAGTGATAGAGAAGTGCCTGCCTTATTCCGGCAATTCTATCCGGGTGGGTATCAGTGGCGTTCCCGGTGCGGGAAAGAGTACGTCGATTGATGTGTTCGGTTTGCATGTGCTCGAAAAAGGGGGGAAGTTGGCTGTATTGGCTATCGACCCGAGTAGCGAGCGCAGTAAAGGGAGTATTCTGGGAGACAAGACCCGTATGGAGCAGCTTTCTGTACATCCGAAGTCATTTATACGCCCTAGCCCGTCAGCGGGTTCGTTGGGCGGCGTGGCACGTAAGACGCGTGAGACGATTGTGCTTTGTGAAGCTGCCGGATTCGATAAGATTTTTGTGGAAACCGTCGGTGTGGGACAGAGTGAAACGGCTGTTCATTCGATGGTGGATTTCTTCCTGTTGATTCAACTGGCGGGGACGGGGGATGAATTGCAGGGAATCAAACGCGGTATCATGGAAATGGCGGACGGCATTGTGATAAACAAGGCGGACGGTGATAATCTGGAACGTGCAAAATTGGCCGCTACACAATTCCGCAGCGCTTTGCATCTGTTTCCTGCACCCGAATCGGGTTGGACGCCACAGGTGCTGACCTATTCCGGCTTTTATAACATAGGTGTCAAGGAAGTGTGGGACATGGTCTATGCCTATATGGATTTCGTGAAGAAGAACGGTTATTTTGAATACCGGCGCAACGAGCAAAGCAAATACTGGATGTATGAAAGCATCAACGAGCAACTGCGTGACAGTTTCTATCATAATCCGAAGATTGAAGCGATGCTTCAGGAAAAAGAACGCCAGGTGTTGAGCGGCAACTTGACTTCATTCATCGCCGCGAAGAGTTTGCTCGATACTTATTTTGAAGATTTGAAGTAAGGATACCGGTAAAGCTTGGTGGCAGGAGCCGCTTGCTGAATAAACTTTTTATCTTTAAACTAGAGAAAATACGTTAAAATTTTCGTTTTCATGTAGGACTCTATGCTTTTTGCGTGTATTTATTATAAAGCGGAAAGCATAGATATAGATACATGGCATGAATAATTTTTATCGACTTAAATACCTTATGAACAAAACCTTGTTAACCGGTCTTTTGTGCTGTACCCTGACAACACAAAGTTTTGCAGGCCAACCATTAGAGGGCTTCACGTATGCTTCGGTGAGTGCTCCGGCAGGAAATGAGTGGGAATCTCCCGAAAATCTGGCATTGAATAAGGAACAGCCGCATGCTTATTTCTTTTCATTCCAGAATTTGGAAAGTGCACGTAAAGTATTGCCCGAGAACAGTAAGTTCTGGCAATCGCTGGATGGTGACTGGAAGTTCCATTGGGCATCTAATCCCGATGCCCGCCCGAAAGATTTTTATCAGACAGATTTTGATGTTACTTCGTGGGATGTAATCCCCGTGCCGTCCAGTTGGAATATTTATGGTATTCAGAAAGACGGAAGCCGGAAGTATGGAACGCCTATTTATGTCAATCAACCGGTTATTTTCCAGCATAGTGTGAAGGTGGACGACTGGCGTGGGGGAGTGATGCGCACGCCGCCTGCTAATTGGACTACCTATAAAGACCGCAATGAAGTGGGTTCATTCCGCCGCGATTTTGATATACCGCAGGATTGGGACGGACGGGAAATCTTTATCAGTTTCGATGGGGTGGATTCTTTCTTTTATCTGTGGATTAACGGCAAGTATGTGGGCTTTTCCAAGAACTCACGCAATACCGCTAATTTTAATATCACCCCGTATCTGCAAAAAGGTAAGAACACGGTGGCTGCCGAAGTATATCGCAGCTCGGACGGTTCCTTTCTGGAAGCGCAGGATATGTTCCGTCTGCCGGGCATCTTCCGTACGGTAGCTCTGTATTCGGTGCCTAAAGTTCACTTCCGCGACTTGGTGGCTACTCCCGATTTGGATGCGGCTTATACGGACGGTTCTCTGACTATCAATGCCGATATTCGTAATTTGGATAAGAAAGCGGCCAAGAATTATAAAGTGTATTATTCTTTGTATGCCAACAAGCTCTACTCTGACGAGAATACGTTGGTGGATGGTGTCTTGTCTCCTGTGATAGAGAAGATTGAGCCGAATGAAACGGGGCGGATTCAGACGGTCTTTAACGTAAAAGCTCCGAATAAATGGTCGGCAGAGTTTCCGTATCGCTATACGTTGGTAGCCGAGCTGAAGGACAAGAAAAACAAGACGATTGAGACGGTTTCTACGATTGTGGGATTCCGCAAGGTGGAAATCAAGGATACGCCTGCATCGGCGGATGAATTCGGGCTTGCGGGACGTTATTATTATATCAATGGAAAAACGGTCAAGCTGAAAGGGGTGAACCGCCATGAATCCAATCCGGCGGTGGGACATGCCATCACCCGTGAGATGATGGAAAAAGAGATAATGCTGATGAAACGTGCGAATATCAACCATGTGCGTAATTCGCATTATCCGGATGATCCTTATTGGTATTTCCTGTGTAATAAATACGGCATTTATCTGGAAGATGAGGCGAATATCGAATCACATGAATATTATTATGGCGCTGCTTCCCTTTCTCATCCGGTGGAATGGAAGAATGCGCATGTAGCCCGTGTGATGGAGATGGTACACGCTAATGTGAATAATCCGTCTATCGTTATTTGGTCGTTGGGCAACGAAGCCGGGCCGGGTAAGAACTTTGTGGCTGCTTATGATGCGTTGAAGAAGTTTGATTTGTCCCGTCCTGTGCAGTATGAACGTAATAATGATATTGTGGATATGGGCTCTAACCAGTATCCGTCTATCGGCTGGGTACGCGGTGCGGTGAAGGGAAAATATGATATTAAATATCCTTTCCATATTTCGGAATATGCTCATTCGATGGGTAATGCCTGTGGTAATCTGGTGGATTACTGGGATGCGATGGAGTCTACCAATTTCTTCTGTGGTGGCGCTATCTGGGATTGGGTAGACCAGTCTATGTATAATTATGACCCGAAGACGGGCACTCGTTACTTGGCTTATGGCGGTGACTTTGGGGATACTCCTAATGACGGGCAGTTTGTAATGAACGGCATTGTATTTGGTGATTTGGAGCCGAAACCGCAATATTATGAAGTGAAGAAAGTATATCAGAATATAGATGTAAAAGCGGTTAACCTTGAAAAAGGTGTGTTCGAAGTCTTCAATAAGTATTATTTCAAGAACTTGGCGGATGATTATCAATTGGTGTGGTCATTGTATGAGGATGGAAAACCAGTGCAAACCGGTCAGCCGATGGATATTAATGTAGCACCCCGTCAACGTATGCAGGTTACGCTGTCTTACAACCAAACTCTTAAAAAGGATGCCGAATACTTTGTAAAAGTGCAGTTTGTCCTGAAAGACAAGATGCCTTGGGCTGCCAAGGATTTTGTGATGGCGGAAGAACAGATTCAAGTCAAAGCGGCTACTGACCGTCCGTCAATCAGTGAAGTGGCTGTTGGTTCAGAAGAACTGAAAAGCCTTGTTGACCCTAAAACAAGGAATGTTCAGATAACAGGAACAGGCTTCGAAGTGAATTTTGATTCACAGACCGGAAGCATCTATAACCTGACTTATGGCGGTGAGAAAGTAATAACAGACGGGAATGGCCCGAAACTGGATGCTCTCCGTGCTTTCACGAATAATGATAACTGGTTCTATCAGCCTTGGTTTGAACATGGCTTGCACAACTTGGTTCACACTGTGAAGGAAGTAACGGTAGTCGGAAAAGATAATACCGTTATGGTGAGCTATACGGTAGAATCTCAAGCTCCGAACGGTGCACGCATCAAAGGCGGCACAAGCTCCGGTAAAAACAGCATTGAGGAACTGACAGACCGGAAGTTTGATAATAACGACTTTAAGTTTACTACCAATCAGATATGGACTGTTTATCAGGATGGTTCTATCGAATTGCAGGCAAGCATTACTTCCAATCGTTCGAGTCTCGTTCTCCCTCGTTTGGGTTATATGGTGAAAATGCCGCAGCAATATGCAGACTTTACGTATTATGGTCGTGGCCCGATAGATAATTATGCCGACCGTAAGACAGGACAGTTCATCGAACAATATACCAGTACCGTGGCCGGAGAGTTTGTGAACTTCCCGAAACCACAGGATATGGGTAACCATGAAGATGTCCGCTGGTGTGCATTGACCAATCAAGCTGGTAAAGGCGCTATCTTTATTGCTACCGACCGTCTGTCGGCTTCTGCTCTTCAGTATTCTGCTCTCGACCTGATTTTGGCTTCACATCCTTATCAGTTACCGAAAGCAGGTGATACTTATCTGCATTTGGATTGTGCGGTTACCGGATTGGGTGGAAACAGTTGCGGTCAGGGCGGCCCGCTCGTACATGACCGTGTATTGGCAGACCAGCATAATATGGGCTTCATTATCCGTCCTGCGAATAAGGCGGATTTGACTGCTATTGCCAATGTCGCTCCTGCCGGTGAAATACCTCTTTCCATTATACGTGACCGTGCCGGTCGGGTAGAATTGAAGTCTGCGAAGAAGGATGCCGTGATTCTTTATTCACTGAATGGAGACAAGAAAGCGAACAGGTACACAACTCCTGTTCCGATGCGTGACGGGGGGACTATAAAGGCATGGTATGAACATGATCCGAGAGTAAACGCTACGATGACATTCGAAAAGATAGAAAGTATCCGTACGGAAGTGGTATATGCCAGTAGTCAGGAATCGGGCGATGGTGATGCTTCCAACCTGACGGACAATGACCCGAATACCATTTGGCATACCATGTATTCTGTTACGGTAGCCAAGTATCCGCATTGGGTGGATTTAGATGCGGGAGAAGTAAAGGAAATCAAAGGATTCACCTACCTGCCACGTCAGAATGGAAATAACGGTAATATTAAAGACTACTCCATTCAAGTCAGTATGGACGGAAAAGAATGGGGAACGCCTGTTAAGAAAGGAACCTTTGCCAACAACTCAAAAGAAAAGAGAGTATTGTTCGACAAACCTGTAAAAGCACGCTATATCCGCTTTACTGCGTTGAGTTCGCAGAACGGGCAGGATTTTGCGTCGGGAGCAGAACTTACGATTCTGGCAAACTAAAAGGCTTTCTCCAAAAACATATTTCTTCTTATAAATAACAAACACCCGCGCTATATCTCTGTAGCGTGGGTGTTTTGTTAAAAGGGAATTTTGACATTCCCTCAAGTTTTATAATTCTTTCCCTAGTTTCTCGAAATCAGCTTTCGACTTACTTTGTGTCACGATATATACCCCAAGAAATACAAGCGCAATGGCAAGTCCTTTCTGCCAGCCAAAACTACCGATTCCCATGATAATGGCGGCAATCGTAGCCACAATCGGTTGCATATAATTATACATGCTGACAACCGTAGGACGAAGCAGTTTTTGTGCCGTCATGATGCAGAGATAAGCGAGGAAACTTCCCCCTAACACTACATAAAGCACTTGAATGATAGCGACAGTAGAAATTGAGGCCCACTGGATAGTGGAAATATCGTAATAAGAGAACGGTATATAACACATTGAAGCATAAACGAACATCCACTTGTTGATGGTCACTGCCGAATATTGCTGAGTCATCCCCTTGAATACGGTTAAATAAATAGAAAAGCTGATTTGTGCAATCAGGCAAAGCAAGTCACCAATCAGGCTTCCGTTACCATTACTTCCTGCCTGACTGCTCAGGATAAGAATAAGTGCTCCCATAGCACCTACAAAAATTCCCAGTACTTTCTTATTGGTAATCGGCTCTTTCAGATAGATAGCAGCTACAATCATAGTCACAATCGGTAAAGTCGTTGTAACAATCGAAGCGTCGATAGGCGAAGTCATAGACAGCCCGAAAATAAATACTCCCTGATTGAACACCAAAGCAAATAGGGAAGCGAAGAAGATTTTCAGCATATCCCGGTGATTCACATGCTCCTGTTTGCAAAATATAGAAAGTATCCAAAAAGCGGCTGCTGCACCCACCATACGAAAAGTTGTAACGGAAAGGGCGGAAAACTCCTGAAGAGCCGATTTTCCGATAGGAGCCATCAATCCCCACATAATGTTAGCTGTAAGTGCAAATAGATGACCGTGCAGATTCTTGCTATTGTTCATGTTGATAAGATTTAGTTTGCGATATATTTTCTTAATAGAATAACATCTGAAAAGAGAAAACGGTTGCAAAGGTAGTTTTTTATTCTTGTATTTTCTGAATTTGATGAGTTTGCTAGCCACTTTGTCATATGATTTATTTATATTTGCCTTGATTAATACTGAATATTATGGAACAACAGGCTAATTATATCCGTCGTATCGAAATCCACGGACTATGGGAACGCTTTAATATAGGATGGGATTTACGTCCCGATGTGAACATTCTTTCCGGCATCAACGGAGTGGGGAAGACCACCATTCTGAACCGTTCCGTCGGCTATCTCGAAGAACTTTCCGGTGAAATGAAAAGTGACGAAAAGAACGGAGTACGTCTTTTCTTTGACAATCCCGAAGCAACCTATATACCCTACGACGTCATCCGGAGCTACGACCGTCCCCTGATAATGGGAGACTTCACCGCCCGCATGGCCGATAAGAACGTAAAGTCCGAACTGGACTGGCAACTCTATCTCCTGCAACGCCGCTACCTCGACTACCAGGTCAACATCGGCAACAAAATGATAGAAATGCTTTCCAGTAACGATGAAGAAGAACGTCGCAGGGCTGCCACCCTGTCCATAGCCAAACGCCGTTTTCAGGATATGATTGACGAACTTTTCAGCTACACCCGCAAGAAGATAGATCGCAAACGTAACGATATTGCCTTCTATCAGGACGGCGAACTGCTGTTTCCCTACAAACTTTCTTCCGGCGAAAAGCAAATGCTCGTCATCCTGCTCACCGTACTCGTGCAGGACAACAGCCATTGCGTACTCTTTATGGACGAACCGGAAGCCTCTCTTCATATAGAATGGCAACAAAAACTGATAGCCATGATACGTGAACTGAATCCGAACGTACAGATCATCCTGACCACCCATTCACCTGCCGTCATCATGGAAGGCTGGCTGGATGCCGTGACGGAAGTAAGTGATATTTCAACGGAAGCGAACGGATTTAAAGTATCCCCGCTCATTAACCATTAATCATTAGTCACTAATCACTAAACCGTTAATCACTATCTACATGGCAACTTCACTACGAGATAACCTGACTTCTTCATACTTCAACGCAGCCCACAAGCTCTACTCGAAGAAAGCTCGTCGTCGCATCATAGCATACGTAGAAAGCTATGACGACATCGCTTTCTGGCGTACCCTGCTCGAAGAGTTTGAAGATGACGAGCACTATTTCCAGGTGATGCTTCCCTCGGCCAACTCCCTCGCAAAAGGGAAAAAGATGGTTCTCATGAACACACTGAACACAGCCGAACTGGGAAGAAGCCTGATAGCCTGCGTAGACAGCGACTATGATTTCCTGTTGCAGGGCGCAACCAATACATCCCGCAAAATCAACCGGAACAGATACATATTCCAAACCTACACGTATGCCATTGAAAACTATCATTGCTTTGCCGAAAGCCTACATGAAGTATGTGTGCAAGCCACATTGAACGACCGCTTCATCTTCGATTTCAATGCCTACCTGAAACGGTATTCCGAAATCGTATATCCTCTTTTCTTGTGGAACGTGTGGTTCTACCGCCAACGGGATACCTATACTTTCCCGATGTACGACTTCCACACTTATACTGCCTTGCGGGAGATAAGCATCAAGCATCCTGAAAAGAGCCTGGAAGATTTGCAGCGGCGCGTCAACCAAAAACTGTCGGAACTGAAAAAGCGTTTCTCCCGTAGCATCAACCAGGTGAATGCGCTGGGTAATGAACTGAGAGAATTGGGGTTGATGCCGGAAACCACCTATTTGTATATGCAGGGACACCATGTCATGGATAGCGTGGTCATGAAACTTCTGACTCCCGTATGTACGGTGCTGCGCCGGGAACGTGAACAGGAAATCAAACGATTGGCCGAACATAATGAACAATTCAAGAACGAACTGACTTGTTATCAGAACAGTCAGGTGAATGTGGAAATCATGCTGAAGAAGAATGTAGCTTACAAACGGCTGTTCCACTATGACTGGCTGAGACAAGATATACATGAATATTTAGAAAAAGGGAAATAAAAACTAAAAAGAAAAAGAGAGAAAACAGCTTATGGAAGAAGTAAAAGAAGTGATAAATACAGTACCTGTTGCACTGGTGGATGGAGAGACGCAAGATATCGGTAATGCAATGATGCAAGGCGTGAACGATACTTTGTTGTCAATGGGAGTGGATGAAGTGTGGGCGGATAAGATTGATAACTTTATCATATTACTGATTATCATTGGAGTAGCTCTGTTGGCTAACCTGATTTGCCGTAAGATTATCCTGCGTACGGTATCCAGGCTGGTGAAACAAACGAAAGCCACTTGGGACGACATTGTATTTAATGACAAAGTAATGGCGAACGTCAGCCGGATGGTTGCACCGATATTAATCTATATTGCTATCCCTATCGCATTCCCCGACCATGTGGATTCCGCCCTGCTCGACTTCCTTCGCCGGCTCTGCCTGATTTACATACTTGCCGTATTCCTTCGTTTCGTGAGTGCCTTGTTTACTGCCGTCTATCTGGTGTACAGCGCCCGCGAGCAATATAGGGACAAACCTCTGAAAGGACTTCTGCAAACAGCGCAAGGCATTCTCTTCTTTGTAGGAGCTATCATTATCATCAGTATCCTGATAAAGCAGAATCCAGCGGTGTTGCTGACCGGACTCGGCGCTTCCGCCGCCGTCCTGATGTTGGTTTTCAAAGACAGTATCATGGGCTTTGTTTCCGGCATACAGCTTTCCGCCAATAATATGTTGAAAGTAGGAGACTGGATTACGATGCCGAAATATGGTGCCGACGGAACGGTGATAGAAGTTACATTGAATACGGTCAAAGTACGCAACTTCGACAATACCATCACCACCCTTCCCCCTTACCTGTTGGTCAGCGACTCTTTCCAGAACTGGCAGGGGATGCAGGAATCCGGTGGCCGCCGTGTGAAGCGTTCCATCAATATAGACATGACCAGCGTACGCTTCTGTACACCGGAAATGCTGGCAAAGTACCGGAAGATACAAATATTGAAAGACTACGTGGACGAAACGGAGAAAGTGGTGGAAAACTATAATAAAGAACATGATATTGATAACTCGGTGTTAGTAAACGGTCGCCGGCAGACCAATCTGGGCGTTTTCCGCGCCTATCTCACCAATTATCTGAAGAACCTGCCCACCGTCAATCAGGACATGACTTGCATGGTGCGTCAGCTCCAGCCTACCGAAACCGGTATTCCGTTGGAACTTTATTTCTTCTCCGCCAATAAAGTCTGGGTTGCCTACGAAGGCATACAGGCAGATGTCTTCGACCATGTACTTGCCATCATCCCCGAGTTTGACTTGCAGGTGTTCCAAAATCCTTCGGGAGCGGATTTGCGCCGGATAGGCGTAAAGATAGAGAACTGACAAGCACGATAAGAACAAGCGATATTCCGATAAAATCATAATAAACTACTTATATCATGAACACACCGTTACCTAACCAAATTATCCGCGAGATTACTCCTTTGTCCGACAAAGACTGTTTTTACATTGCGGAACGCTATAAGACTGAATTTACTTATCCCATCCACAACCATTCCGAGTTTGAACTGAACTTCACGGAGAAAGCGGCGGGAGTAAGGCGGGTGGTAGGAGATTCATCCGAAATAATAGGCGACTACGATTTGGTCTTGATAACGGGCAAGGATCTGGAACACGTTTGGGAACAGAACGAGTGCCACTCCAAAGAGATACGGGAGATTACGATTCAGTTCTCTTCCGACCTCTTCTTCAAGAGTTTCATCAATAAGAACCAGTTCGACTCCATCCGCCGGATGCTGGACAGGGCGCAGAAAGGACTGGCTTTCCCGATGTCCGCCATACTCAAAATATATCCGTTGCTGGATACGTTGGCTTCCGAGAAGCAGGGGTTCTATGCAGTCATCAAGTTTATGACGATTCTCTATGAGCTTTCTCTTTTCGAAGAAGAAGCCCGTACCCTGTCCAGTTCGTCTTTCGCCAAGATAGACATTCATTCGGATAGCCGTCGGGTGCAGAAAGTGCAGGAATATATCAATCTGCATTATCAGGAAGAGATTCGCCTGGGGCAGTTGGCAGCTATGGTCGGAATGACGGATGTGTCGTTCAGCCGGTTCTTCAAGTTGCGCACAGGCAAGAACCTTTCCGATTATATCATTGATATCCGTCTGGGGTTCGCTTCCCGCTTGTTGGTGGATTCCACCATGTCGATAGCCGAAATCTGTTACGAGTGCGGATTCAACAACCTTTCCAATTTCAACCGTATATTCAAAAAGAAGAAATCTTGCTCTCCCAAAGAGTTCCGCGAGAACTACCGGAAGAAGAAAAAGCTTATCTAGTGCATTCCTGCGAAATATATATAGGGTTAATAACCAGTGTAATAGAGTTTCCTATAGTTTCCTTGTAAGGAAACGCCCGTTTCCCGTAGAGGATACTGTCGTTTCCTTACTGGGATACGTTCGTTTCCCGTAATGGATACCGGCGTTTCCCTATAAAGAAACGGAGCTGCCATTAGCGCATTAAAAAACAGGCTTGAGTGTATTAAGAAAAAGGCTCTTATCTTAACGTCAGTTCGATATAAACTTAAGTAATCCCGTAACAAGAATGCAATCGTTCTTTCAACTGATTGTATTTCCTTCGTCTTCACATTGTAATCCCTGCCCTCTACCTTTGCCGACGTAATCAAAACGTATAGCAAAGTTAGATGAAAAAACAATTTCTAATCCGAATTTCAGTTGCAGCCTTCTTCTGCCTGTTGTGTGTACTTCCCGCGTTGGCTGCCAATATCAAGATTAAAGGGGCTGTGAAAGACAAGCTGTCCAAGGAACCTTTGATAGGAGCTACCATACGGCTGATAGGAACTCAAACCGGTGCAGTGACCGATATGGACGGTAATTTTGAATTGAATGACCGCGGACTTCTGGAAGGAATATATGATGTTGAAATCAAATATATAGGATATAAAGAAGTACGCCGCAAAGTCCGTGTGGAAAACGGGAAACTGGTGATGCTGAACCTCGAACTGGAAACCGACGCGCAAGAACTTGCCGACGTGGTGGTCGTAGCGAAGAAGAACCGCGAGAACGAAAATATGCTCTTGCTCGAACAGCAGAAAGCAGTCATTGCCGTACAGTCCGTCAGCGTGAAGGAACTTTCCCGCAAAGGAGTCTCGGACGCGGAAGGCGCTGTGACCAAAGTCTCCGGCGTGTCCAAACAGGACGGCGTGAAGAACGTCTTTGTCCGTGGACTGGGCGACCGCTACAACGCAACTACCTTCAACGGCTTCTCCCTTCCTTCCGAAGACCCCGAATACAAGAATATCTCCCTCGACTTTTTCGGCACGGATATTATCCAGTCCGTAGGCGTGAATAAGGCATTCAGCGCAGGCGGCAGTAGTGATGTCGGCGGAGCGGCCATCGACATCGTATCCAAAGAACTGACAGGCGGCGGAAACTTCGGCTTCTCCCTTTCCGGCGGACTGAATACGCAGACCGTATCATCCGACTTCCTCAAAATGGACGGGGTCAACTTCATGGGCTTTGCCAACCGTACCGAACCTGCCGACGAAACCTCATGGGGCTTCAAGAACAAGCTGAACCCTTCCGGACAGCATCTTCAAATCAACAGAAGTTACAGCATTTCCGGTGGAAAACGCTTCTATGTGGGCAAGGACAAGAACCCGCTCTCTTTCTTCCTGACTGCCGGACATACGACGGACTATCAGTACACTGACGAAACCATACGCAACACGACCACCGGCGGTACTGTCTACAAAGATATGAATGGAAAGAAATCGACGGAGAATATCAGCCAACTGGCACTTGCCAATGTGGACTACGATATGCAGAACCGCCACCATGTCAGCTATAACTTTATGATGATACACGCCAACACCCAGTCGGTAGGCGACTACAACGGCAAGAACTCCATCTTTAGCGACGACTATGAGAACCTGGGATTTACCCGCCGCCAACAAACGAATGACAATCTGCTGATTGTCAATCAGCTAATGACCAATTGGGGACTGACTAAATCAATCAGCCTGGATGCCGGCGCTTCCTATAATATAGTGAAAGGCTACGAACCTGACCGCCGCATCAACAACCTGACAAAAGCTGAAAATGGATATACCTTGCTTAGAGGCAACTCCCAACAACGATATTTCTCTGCTTTGGATGAAAACGACCTGAATGTAAGGGCCGGACTTGTCTATCGGCTGAAAGATAATGTAGAAGAAATCTCGAGCATCCGTCTTGGCTATACAGGCCGGTTTGTAGATGATAACTTCAAAGCAACGGAATACAACCTCACCGTAGGACGCGTTTCCACCATCCCTTCTTTGGACGATTTCTCGCTCGACGATTACTACAATCAGGAGAATCTTTCTTCCGGCTGGTTCGAGATACAGAAGAACCTGGATGAATATACGGTAACGAAGAATATCCATTCGACCTATGCGGAAGCCACCTACCAGTTCAGTCCCCGTTGGATTGTAAACCTGGGAGTGAAATATGACAAGGTAGACATGGAAGTAGACTATAATGTAAACCGTGGCGGTTCTAAAGGTAGCAACAAGATTCAGAAAGACTACTTCCTGCCCAGCTTGAATCTCAAATACAATCTGAACGACAAACACTCCCTGCGTTTGGGAGCAAGCAAGACTTATACACTGCCGCAAGCAAAGGAAATCTCCCCCTACCGCTATGTCGGCGTGAACTTCAACAGTCAGGGTAACCCCAATCTG
>ERZ791872.791-NODE-791-length-26381-cov-5.387640_pt1 | contig 26381 bp, 24 predicted proteins | sample MGYA00510279_ERZ791872 | MGnify/ENA primary metagenome ERZ791872 (study PRJEB30046, sample SAMN00792103) | human gut metagenome | study: EMG produced TPA metagenomics assembly of the A metagenome-wide association study of gut microbiota in type 2... | reverse complement strand
CAAATGTTTCCGAATTGTTAAGACGCAAAAATAAGTAGAGGTGATGCTGCTCATGCAAGGGGTCACCGTTTGCTCCGAACGAAGTTCCTGCCCCTGTTTATGCAGCGGCGTTGACAAAAAGCCGGTATCACGTTCGGACGGCTCATGCGGTTGTCAAGGTGCAACTTTCCAGAAAAGAAAAATACCGCCACGCAGTACAGGCAAAGAATTTTGTCGGGGTGAAACGGCGGCAAAATGATCGGGTGTGTTGCGGGGCGGTACGTTCTTTCTGGGCAGTCATCCGCTGAAAGCGGTGGTTATCACGGTGAGAACCACCACTTTTCGGCAGGATTTGGAATAAAGGGTAGCATGGAAGTGTGGGTGCGTCAAGAGAGTTTTGCAAAATTTATCGTGATAAAGCAATGATGGTAGAGCTTATACCCTCGAAACTTGGATAAAGGCACAAACACCGTTTGATTATGAGTAAAGTACCATGAAGAAAAGTTTGATTGGTTTGTTCCTTTTGTAAGTCACAATAATAGCGGATATTACTGTAGCTGTTGAACGCTTTTGCTTGATTGTTGGAAAAAGTGCGATATAATGAGTACAACCGATTCATAATTGTGAGCAGGGAACAAAGGAATTCCGCATGAACAAGAAAATCACGATCCGTGACGTTGCGCAGGCAGCAGGCGTTTCTATCAGTACAGTGCATCAGGCCCTGAACGACAAACCGGGCGTCAGCGATGCCACGCGGGAACACATCCGCATGATCGCCGACAATCTGGGCTACCGGCCCAACAAGATGGCTTCCGGCCTAAAGCGCCGCACCCAGCACATCGCTGTGCTGCTGCCAGATGAGAGCGGCCACAACCGCTTCTATTACCCGCCTCTGTGGCAGGGCGTGCGGGACTATCTGAAAAGCTCGGAAGACCTGAACGTGGAGTGCCGGGAATTCCGCTTTCCGAATGAAGTTGACCCGGCTTCCTCCGGCGCGGTGGAGCAGGTGCGCGCCCTGCTGGCAGAAGACAAACTGGACGGCCTGCTGACGGTGGGCCATCTGGAAGCACTGAGCCGGCAGGAGTGGCAGCATGTCCGCGACAGCGGTGTGGCAGTGGTGCAGGTGGGTTTCAGCAACCCGCAGTCGGCACCGCTGTGCAGCGTACAGCCGAACTACGAGGTCATCGGGCGGACAATGGCCGAGCTGATCTTCAGCCATATTCCTGTGTTCGGCAGCGTGGTGCTCTGCGCGGGCAGCCCGAAATGGGAGCAGCACGCCCGCATCGTGCAGGGCTTTGAGGATTACATGCAGGAGAACGGTGCGCAGAACCGCATCTATCTGGATCACTCCTGCTATATCAGCCCGGAGGCGCAGGCATCCATCCTGCATCTGCTGGAAAAGCCGGACGTTGCAGCCTGCTGCAGCGTGCTTTCGCAGAGCAGCGTGATGCTGGCGCAGGCGCTGCAGCAGTGCGGCAAGGCTGGCCGGATCTTTGCAGTGGGCAGCGATGTGTTTGCGGAAAACATGACGGCCTTGCAGGACAAAGTACTCAACAATCTGGTGCAGAAAAACCCCTATGCACAGGGATACCTGGGCATCAAGACACTGGTGGAGTATCTGGTGCAGGGCAAAGCGCCGGAGCAGAATACCATCTATGTTGGCTCCGAGGTGGTATTCCGCAGCAATGCCGTAATGTATGACAGCGGCAACTTCCGGGGGCTTCTGATTTAAAACAGAATGCAAACGAAAAGGGGCTGCTGCACAAGCTCCAACAAAAAGACCAGAGTTATTTAGCCAAAAGGCTTTACAACTCTGGTCTTTTGCTTTAACGTTGACAGTACGAAATGAAACGGATAAAGCAGGAAAAAGGGCTGCTGCACTGGCTTATATCCTTGTGCAACAGTCCTTTTTCCATGGAGATAATGGGGTAAATGGGAGAGAAAAATGAGCAGGTAAGAAAATAGCGATTTGCAGATCAGCCCTTATACTCGAGCTTACGGTAGCTGCGGCAGCTCTTCTCGATGAGATCCCAGTCTAGCTCGGCGCCGACGCCGGGGCCCTGCGGCACATGGATGATGCCGTGCTCATCGATGGGCAGCTTGCCCTTCATGGGCAAGGTATAGTTCTCTTCGGGCACAAAGTACTCAAAGTATTCGCAGTTCTTGATGGCGCAGCTGACATGCAGGTTGACCAGATCCATGTAGTTCATGGTGGTGGTGTGGATCTCGCAGTTCAGGCCGAAGGCTTCGGCCAGATGGGCGATCTTCAGTGTGCCGGTGATGCCGTCCTTCCAGCTGACATCCGCGCGGACGATGTCGGCGGCGTGCTGGGCGATGACCTGCGCCACGCCCCAGTGGCAACCGCGGGTGGTCTCGGTGGCAGCAATGGGAATATCCAGCGTGCGGCACAGCTCGGTGTATTTGTACAGTTCAAAGTCGCGGAAAGGCTCTTCGAACCACTTATAGTTCAGCTTTTCCAGCTGGCGGCCAACGGTAACGGCCTCGTTCAGGGTATAGTCGCCCACCGGGTCGCTCATCAGCAGGTAATCGGGGCCGACAGCATCGCGGATAGCCTGATGCACTTCCATGTCAAAGCTGACCGGTCCGCCCGGATGTGCCTTGTAGCCGGGGATGCCTTTGCTCTGGTAGTACAGGGCTTCGTCCACGTATTCCTTGACTGTGCCGTGGAAGTTGCCGCTGGCGTAGACCGGCAGGCTGTCGCGGCAGGCACCGATATACTTATAAAGAGGCAGGCCGGCTTCCTTGGCGCAGATATCCCACAGGGCCACATCCACCGGGCCGGGCAGGAACACCGGGAAAAACGCTTCGTGGCGGTCGATGGTCCACAGCTCCTGGAAGATGGCCTCGCGGTCATGGGGATCACGGCCCAGCACCACGGGACCGATGCTCTCCTGCAGGTAGGCTTCGCTCACAGCGCCGCTGCGGGCAGCCATACAGGTGGCAACGCCTTCAATGCCGGTATCGGTGGTCAGCTTGATGGCGATCACATCCCAGCCCATCTTAGCGCCGCCCTGACGCTTTTCGTCAAACAGGCAGCGGCCGCGCTCGACCCACCATGTCTCGAATTTGGTAATAATCATCAAAAGCACCTCTTTCTTTTTGGTACAGGAATATTCCGGCTGAATCTCTGCCTTGCGGCAAAAATTGTTTGACGGAACTGCGTCGATTAATCAAAACGAAACGTTTTTGCTTGATTATAATGCAAAAGGCGATGGATGTAAAGCATTTCCAGAATTTCGGTAGTAAAATCGGCACACCGCCAAAACGGTTTTGCCAAAAACTGTGCTAATTGACAAAAATTAATGCGAAACAGGAGAAAAAATCCGAAAAACGTTGACCTCAGGGTGGGAACGTGCTAAGATATCGACAATGAAAGTCGCAAAAACGTTTTTGTGACAAGGGCGCGGCGCGGCACGAGGACGCCGTCCCCACCCCGGTTCCACACGATTCCAAACAGCCAAAGAGAGAAAAAGGAGATTTCTTATGAAAAAGGCAATTTCTCGTCGTGACTTCCTGAAGGTCGTTGGTGTTTCTGCAGCTGCTCTGGGCATGACGGCATGCGGCGGTTCTTCCGCTTCCACCTCTACGGCAGCTTCTTCCACCGCTGCTTCTTCTGCTGCAGCTTCTGCAGCGGGCGCAGGTGAGGGCGGCTCCGGCAACGACTTCACCCTGACCTGGAACGAGGTCAACGGTGAGGACTACGGCGCAACCGTGGGCGCACACACCTTTGCCGAGAAGATCGAAGAGCTGTCCGGCGGCCACATCAAGATCGACCTGTATATCAACGGCACTCTGGGTTCCGAGGCCGAGTCCATGCAGGGCATCCAGATGGGCACTCTGGATATCTTCCGCGGCAACGCTTCTTCCCTGCCCAACTACGGCGCAGAGCTGATCGGCACCACCGGCCTGCCTTACGTCTTCAAGGACATGGCACAGTTTGAGGATGTGGCTGAGAGCAGCCTGGGCGACGAACTGCTGCAGAGCGTCGAGGATGCAAACTGCGGCTACGTGGCTCTGGGCTGGCTGGTCGAAGGCCCCCGCAGCATGTTCATCACCCCGAAGGTCTACGAGCGTCTGGGCAAGCCCACTGAGTTCACCCTCGACCTGATGAAGGGTCTGAAGGTTCGCGTTCCCGAGACTGACCTGATGATCAGCACCATGGATGCTCTGGGCGCTTCCGCCACCGCAATTGCTTATTCGGAGCTGTACACCTCCCTGCAGTCCGGCGTCGTCGATGCCGCTGAGAACGGTGTCACCTCTTACATGAGCAACAGCTTCAACGAGGTCGCGCCCTACTTCATCACCGATGCACACACCTTCGGCTGCGGCGTCATCCTGATGAACGCCGACAAGTGGAACGGCTTCAACGACACCGAGAAGGGCTGGATCAAGGAAGCTGCTCTGGCAGCCCGCGCAGCCTGCTATGAGTACAACCAGAAGCAGGAGCAGGCATGCTTCGATTCCTTCGGCGACAAGGGCATCACCCTGCTGGAAGTTGCCGACATCGAGAAGTGGCAGGAGGCCTGCGCACCTCTGTATGCAAAGCAGAGCACCGATGCGCAGGATATCATCGCAAAGATCCAGGGCGGCAACTACTAAGCTCCGGCAGACCGTTCTGACGGATCAATAAGGTACGAACGTTCCCCGCGGCTGGCAACGGTCGTGGGGAATTTTAAAAACAAGCAATAAGGAGTCGATTATGGACAAATTCAGAGCCGTTTGGGAAAAGGTCGACGCCGCACTGTTCCAGATCCTGCGCCACATCTGCGCGGTCATTCTGGGTGCACTGGTGGCCGTGGTCTTTTACATCTTCTTCGGGCGTTATGTGCTGCACAACTCTCCCATGTGGGGCGAGCCGTTCTCCCTGCTGTGCCTGGTGTGGCTGAGCCTGCTGGGCAGTGTGCTGGTGGTGCGCAAGAACGAGCATCTGGCTGTGACCATGTTTGACGAAAAGCTGGGCAAGACCGGTGTGTTCCTCACCGACATCCTGTCTACTGTCTGTGTGGTGGGCTTTTCCATCTTCCTGATCGTGTACGGCATCAAGCTGGCACAGCAGGGCGCAAACAACAACATGGCAGGCATCAATGTGCCGTATTCCTTCATGTACAGCGCACTGCCCGTGACCGGCGTGCTGAACATCTTTGCCGTGATGGGCCACTGGGTACTGGGTCGAAAGGAGAGCAAGTAAATGTCGACTGCAACGATCGCAACCATCCTGCTGCTGGGCGTGTTCCTGGTGCTGGTGTTCCTCCGTGTGCCGGTGGTCTACGCCATCGGCGTGGCATCTCTGCTGGACTTCTTCTATCTGGGCATCAACCCCATGCAGATGGCTCTGAAATTTGTCAGTAACCTGAACTCTTATACCCTGCTGGCCGTGCCCTTCTTCATCCTGATGGGTGAGCTGATGAGCGCCGGCGGCATCACCGATACCCTGATCGATTTTTCCAAAGAGCTGGTCGGCTGGATGCACGGCGGCGCTGCCATGGTCAACGTGGTGGCATCCTTCTTCTTCGGCGGCATCTCCGGTTCTTCTTCCGCAGACTGCGCCTCCCTTGGCCCCATCGAGATCAAGATGATGGAAGAGCAGGGCTATGACCGCGAGTTCTCTACCTGCCTGACCATGGCATCCTCCGTGGAAGGCATTCTGGTTCCCCCGTCTCAAAACATGGTCATCTTCACGCTGGCAGCTGCCGGTGTCACCACCGTCTCCATCGGCCAGCTGTTCGTGGCCGGCTACATGCCCGGCGCTGTGCTGAGCATCGTGCTGATGGTCTACTCCTACTACTACTCCAAGAAGATGAACATCCCCGTCACCGGCAAATTCAACCTGAAAGCCTGCATCAAGGCCTTCTTCCACGCCATCTGGGGCATGCTGGCCGTCATGTTCGTGGTCGTCGGTGTCATCGCCGGTGTCTTCACCACCACCGAGTCCGCAGCAGCTGCTGTTGTGTGGTCTCTGTGCGTCGGCCTGTTCATCTACAAGGGCTTCTCCTTCAAGGATATCCCCCACATCTTTGCAAACGTTGTTGAGACGCTGGGCAAGGTGCTGATCCTGCTGGGCGTGTCCGGTGCATTCACCTACCTGCTGACCTACCTGCGCATCCCCACCATGATTGCTACCGGCCTGTTCTCCATCACCAGCAACAAGATCATCATCCTGATCCTGCTCAACATCCTGATGCTGTGTCTGGGCTGCCTGATCGAGATGGCCTGCCTGATCCTGATGCTGACCCCCGTCATCCTGCCTATCTGGATGCAGCTGGGTCTGTCCCCCATCCATCTGGGCATCGTCATGGTGCTGAACCTCGGCATCGGCCTGCTGACCCCGCCGGTCGGCTCCACCCTGTTCATCGGTTCCGCCATTTCCGGCATCAAGATCGAGACTCTGTCCAAGAAGATGGTGCCGTTCTACATCACCATGTTCATCGCGCTGATCATCCTGACCTACTTCCCGCAGACCTTTATGTGGCTGCCCAATCTGCTGTACTGATTGCCGATGGAAACAGTAAAACTGCCGCTGGGGGCACGGCTCTGGTTTGCAGATGCCCCTGAAGACCCCAAAGGAATGATCCTGATCTGCCCCGGCGGCGGATACCAGTGGCTTTCGTCGCGTGAGGCCGAGCCGGTGGCCAACGCCTTTACCGCAGGCGGCTGGGCGGCGGCGGTGGTGTACTACACCGTCCGCGAAACGCCTGCGCAGCCCCCGCTGGGCACCCTGCCGGTGCGGCAGCTGGGCGAAGCGGTGCAGGCTGCAAAGCAGCGTTGCCCGGCACTGCCGGTGCTGGTGTGTGGCTTTTCGGCAGGCGGCCATCTGGCCGCAAGCCTCGGCGTGCACTGGAAGGAGCTGGGGCTGCCCCGCCCCGACGGCATGATCCTGGGCTATCCGGTGATCACCGCAGGAAAGTACGCCCACCGCGGCAGTATCCAAAATCTGGCCGGTTCGGACGATCCGGGCTGGTATTCGCTGGAAACGCAGATCACGGCAGATACGCCGCCTGCCTTCTTCTGGCATACCGTCACCGACCCGGAAGTGCCGGTGCAGAACAGCCTGCTTCTGGCAGGTGCGCTGAGCGCGGCCGGTGTGCGCTACGAAATGCATCTTTATCCCCGCGGAGTGCACGGCCTGAGCCTGGCAACGCCTGAAGTGGACGAACCGGCAAAACACCGCCTTGCAGACCCGCACATTGCCGGCTGGTTTGGGCAGTGCCTGGAATGGCTGGATACCCTGAGAACAATAAAGGAGTGACTTCCCATGGCTATGTGGAAAAACGACGACGAAATGTTCGCCCTGATGAAAGAAAAGCTGTATACCCCCGTGGTGGGCGATATTCTGGACCAGATGGGTTATAAGCACCAGTTCCTGCCTGCTTCCATCCGTCCGCTGGCAGCACAGGTGCCCACGGCACCCTACATCCTGCCCGGGGAGACCGAGGACAAGCGCCTGAAGGTGGCCGGCTATGCCTGCACCGTGCTGGAGAACGATGTCTTTGAGTACCCCGAGGATAAGCCGTTTGGCTATATGACCGAGGCGCTGGACGATCTGAAACCCAACGAGATCTACATTGCCACCGGTGCGCACAACAGCGCCCTGTGGGGCGAGCTGCTCACCGCCTGCGGCAAGGCCCGCGGCGCTGTGGGCGCTGTGCTGGACGGCTATACCCGCGATACCCCCAAGGTCATTGAGCAGAACTTCCCGGTGTTCTGCTCCGGCACCTGGGCACAGGATTCTTCCGTCCGTACCTATGTGTTCAAGTGGCGCTGCCCCATCGAGATCGGACAGGTCACCATCCACAACGGCGATATCGTGTTTGGCGACATCGACGGTGTGCTCATCATCCCGAAGGACGTCGCCCCCGAAGTGATCGAGAAGGCGCTGGTCAAGGCCAGCACCGAAAAGACCATGCGCAAGGCCATTGAGGACGGCATGATGGTCACCGATGCCTTTGCCAAGTTCGGAGTGCTGTAACATGGACGAAAAGCAGAACGCCTTTCAGATCGACCTTGCGGACAATGTGGCAACCGCCCTGACACCGCTGGTGCCCGGTCCTGTGGAGCTGCGCGGCGATGCCTGCGCACCGGAGGTACAGGCCACCACTGAAGTGCCGGTGGGCCACAAAATTGCCCTGCGGGATATCTGCAAGGGTGAAGATATCGTAAAATACGGTGTGGTCATTGGCCGCGCAACAACAGATATCCCGGCGGGTAGCTGGGTGCATCTGCACGTGATGTGCAGTGTGTATGACCAGCGGTCCAGCCATCTGGATGTCAAGACCGGTGCCCCCAAGGACACAAAGTACGAGTAAAGGAGAGGCTTTTATGGATTGGAATGAACTGCAAAGCCTCACCTGGCCCGGCTACGCCCGCAAAAACGGCGCAAAAGGCATCCGGAACCGGGTGCTGGTGATCTATACGGTCAAGTGCGCCGAGTTTGTGGCCCAGCAGATCGTGGCAAAAAGCGGCAGCGCCGAGGTGGAGCTGCTGGGGTTCGACGGCTGCACCGATAATCAGTATGCCGTCAACCTGCTCATCAGCTTTATCCGCCACCCCAACGTGGGCGCGGTGCTGGCGGTGGGCCTTGGCTGTGAATATGTCCAGCCGGAATGGCTGTCCAAGATCGCGGACGAAGAAGGCAAGCCCACCAGCTGGATGTTCATCCAGAACGAGGGCGGCACGCAGCCGGCCATCCGCAAGGGTGTGGACTGGGTGCAGAATACCCTGAAAGAGCTGGAAAACACGCCCCGCGTGGAGATGTCGGTAAAAGATCTGGTCATCGGCGCAGAATGCGGCGGCAGCGACTACACCAGCGGTCTTGCCGGCAACGTCGTGGTCGGCCGCTTCTATGACTGGCTGGTGGATCAGGGCGGCACCGCGATCTTTGAAGAGATCGTGGAAGCCATCGGTCTGGATTATCTGCTGCTCAAGCGCGCTGCTTCTGAGCAGGCCGCAAAAGAGCTGCGCTATACCTATGATAAAGCGCTGGACTACTGCCGCAGCGTGCGTCAGTATTCGGTCAGCCCCGGCAACTTTGCAGGCGGCCTGTCCACCATTGAAGAAAAGAGCATGGGTGCTGTGATCAAGAGCGGCTCCCGACCCATTCAGGGGGTCATCAAGGTGTCCTGCCCGGCACCCCACCCGGGCCTGTGGCTGCTGGATTCCACCCCGGACCCCTACTGGATGCAGTTCGGCATCACCAACCCCAATGACAACGAAGGTCTGATGGACCTTGCCAGCTGCGGTGCCCACATCGTGTTCCTCGTCACCGGACGCGGCAATGTGGTGGGCAGCGCCGTGGCACCATGCATCAAGATCACCGGCAACGGTGCGACCTATGCCCGGATGGAAGGGGACATGGACTTCAACGCCAACCCCGTGCTGAAGGGCGAGTGCACCCAGAACGAGCTGGCTCGCCGCCTGACCGAGCTGGTGGTAAAAACTGCCGCCGGTCAGCCCACCAAGAGCGAAGCCCAGGGACACCACGAGTTCTTTGTACCGTATAAATATCAGGAAAAGCAGGTCGCTTTCAGGCATGCCTGCGAAGAGTGAGGAGGACTGTTCCCCATGGCAGCATTTACCGAAGAACAGGTGAAGGATTTCAGCATCAAGAACTGGTACGATCTGTCCGGTCAGGTCGCCGTCGTCACCGGCGGTGCAACGGGTCTGGGCCTTGCCATTACCCGGTGCCTTGTTTCCGCAGGCGCAAAGGTGGCCATTGTGGCTTCCCGTGCACCGGAGCTGGTGGCCGATACGCTGGCCGAGTTCGGCGACAAGGCGGTATATTACCAGTTCAACATTACCGACACCGACCATGCCCAGGAGCTGGCCGACAAGATCACTGCCGAGCAGGGCCCGGTGAGCATCCTTGTCAATAACGCCGGCAACCACTGCAAGAAGTACATCTGGGATATGACCGTGGACGACTACAAGCGCGTTCTGGATGTGCATCTGGTGGGTGCATTCGCACTGACCAAGGCTTTTGTTCCCCAGATGAAGGAGCAGGGTCATGGCCGCATCATCTTCCAGGCCAGCATGACCAGCTACATCGGTCAGCCGCAGGTGGCAGGTTACTCCACCGCAAAGGCCGGTTATCTGGGCCTGATCCACACCCTGACCGCAGAACTGGCCGAGTATGGCATCACCGTCAACGCCATTGCACCGGGTTGGATCGACACCCCGATGTTCCACAAAGCTACCGATAATGACCCGCCGCGTCTGGCCAAGATCATGGGCCGCATCCCCGCCAAGAGCGTGGGCGACCCTATGGACGTCGGCATGTGCGCAGCATTCCTGTGCAGTGACGCAGCCCGCTACATCAGCGGCACCTGCATCCCCGTGGATGGCGGTGCCCTGATCGGATTCTGATGAAATGAGCCCACCCATCTCCTGAACAGACGGGTGGGCATTTTTGGAGGATATTTATTATGAATGATCGTTTCAGCGAAGAGCTGTTCCTCACCAATGAGACCGGCAAGATGCTCTACCACAAGTATGCAGAGCATATGCCGATCATCGATTACCATTGCCATCTGCAGCCCGTGGAGATCGCCGAGAACAAGGAGTTTGAAGATCTGGGCGAGATGTGGCTGCGCGGCGACCACTACAAGTGGCGCTGTATGCGCACCTTTGGCATCGACGAGAAGTACATCACCGGTGACGCCAGCTACTACGAAAAGTACATGAAGTTTGCCCAGATCCTGCCCCAGCTGGTGGGCAACCCCATCTACATCTGGTGCGCACTGGAGCTGAAGCGCTATTTTGACATCGACGAGCCACTGACCGCTGCTAATGCGCAGGAGATCTACGACCGTACCAAGAAGCTCATCACCGAAAAGCACATGACCCGCCGCTGGTGCATGGAGCACAGCAATGTGCGTCTGGTGTCCACCACCGAGGATCCCATCGACGATCTGCGCTATCACAAGGCGCTGAACGAAGAAAAGATGTTCACCCGTGTGATCACGGCGTTCCGCCCGGACAAGGCCATGTTCTGCACCAATGCAGATTTCGCAGCCTATCTGGACAAGCTGTCTGCAGCCGCCCAGCAGCCCATCGGCAGCTTTGCCGACATGCTCGGTGCGCTGGAAAAGCGCCTGCAGTATTTCCAGCAGGTCACCGGCACCACGGTCAGCGACGACGGCATCCCCTACTTCAACTGGGCCGATTACACCCCTGCCGAGGTGGAGGGTATCTTTGCCAAGGCCCGCAGCGGCGGCAAGCTGACCCGGCACGAGATCGACCAGTACCAGAGCGCCTTCCTGTTTGAGATGGCCCGCATCTACAACCGCAATCACTACGTCATGCAGCTGCACATCGGCACCTATCTGGATGCCAACACCAGCCATGTGAAGAGCGTGGGTCAGTCCACCGGGTTTGACTGCTGCGACGATGCCGCTCCGGTCAAGGGCGTGGGCGAACTGCTGAACAACCTGACCACCATCGGCGAGCTGCCCAAGACCATCCTCTACCCGCTGGACGGCACCAAGATCGAGACCTGGGCCATTCTGGCTGCAGGCTTCTGCGATAACGGCACCAAGGCCAAAGTCCAGCTGGGCGCACCCTGGTGGTTCAACGATCAGGCTTTCGGCATCCAGCGCCAGTTCGAGGCCTGCGCCAACCTCTACCCCGTGTCGCTGTCCGTGGGTATGCTCACCGACAGCCGAAGCTTCATCTCCTACCCCCGCCACGAGCTGTACCGCCGTGTGCTGTGCAGCTATCTGGGCAGCCTGGTGGAGCGCGGAGAGTATTTCTCCGGCGAGGAAGAGCTGAAAAAGATCATTGAAAATGTCTGTTTCAACAACGTCAACGAATTCTTCGACTTCAATGTCGAGATCTGATAGGAGGAGAGCACTATGGCAGATCTGAAAGGAAAAGCCGGTATCGTCACCGGCGGCAGCAGCGGCATCGGGTTCCAGATCGCGAATGTGCTGGCCGAGGCCGGCGCAACGGTCTATGTCATCAGCCGTACCGGAAAGCCCAAAGAGGGCGTGGGTGAAAGCGCCCCCGGTGTCGTACACCTGAAAGGCGATGTGGGCGACGTAGAGGCCATGAAGGTCATGGTCGCAGACCTTGCCGCAAAGCACGGCGGCTGCCTTGATTTTCTGGTCAACAACGCCGGTGTCAGCTTCAAGTGCCGCGCCGAGGACTTCCCCATGGAGCAGTTTGACAACATCATGAACGTGAACGTCAAGTACCTGTTCGAGATGAGCGTTGTCTGCTATCCCTATTTGAAAAAGAGTGCCGACAAGGGCCGCATCATCAACATTACCAGCATGAGCGCCCATCTGGGCTTCAGCGAAGTGGTGCCCTACTGCACCAGCAAGGGCGCTGTGCTGGCCATGACCCGCGCACTGGCTGTGGAGTGGGCACAGGACAACATCACCGTCAACAGCATTGCTCCGGGCTGGTTCCGCAGCAAGATGAACGAGCAGGTGGTGGATGCCGCCCGCGAGCAGAAGATCCTGAACCGGATGCCGCTGCACGCATACGGCGACACCCGCGATCTGGGCAAGATGGCCGAGTTCCTGGTGGGCGACGGTGCATCCTACATCACCGGACAGGATTTTGCTGTCGATGGCGGAGCACTGGCCTTTGGTTATTGATTCCTTGGTTTAGTTCAGGATATAATTGACTGGAGGAGGTAATAGAGAAGCCAGAGCAACCGCGATGGAAAAACTCTTCAGCGAGAATCTGTAAATGAGAAAGGCCCATCTGTCTGCTGCAACGACGAGCATAGCAGACAGGTGGGCCTTTTTTCAGAACAGGGGATTTTTCTATTACATTATTCCGCAAAATATGGTATATCATTATACGAAGCAAAATTTTGAATGAACGCTCCACCGTTCATTGATGTAAAAGAGAGGTGTCTGCCATGACTGCCGTGATCTACGCTCGTTATTCCACTGACAACCAGCGAGAAGAATCCATCGAAGGCCAGATTCGTGAATGCACTGCCTATGCGGAGAAGAACGGCTTTAAAGGCGCACAACATTAAGAATTCGATGGGCGGGGAGATGTCCTACAATACGATTCAGCGGATGCTGAGTAATCGCCGGTATATCGGCGAATTGCGCTCGCGGGATGTGGTACAGCCCAATGCGATCCCGGCTCTCGTGTCAGAAGATTTGTTCAACAAGGTGCAGGAAAAGCTGGCAAAACCCAAAATCAAAGAGGAATTTATCCGCTTCAATCGCAAGGGCAGGTTTGGAATACTGTTCTAACCGGCATATTTTGCGATATGCAATCCAACGATGTTGCAAACGCTTAAAAAGTTGGATTGCGATGGCTGATGCGCTTCCGCAAGTTGGACATGAGCCTGAAAGACCAGCGGCAGGCATTGGTGGATACCTTCGTCAATTCGATTTATCTGTATGATGATAAGGTTCTCATCACCTTTAACTATAAAGAAGGTACACAGACCATCACATTTGAGGAAGCGGCAGAAGCTGCTTCAAAGGGAAATGGTTCGGATTTGGATTGCATTCCTGCACCACAAAAAAGACAGCTTTTGATAGCTGTCTTTTTTGTTTTACATGACCGGTTCCCTTTAGCTGCAACAGCGGATAAGAGGACTTGAACAGGGCGGCGGCGCACAGCGGTCTGAACTGGATTATCTCATCTACAATGACCCGCTGGGCTACGCGGATTTGATTCTGAACGGCGAGCCGGAGGAATACTTGAAGAATGTGGCTGGAAGCCATGGGTTAGAAATCTGAATGAATGCTGGACATTACCGTTTATTGCGCTGGTGATGTCCGGCATTTGTTATTTGGTGTTGATCGATCAATTTTAATGGAATCTTTATATTTCTACAATTTTCTTTACGGCTCTTTTATCTATTCCATGCTAATCTTTATGCACACGGATAGGTAAAGGAGCTTTTATGATTCAATATCCTCGTTACAAGCGGCACCGTTTTTCTTCTTTTCAGGTTATTATTGCAGGTTTTGCGGCAGTCGATCTGGTGGGCGCATTGCTTCTGATGCTCCCGATCGCTGCACAGCAGCGGTGCGTCACACCGTTCCATGAGGCACTGTTTACCTCCACATCCGCCCTTTGTGTGACCGGACTTGTGGTTCAGGATACCGGCAGCTACTGGTCGGCTTTTGGGCAAAGCGTGATCCTTCTTCTGATCCAGATCGGAGGATTGGGTGTCATTACGGTGGGCGCTGCCTTTGCGCTGCTTTCCGGGCGAAAGATCTCCCTCAAGCAGCGCAGCACGATGCAGGAAGCTACTGCTGCCCCGCAGATGGGCGGCATCGTGCGGCTGACAGGCTTTATTCTGCGAATCACCGCCCTGTTTGAATTGGTCGGTGCTGCACTGCTGCTGCCGACGTTCTGCGCCGATTATGGACTGCGCGGAATCTGGTACGCGTTGTTTCATTCCATTTCGGCGTTCTGCAATGCCGGCTTTGACCTGCTGGGAACAGAGGGGGCAAAATTTGTTTCGCTGACACGGTATGCAGGTGACCCATTGCTTACCACAGTGATCGCGGCCCTGATCGTCTTTGGCGGACTTGGCTTTCTGACATGGGAGGACATTTGTACATATCGCCTTGATTTTCACCGTTACCGGATGCAGAGCAAGGTGATCCTTGTCACAACGGCATTTCTTCTGGTACTGCCGACGCTGTACTTTTATTGCTTCGAGTTCACGGCAGGCTCTGCCCGGCAGCGCATTTTATTGTCGATGTTTCAATCCGTTACTCCCCGTACTGCCGGTTTTAACACCGCCGATCTTGCTGCGATGGGCAGCACTTCACAGGCGTTGATGGTGGTTCTGATGCTGTTAGGCGGTTCGCCCGGATCTACGGCAGGCGGCATGAAAACCACAACATTTGCCGTTCTGCTGGCCAATATGTGGGCGACCTTCCGCCGCAGAGAAGATGCCGAATTTTTCGGGCGGCGCATAGATGGTTCCGCGGTCAAGAATGCTGCCACGATCGCAGGGATGTATTTGACGCTGTTCTTCCTCGGAGCCTTTGTCATTGCTGCGGCCGAGCAGCTGCCGATGTCAGTCTGTTTGTATGAGACTGCTTCGGCTGTGGCAACGGTAGGTCTGACATTGGGCATCACGCCGCAATTGGGCATCCTTTCGCAGGGGGTGCTGATCGCACTGATGTTTTTGGGACGTGTTGGTGGATTGACGTTGATCTATGCGGCATTTGGCAGCAGCCCTGCCCACTCTCGTCTGCCGCAGGAGAAGATCGCAATCGGATAAAGGAGATAAGTATGAAATCGATTCTTTTGATTGGGCTTGGCCGTTTTGGCCGCCATATTGCGCAGGAACTGAATGAGCTGGGTCATCAGGTCATGGCGGTCGACAGCAACGAAGACCGTGTGAACGCCGTGCTTTCCTATGTGACGAATGCACAGATCGGTGACAGCACCAGCGAATACTTTCTGCGCTCCCTTGGTGTTGGCAATTTTGATGTGTGTATCGTAACCATCGGCGGCAATTTTCAGAGTTCGTTGGAAACAACATCGCTGCTCAAGGAGCTGGGTGCAAAGCTTGTGGTCTCGCGTGCAGAGCGGGATGTACAAGCCAAGTTTCTGCTGCGCAACGGTGCGGATGAAGTGGTCTACCCGGAAAAGCAGCTGGCAAAGTGGGCAGCGATCCGATACAGCTCCGAACACATTCTGGATTATATCGAGCTGCAGGACGACCACGCCATCATGGAAGTGACCATTCCGCCGGAATGGACGGATCGCACGATCGGTGAGATCAATATCCGAAAAAAGTATAACATCAATATTCTTGCGCTGAAAAAAGACGGAAAGCTTGATATGAACATCACGCCGGATACGCAGCTGTGCCGGGATGAAAGTATGCTGGTTTTGGGAAAATACGCATCGATCCAGAAGTGTTTCCGGCTTTAAAAAGGATAGGACGGATCATATGGATGTCGTTTTGTTGTTGATGGTTCTTGGAGTCATGTTGAGTGGCTTTTGGGCAGCAGATGCGTTGGATCACATGAGGAAGGAGATCCTTCGACAGGAAGGAAAAAGACGTGGCTGGTGGTCGTGACCATCAAATTGTGCTATACTGTGGGCAAGGCAGGTGATTTTTATGAATCAGAACGACCCACCCACTGAACATATTCTGGCGTGTCTGTCGTCCTCTCCCTCCAATGCAAAGATCGTGCGGACGGCGGCAACAATGGCAAAGGCATTCGGCGGCTCTTTTACTGCGTTGTATGTCAAAACACCGGATGCCGACTGGATGAGTGCGCAGGACAAACAGCGCTTGCAGCAGCATATCCACATGGCGGAACAGGCGGGCGCAGATATTACGACCCTCTACGGCGATGACATTCCACAGCAGATCGCAGAGTTTGCCCGGATCTCCGGCATTACAAAAATCGTACTGGGGCGCTCCAGCGTACATCGCCGCCATTTCTGGAGTGGACCGTCACTGACTGAAAAATTGACGCTGACTGCGCCCAATCTGGATATTTATATCATCCCGGATGCAGCAGTGGAGCAGGATTACGGCTCTGGCAGAAGGCTGTTTGCCCGTTCCATCGTCCCATCGTTCCGTGACCTGCTGATTACGGCAGGGATTCTAGCCTGCATCACGGTGATCGGCTTTTTGTTCCTGCAACTGGACTTTGCGCGCTACAATATCATTATGTTCTACATGTTGGGTGTTTTGCTCACGGCTCTTACAACATCTGGCTATTCCTGCGGCGTTTTGGGCTCGATTGCCAGCGTTGCGCTCTATAACTTCTTCCTGACGGAGCCAAGACTGACATTCCATGCCTATGATCCGGGGTATCAAATCACCTTTGTGCTGATGTTGACTTCTGCCATCGTCACCTGTACGCTGACGACCCGGTTGAAAGATCAGGCAAAAATGTCTGCACAGGCGGCGTTTCGGACGAAGGTGCTGTTTGATACCAGCCAGCTTTTGCAGAAAGCGACCAACGAAGACGAAATTTTATCCCTGACGGCAGCGCAGCTTACCAAACTGCTAAACCGGAACCTGATCGTGTATCCAGAGCAGGATGGTTCTCTTGGACAGGGGCAAATTTTTAACACAGTGGAAGAAAGCAGCCGACTCAGTTTTGATTCTACGCCGGAACGCAGTGCCGCTGAGTGGTGCTTTGCAAATAAGAAGCGTTCGGGTGCATCAACGGATTACTGTACCGATGCAAAAGGACTGTACCTTGCGATTCGTACAGGCAGCGGTGTGTTTGGTGTTATCGGCATCGACCTGTCGGAACGCTCCATGGATGCGTTTGAAAACAGCGTCCTGCTGTCGATCCTTGGTGAATGCGCATTGGCAGTGGAAAACCGTCGCATTGCGCTGGAAAAAGAACGAGCTACCATGCAGGCGCAGAATGAACAGCTTCGGGCAAACCTGCTGCGCACGATCTCGCATGATCTGCGCACCCCGCTGACCTCCATTTCCGGCAATGCCAGCAATCTGCTTTCCAACGGAGAAACGCTGGATACAGAGACCCGGAACAAGATCTGCACCGATATTTTTGACGATGCACAATGGCTGATTGGTTTAGTGGAAAATCTGCTTTCCATCACCCGCATTGAAGATGGCCGGATGAATCTGCAGATCTCACCGCAGCTGATGGACGAAATGATCGAAGAAGCACTGCACCATGTCAACCGGAAAAGCTGCGAACACACCATCACAACACAGTATGGGGACGAGATCCTCCTGGTCAATGTGGATGCACGGCTGATCATGCAGGTCGTTGTCAATCTGGTGGATAACGCCATCAAATATACCCCTGTGGGCTCGGTCATTCGGATTTCGGCTTACCGGAAAGACCATCAGGTCGTAGTGGAAGTTGCAGATAACGGCCCCGGTATTCCGGATCGCGCAAAAGCACAGGTGTTCGAGATGTTTTATACCGGGCAGAGCCGTATTGCAGATAGCCACCGCAGCCTTGGCTTGGGCTTGCCCCTCTGCCGTGCGATCCTGACGGCTCACGGCGGAACATTGACCCTGTGTGACAACATTCCCAATGGCAGTGTCTTTTCCTTTGCATTGCCACAAAGTGAGGTGAACATTCATGAATAAGCCGTCCATTCTGGTCGTAGAGGATGATGTTCCGGTACGGTGTCTGATCACAACGACCCTGAAGACCCACGGCTATAAATATCTGACTGCTTCCAATGGGGAAACGGCGATCATGATGGCCACCAGCCACAATCCGGACATCATGCTGCTGGATCTTGGACTGCCCGATATAGACGGCATCGAGGTCATCCGCAGCGTCCGCACGTGGTCGAACCTGCCCATCATCGTCCTGAGTGCCCGGAGCGAAGATTCTGATAAGATCGAAGCACTGGACAACGGCGCAGACGATTATCTGACAAAGCCGTTTTCCGTGGACGAGCTGCTGGCGAGATTGCGTGTAACGCAGCGCCGATTGAATCTGCTGGCTTCTGACGGCATAAACAGTCCAGTTTTTGTCAATGGTCCTTTAAAGATCGACTTCTCGGCCGGGTGTGTCTGGCTGGGTGAGAATGAATTGCATCTGACCCCCATCGAGTACAAACTGCTGTGTGTGCTGGCGCATAATGTGGGCAAAGTGCTGACGCATACATCCATCACACAGCAAATATGGGGAAGCACGCAGGAAAATGATATTGCCTCCTTGCGTGTTTATATGGCAGCCCTGCGCAAAAAACTGGAACGATGCCCGAATGCGCCGCATCTGATCCAGACCCATGTTGGTGTCGGATACCGGATGCTTCGTGTGGAAAACGATGAAGCATAGTAAAAAAACAGGGTGCGCCCCCGAATAGAACGCACCCTGAAAAATCCATATACGATAGCGATATGTATAACAGGGAGTTCCCCAGCGGGAACTTCCTGTTTTTCGTTGTTTGCATGATGAGCCTGTTCCGCTGTTTATAAGATGCCTGTCTTTGGCCTGAACAATTTGCACAAAGAAATAGCGCAAAATCAGAAACCCGGAACCCTTTTTGAGCCATTTTGGCCCCGAAAAGGTTCCGGGTTTTATGCGTTATTTTTTCATGGAGCTGTTTTGCAGCAGCCCCTCTCTGCCGTTAGCGGTTCTTATAAAGTTTCAGGTGCGGTCAACGCGCTTTTTGCCGAGGTATGCGGCCTTGACCTGTTCATTGGTCAGCAATTCAGCACCCGTGCCGGAAAGGGTCAGGGTGCCGGTCTCCAGCACATAGGCATAATCGGCCACCTTCAGGGCCATGTTGGCGTTCTGCTCATTCAGCAGCACGGTGATGCCCTGCTGGTTCACGGTGCGGATGATATCAAAAATCTCCCGCACCACGATGGGCGCAAGGCCAAGGCTTGGCTCGTCCAGCATGAGCAGCTTCGGCTTGCTCATCAGGGCGCGGCCCACGGCCAGCATCTGCTGCTCGCCGCCGGAAAGGGTGCCGGCGCTCTGCCAGCTGCGCTCCTTCAGACGGGGGAACAGACTGTACACCCATTCAAGGTCTTTCTCGGTTTCGGCCTTATCCTTGCGCAGGTATGCGCCGATCTTCAGATTTTCCAGCACAGTCAGGTCGGCAAACACCCGGCGGCCCTCCGGCGACATGGCAATGCCGCTGGAAACGATCTGGTCGATGGGCTTGCCCAGCAGTTCCTGCCCGTTCCACAAAATGGAGCCGCTCTGTGCCTTTACAAGGCCGGAAATGGTGCGCATCAGGGTGGACTTGCCTGCGCCGTTGGCACCGATCAGGGTAACGATCTTGCCGTCCGGCACGTTCAGCGACACACCGCGCAAGGCCTGAATGCCGCCGTAGGAAACATGTAAATCCTTGATCTCAAGCATTTTCGTCCACCCCCAGATAAGCGTCGATCACCCGCGGGTCGTTCTGCACCTCGGCGGGCGTACCCTCGGCGATCAAGCGGCCAAAGTCCAGCACATAGACCCGGTCGGAAATATCCATCACCAGATCCATGTGGTGCTCGATCATGAACACGGTCAGTCTGAAATCGGTGCGGATGCGGTCAATAAAGGCGGTCAGTTCTTCGGTCTCCTGCGGGTTCATACCGGCAGCAGGCTCATCCAGCAGCAGCAGCTTCGGCTCGGTGGCAAGCGCGCGCGCGATCTCCACCCGACGCTGCAGGCCGTAGGGCAGGCCGGTAGCCAGTTCATTGCGCACATCCTCAAGTCCCAGCACATGCAGCAGGTTTTCGCACTCCTCGCGCTGGCGTTTTTCCTCGTCTGCGTTCAGCCGGAAGGTGGCGCTCAGCAGGTTGGCCGAGCGGCGGCAGTGCTTGGCGATGAGCACGTTCTCAAACACGGTCTGGCTCTTCCATAGACGGATATTCTGGAAGGTGCGGGCAATACCCATCTGGGTGATCTTATCGGGCGTGGGGGCGATCATGTGGGAATACTTGCCCGCGTTCTGGCCCTTATAGAGCTTTTTCATCTTGCCGTGGGGCGTGTTCTCAATGATCTTGCGTCCCTCGAACCACACCGCGCCGTTGGTGGGCGCATACACGCCGGTGACAACGTTGAACGCGGTGGTCTTGCCGGCACCGTTGGGGCCGATGAGGGAGACGATCTGATCTTTATCCACCTTCAGGTTCAGATTGTCCACAGCCACCACACCGCCAAACTGCATCGTGGCGTTTTCAATGGTCAATACGTTTTCACTCATTTGGAACGCGCCTCCTTTTTGGCAGCTTTTGCAGTGGATGCGGGCTTTTTCTGGAACAATTCACGGTCGCCCATGATGCCCTTGCGGAAGAACAGCACCACCGCCATAATGATGATGCTGAACACCACCATGCGGAAGCCGGAACGCAGCAGCGGCACACGGAAGCCGCCGATCCAGGTCTCGTTGTCGAGGAAGCGCAGCAGCCATTCGGAGCTGGCGATGAACAGGAAGGACGCGATGATGGAACCGGACACCGAGCCAATGCCGCCAATGACCACGATCAGCAGGATCTCGTAGGTCATGCTGGATTTGAAGGTGGTGGCCTGCACGCTGGCCTGATACATGGCAAGCATTGCGCCGGAGATACCGGCAAAGAAGCTGCTGATGATAAAGCTCATGCGCTTGTGGCTGGCAAGGTTGATGCCCATGGCTTCGGCAGCGATCTCGTCATCACGGATGGCTTTGAAGGCACGGCCATAGGTGGAGTTGATGAGCAGCAGAATGATGGCGATGCACACGCCGGAGAAGAGGAAGGGCATCACGGTTTCCAGATGCAAGGTCGTGCCGCCCAGCGAAAGGTGGAAGCTGGCAAAGCTGGTAAAGCCGTACAGAAGGTTGGAGCCGTTGGTCAGCGGGCCAAAGCCCTCGTAAACCACGGCGGCACGGATGATCTCTGCAAAGCCCAGTGTAGCAATGGCAAGATAGTCGCTCTTGAGCTTCAGCACCGGCAGGCCGATGAGGAAGGCGAACAGCGCTGCGATAAAACCGGCCAGGATCAGGCAGAACACAACACCCAGCAGCAGGCCGAAGCCGCCCAGAGGTTTGGAGAGCAGTTCCGGGATGGAGAAGCCGATGCCGCCGTTTGCATAGCGCTGATAGATGGACTTCTGCGAAGCGGCGGGAATGGTGAGGATGGCGTAGGTGTAAGCACCCAGCAGCATAAAACCTGCCTGACCCAGACTGAACAGGCCAGTAAAGCCGTTCAGCAGGTTCATGGAGACAGCCACCAGTGCATAGATGGCACCCTTGCGCAGCACGGTGAGCAGCATGGAGGGCACAAAGCTCAGGTTATCCAGTGCCAGCAGCACCACCAGCAGAGCGGCCAGCGCCAGTGCGGCCCGGAGATAGATGCGTTTTTTCTCTTGTTTCATGGTCATCACACTTTCTCGGTCAGGTTTTCACTGAACAGGCCGGTAGGCTTGACGGCCAGAACCACGATCAGCAGTGCAAAGGTGAACGCATCACTGAAGGTGGTAGCGCCTGCACCTTTAATAAGGCTCTCGCAGATGCCGATGATGAAGCCGCCGATCACCGCACCGGGAATGGAGCCGATGCCGCCGAACACCGCAGCCACAAAGGCTTTCAGGCCGGGCATGGCACCCACAGTGGGGGTGACTGCCGTGTAGTTGGAAAAATACATCATGGAACCGATGGCCGCAAGGAAGCTGCCCACCGCAAAGGTAAAGGAGATGATATTGTTGATCTTGATGCCCATGAGCTGGGCGGTCTCAAAATCGCGGGAAGCGGCGCGCATGGCCATGCCGATCTTGGTCTTCTGGATCAGGGTAACAAGCGCTGCCACCAGCACAATGACGAGGAACGGCGTTACCACCGTCACCCGCTTGGTCTGGCAGCCCAGCACCGTGACGGTGTCGCTGATCCACGGCAGAGCAGGGTACTGCTTGGCCAGACCGCCGGTGACATACCACATCGAGTTCTGCAAAAGGTAGGACATGCCGATCGCGGAGATCATTACCGACATGCGCGGCGCAGTGCGCAGGGGCTTGTAGGCGATCTTTTCCACTGTGATACCCAGCAGTACCGTTGCCACCACCACCAGCGGGATGGAAATGGTCAGCGGAAGGGAAGCAGTAGCGTACACCATCAGAAAACCGGCTACGGTAAAGATATCGCCGTGGGCAAAGTTGATCAGGCGCAGGATGCCGTACACCATCGTGTAGCCAATGGCGATCAATGCATACTGGCCGCCCACCGAGATACCTGCCAGCAAATAGGGCAGAAACTTTGCAGCCATAAGGGGGACCCTCCATTTCTTACAACTTTTAATAAAATAAACTCCTCCAGTCACCTCCGGTGACAGCCCCCTCCCAGAGGGGGCCAAACCTGCCGGAAGGCTACAAAAAGGCTCCCTCGTTGAGGGAGCTGGCAACGCCGTCAGGAGCTGACTGAAGGAGTTTACAGGTTTTATCAGCCTTCCACGCTCTGAGTCTTGACGAACTCAAATGCGCCGTCGGCAGCTTTCTTGATGTAAGCCATATCCTTGTTGGCATCACCGGTGGTCTGGTCAAAGGTGATGCTGCCGGTAACGCCGTCGTAGTTTACGCCGTACAGAGCATCGCGGATGGCGGTGCCGTCGGTGCTGCCTGCTGCCTTGATGGCTTCCAGAGCCACCATGTAGCCGTCGTAGCCCAGTGCAGAAACAGCTGCCACGATGTCATTGCCGCCGTTGTTGGTCAGCTTCTGGCTGTCGGCGTTCAGCCACTCCTTAAAGCCGGTCACGAACTCCTTGGCTGCGCCGGAATCATCGTTCTCATCAAAGAAGGTGGAGCAATACACCTGCACGCTGGTGCCCTTCTGGGCATCCAGAATAACGCTGGACTCCCATGTGTCGCCTGCGGTAATGGGTTTGTCAAAGCCTGCAGAAGCAGCCTGTGTGATGATCTGGGCTGCGTAGGTGGTGGCGCAGGGAGCAAAGATCACATCTGCACCGGCGTTGATGGCGTTCTGGATGTAGGCGGAGAAGTCCGAGGTGCCCTCGGGGAACTGCTCGCTGGTAACAGTGCCGCCCAGATCCTCAAAAGCGTTGACGAAGTAGGTGGCCAGACCGGAGCCGTAGTCCTCGCCCAGCATGCTCAGCACGTAGGCGTTGGCAGCACTGAACTCATCCTTTGCAAAGTTTGCCATGACCGAGCCCTGGAACGGGTCAAGAAAGCAGACACGGAAGTAGTAGGGGTTGGCCTCAGTCACGGCGGGGTTGGTGCAGGAGCAGCCAATGGCCGGGATGGAAGCGGACTGGAAGGTGGGAGCGGCTGCAATGGAAACACCGGAGCCATAGCTGCCCAGCACGATGGAGACTTTCTTGGAGACCAGCTCCTGTGCAGCAGTCACGGCCTTATCGGTGCTGGACTGGTTATCCACTTCCACCAGCTCCACGTTATAGGTCTCACCGCCGATCTCCACGGTGGGAGCAAGGCTGTTGGCATACTCGACACCCAGCACTTCCTGCTTGCCGCCTGCGCCGTTATCACCGGAAGCCGGTTCAAACACGCCGATCTTAATGGTCTTGCCGCCTGCAGAAGAGCCGCTTGCGGAACCGCCAGAAGAAGAGCAGCCTGCCAAAGCTGCTGCTGCGGCGGTGATGCCTGCCGCTTTCAGGAAATCACGACGCGAAATGAATGCTTTCATAAGAATTGCCTCCTCTATTATTTCTTAACACTTTCCCAGATAAAACAAAAAACCCGCAGCGGCGCAGTGATCCTCAGATCCTGCATCGTTGCGGGTTTCTTAGCATTGTTTTAGCACATGAAAAGGAACTTGTCTAGGCTGAATATGAATTTTTTTAAATTTTCGTCAGATGATAAAAAGAAACTGTACTTGAACAGCGTGCATTTTGGGCGGTTTTGATACAAACTGTCTTTTGAATAAATACAGATTTGCCGTAAGGATCATACTTTAATCCGCTGCACGTCCCAGCCGCATCTTGAAATCGCTGTAGCCGAACTTCACCAGCTCCCGGCAGGTGCCGTTTTCGTCCATTGCCCAGATGGGCGGCAGCGGCATCCCGTTGAAGGTGTTGTTCTTGCAGGTGGTGTAGATGGCCATATCGCCGAAAATGAGCCTTTGCCCCTCGGTGAGCGGGGAGGCAAAGCTGTAGTCGCCCACCACATCCCCGGCAAGGCAGGTGGGGCCGCCAAGGCGGATGAGGTACGGCTTTTCGCCGGGGTCTCCGGCATCCAGCAGCGGCGGGCGGTAGGGCATCTCGATCACATCCGGGGTGTGGCAGGCCGCAGACATGTCCAGAATGGCAAGGCTCGTCTCGCCATTTTGCAAAGTATCCAGCACAGTGGTAACAAGATACCCAGCGTTCAGCGCCCATGCTTCGCCCGGCTCCAGATACACCTGCACGCCGTACTTTTTCTGTGTTTCGGTAATGCACTGTTCCAGCGTGGCAAGGCGGTAGCCGGGGCGGGTGATATGGTGCCCGCCGCCAAAGTTGAGCCACTTCATCCGGGGCAGAAGATCCCCGAACTTTGCTTCCACCGCCGCCAGCGTCAGGGCCAGTGCATCGGCATCCTGCTCGCACAGGGTGTGAAAGTGCAGTCCGTCCAGTAATTCGGGCAGGGCCGGGTCTGCCTGCACGGCGGCATCCCACTGGGCGCGGGTGGTGCCAAGGCGACTGCCCGGGGCGCAGGGGTCGTAAATTGCATGGCCTTCCTGCGTGGAGCACTCCGGGTTCAGCCGCAGGCCCACGCTCTTGCCCGCCGCCTTTGCTGCCGGGCCGAACTTTGCCAGCTGGCTGGGCGAATTGAACACGATGTGGTCGGCGTACTGCAGCAGCTCCGCGAACTCGTCTGCCCGGTAGGCCGCGCAGAACACATGGTTCTCTTTTTCCGGCAGCTTTTCTTTGCCAAGGCGGCTTTCGTACAGGCCGCTGGCCTCGGTGCCCGCCAGATAAGGAGCCAGCACCGGGTAAACATTAAAGTTGGAAAAAGCCTTCTGCGCCAGCAGAATTTTGCAGCCGGTGCGCTGCTGCACCCCCAGCAGAAGTTCGCCGTTGCGGCGCAGCTGCCCTTCGTCCAGCAGGTAGCAGGGGGTGGGCAGAGAGGCAAGCGCTTCCCAAGAAAGGTTTGCAAGGCCCGCAAAGGGCGGGCGGGTATCGGCCAGCCGCATCAGTCCACCAGCGCCGGGCTGTGGCTCTCGGAACGGGGCAGGCCGTACTTGTCCAGAGCGTCCAGATACGGGTCCGGATCAAACTCTTCCACAGTGTGCACGCCCTTGGTGGTCCACTTGCCGGTGAGCAGCATCAGTGCGCCGCACATGGCCGGTACGCCGGTGGTGTAGCTGATGGCCTGAGAGCCGACCTCCTTGTAGCACTCCTGATGGTCGCACACATTATAAATATAGTAGGTCTTTTCCTTGCCGTCCTTCTTGCCGGTGAAGATGCAGCCGATGTTGGTCTTGCCCTTGGTGCGGGGGCCAAGGCTGGCGGGGTCCGGCAGCAGAGCCTTGAGGAACTGGATGGGCACGATCTCCTGCCCGTTGAAGTTGACCGGGGTGGTGGACAGCATGCCCACATCCTCCAGACAGCGCATGTGGTCGAGATAGCTCTGGCCAAAGGTCATGAAGAAGCGGATGCGCTTTGCCTCCGGGATGTTCTTGGCAAGGGACTCGATCTCCTCGTGGTGCAGCAGGTACATATCCTTGTCGCCCACCTGATCAAAGTTGTATTCCCGCTTGATGCTCATAGCCGGGATCTCCACCCAGTGGCCGTTCTCCCAGTAGCTGCCGGGGGCAGACACCTCGCGCAGGTTGATCTCCGGGTTAAAGTTGGTGGCAAAGGCATAGCCGTGGTCGCCGCCGTTGCAGTCCAGAATGTCGATGGTGTCAATGGTGTCGAACTCGTGCTTTTTGGCGTAGGCGCAGTAAGCCTGGGTCACGCCCGGGTCGAAGCCGCTGCCCAGCAGGGCGGTCAGGCCGGCTTCCTCAAACTTCTTTGCGTAGGCCCACTGCCAGCTGTAATCAAAGTAGGC
>ERZ791872.776-NODE-776-length-26825-cov-2.884535_pt1 | contig 26825 bp, 48 predicted proteins | sample MGYA00510279_ERZ791872 | MGnify/ENA primary metagenome ERZ791872 (study PRJEB30046, sample SAMN00792103) | human gut metagenome | study: EMG produced TPA metagenomics assembly of the A metagenome-wide association study of gut microbiota in type 2... | reverse complement strand
TTCCAAAAACGACGCCTGTTTGTCTAATCCTTCTTTATCCTATCAATGGTGGTTTTATTTCTGTCTTTTTCTTCTGGAACAGTTCATTCGCCGGTGGTTATGGCTTATTCCTGTTCTCGTCCGCTCCGCCGCGGCTTGCGCGCTTTGAGAATGAGCATCATCGGCCGCCGCAGCTCGTCGGCCATACCGGGCACGGCGTCCAGCATCTCCCGCGCAGGCTGCGGCTCCACCAGCGCCTCCAGCGCGAAGCCACGCGCCAGAAGCGGCTGCACATAGCCCGTAACGGTGCGGTGGTATTTGCGCATATGCTCGCCTAAAAACACCGCGTCCCGGGGTCCCTGCTCAAAGTATCGGTCCACGGGCCAGTGCAGCGGGGCGCCGCCTGCGTCCCTCTGCCAGTCCTGCGGCCCCTGGGCCGTGAACACCGGATGTTCCGCCGAAAAAATAAACCATCCGCCGGGGGACAGCGCGTCCCAGACCATGCGGCACACGCCCGCGTAATCTTCCACATAATGCAGCGCCAGTGAACTGAGAACGACGTCCCAAGCCGCAGGGGCGGGCCGCATATCCTCAATGGCCGCGCGCCGGTATTCCACGACGGGGCTGTCGGTCATGGCGCGGGCGCGTTCCAGCATGCGTTGGGAAAGGTCCGTCCCAAGCACACGGGCCGCGCCATGCTCGGCCGCGTACCGGCAATGCCATCCGAAACCACAGCCAAGGTCCAGCACGCGCTTGCCGGCGAGCTCCGGCAGCAGCGCTTTCAGTGCCGGCCATTCGCCTGCGGCGGAAAGCCCCTGCTCGGAACGGGGCATATGGCTGTACTGCTCGAAAAATACGCTGTCATCGTATTTGTTTTCTTTCAAAAAAGCACTTCCCCTGCATGTTTTCTTCATGGTAACACATCTGTTCTGCGGCGGCAAGCCTGCGCGGCAGGCCTTTTTTGTGCAGGTGAGGGCCTGTTTTGCGCAGCTTGCTCCGGAGCGCTTGCAGCGGCGGGCCGGGGTGTGTATCATAAAGATGCGGCCGCGGGATAAACACAAACAAAGGGGGAGGGGCTGTTGAACATCCGTATCTGTGAGGACCCGGCCTGCGCGGACATCGAGGTGGTGGTGCGCTGCAGGCAGCTTGACGACACAGTGCTTTCACTTTTGGCGCGCCTGCGCGTTTACGACGCGAAGCTCACCGGAGAAAGGGACGGCGCCACCTACGTTCTGGCGGCGGCAGACGTGCTGTATGCCGACACGGCGGACAAAAAGACGTTTCTTTATACAGCGGACGCCGTATATGAAACGCCCCTGCGCCTGTACGAACTGGAGGAGCAGCTTGCCGCGCGGGATTTTGTGCGCGCGGGTAAATCGGTGCTGCTGAATTTTGCCCATGTGGCGGCGCTGCGTCCGGACTTCGGCGGGCGAATGCGGGTGACGATGTCCAACGGCGAGGTGGTGGTGGCGTCGCGCCAGTATGTGCCTGCCCTCAAGGCAAAGTTGGGGCTGTGAGCCCTATACCGGAAAAGGAGTGTTTGCTGTGAAAAAATTTTTTGATATCGTAATGCCTGTAAAGACGGCCGCATGCTATATTTTTACGGCCACCATGTGCGTGTATGCCGTTCTAGATCTGGTCTTCGGCTGGGGCGGTCTGCCCGATAACTACCTGTTTTCGTTTCTGCTGCTGTCGCTGGCGGGCGGCGTGCTGCAGATCGTCGCGTTTACAGAGCTTGTTATCAAAAGGCTGCGCTATACGCTGCGGCTGTTCGTATTTGCAGTGCCGTATCTGGCGGTGCTTTCGGCCATTGCCGCCGGGTTCGGCTGGCTGCCCGCAGTGCAGCCGGGTGCATGGGCGCTGTTTTTCCTGATTTTCCTGGCGGTGCTTCTGACAATGACGCTGGGGTTCGAATTGTATTACCGCATCAGCGGTAAAAAATACGACGGCCTGCTGGGCCAGTACCGCGCTTCCCGTACACGGGATGAAAACAGCCGGGGAGAATACTGATGCATGCGGCGGAAAGCCAGATGAAAGGAATGAAAAGTTTTCAACAAAAGGGGCCTGCGCGGTGGAAAACCGCACAGCTTTCCCCGTTCAGGCCACATTCTATCAGGCTTTTTCATCAACCGTGCATTGTATCTGCATTGTACAGGTATTCATCCAGCTTGTTCATGCTGTGTTTTTTGTACTGCTTATCCAAATGGGTATATATCTCCAGAGTGGTCTTGATGTTGGCGTGTCCCATCTGATCGCGCGCGGTAAGAATATCGACCCCAGAGAAATAGAGCAGTGTGCAGAACGTATGCCGGAGCTGGTGAGGCGTAAAGGTCTGTATGCGCATTTTGAGGGCACCGCGGGTCTTTCCGTCTTTATCCTTTTTTCGATGCCCGTATTTGGATTCCTTGCCGTCGTAGCCATATTTTACGTTTAGGTCTATCATGTAGCTTTCCCACAGATGATCCCACGAATAAGAGGTCATGATTTCACCGCGCGTATTATGGCACACATAGAGACAATCATCTTTTTTACGCTCGTTTCGCAGAAAATCAACGAGAATTGACGGGATATTCACAGTGCGGATACCGGCGGCGGTTTTTGGTTTTTTGATGCGCATTTTCGGCCGTGCATAATCCACAGCTTTATTTACCGTGATCGTGGCGGCATCAAAATCAATATCCGCCCAAGTCAGCGCAGCCGCCTCGCCACGCCGCAGGCCGGAATACAGCATAAGCATTGCAGCTCGCTGCGCCCTATGCGGGGTGTCACGAATCCACTTCTGTTGTATATCCGGGATTGCGGAGCGCGATGTCGAAGGCTTTCCGGCCGGCACGACTACTTTGGTGCATGGGTTATACTGTACGACTTCTGGAATGATACTTTCAAAAATTCCGGAACAGGTATTCAGTATCTCACGCATTGTTTTGTGTGTAAGAGGCGGAACGGTCATGTGCCACTCTGCCAAGCCATTCAGTATGGATTGAATATGAGACGTTCGGATTTTATCCGGCGTCATTTCCCAGAGCGGCTCCAGATGGTCGATATGGTTTCCGATAGAACGGAGCCAACTATGCCCAATGCCAGAAGCTTTTTTCATTGCCTTATATGCGTCGGCCGCATCCTTAAAAGTCACACGCCCGCGGGATGGATCGAGCCCACGCCCCATAGCGGTTTTAAATTCGATCGCTTTCGTTTCGGCCTCACGTGCGGAAGCTCCGAAAAATTGTTTGTACTTTTTCTTGCCGTCCTGCATGCCGATATACACCTGTTTGCAATATCGGCCGTCCTTACGCTTTTTTAATCGCGCCATAAAAAAATCCCCCTTTTGGTGCACTTTACAAAGCCCACCCAAAGAGGGTATAATATCCGTGTCGAGCGGCTATATCCTCTTTAGGTAAGCTGTTCTATATAAACGCTTCGGTGTTCCAGCACCGGGGCGTTTTTTTATTTTAGCTGTTATGCGTGATGACATCCAACATGGACAACATCTTCTGTGCCGTGTTATATGCTATCTCGTATTCCTTGCTCTTCACCTTCACGGGCTTCTCCAGCAATGGAATCATGATACAGGGTTCATTAAAATCGTTTAGCGTGAGTTTGATCGTAATACTGTTTACGACGCGCTTATTCTTGCGTTTGGCCGTTACGCCCCCTGCGATAGCACCAAAACCGCCAAAGAGAGCACCCCCCACAAGAGCCTGTCCTACGCCGCCTGTTGTAATCGTCTCATCATCTTCCAGCAAATCATAATTTAGCAGCTGGTCAAATGTGTATGTAGGAATATCTTTCTTCCCGGCAATGCTTGATACACCTTTTGCGGCAGCCTCGGCAGCAAGGGATAACCCTCCGGTCATGACGGCAAGTGCGCCTTTTGCAAATTTTCCAGCGCTCGCACGAGGCGCTTTTGCACCACCATGGCCAATCACACGCCATAGCTTATTGGAAGCATCTATCAGAAGCTGTCCGCATTGCTGCGTTACATGAAATTCCACGGACGGCTCTTCTGCAGCAGAACTTGATGCGACCGGATCGGATGTAATAGGCGTGCCGCATTCAGCACAGAACTTTCCTGCAACTTCTGCACCACAGTTCGGGCAAGTAGCCGAACGCGGCGCCGGCGTCCCGCATTCAGGGCAGAATTTACCTTCGAAATCATTTCCACAGTTTGTACATTTCATCAAACCGCCTCCTTGTACTTCACGCCTTTCAGCGTAATTACACACCAATATACATCGAACGAAGCTGTGCAAGTTCCAGACGCACGCCCATGTAGATGGACAGCTCTGATATCGTGCGGCAATTTTCCAGCAGCTCGTTGTCGTCGGGGAAGAGCAGACAGACCGCAAAAGCATTCACTTCATTTTCCAGTTTCCGCTCACATACAAAAGTGCTGGTATCCAGATAAATACGGTTGAGGTTCGGATGTAGCAGCACATGCCCCAGTTCATGCGCGCACACAACGCGGGCCTCATGCTCGGCAAGGCCATCATGCAGCACAACAGCCTTGCCGTTTTCGTTGCTGTAACAATAGCCGCGCATACGCCCCAGCGGAAGGTACAGTATTACAATACCAAGCTGATTGCAGATGTCAAAGGGGTCGTGCGTCCCGAACCGTTGAATGGTCTTCTGCGCAAATTCCTTGATATCCACAAATATCACCTTACTTTCCGCGTCGCCCCTCAAGAGTGGCTATCACGACACGCAATGACGCCTCGAACGCGCGCTGCGTTTCGGCGTCGAGCGGTTCTCCGTCGTACATCAGCAGCGCGCCCTGTGCGGCGCGCTTGGCCATATCCATCAGGGCTTCTTTTACATCCGGCTCGCCGTCCTTTGGGGCGGCGGGCTTTTCTTCGTTTCCGAGAAGATCGTCTATTGATACATCGAAATACACAGCAATCTTAGACAAAGTGTCACCAGATGGGGTTGCTCCGGTTTTTTTCCATTTTGTGGCAGTAGCATTGCTTAGCCCCATTTCGGTCGCTGCTCGATTACAGCTTACGCCTTTTTCATCGCATAGCCGCTTAAATACGTCATAAAACACAAGGCTTACGCTCCTTTTTTGTGCAAAGCGTAGAACCTAACCGAATTCAGAAAACACTATTGATTTACTAACCAAAATCAGGTATTATAATCATGCAGCCTGACAAAAGTTAGAACAAAGGCGCATCTAAAACGGTATAGGTTTTTCGCGATTAATATGAGTTGCAACATTATATTATCGCAAAACCTAACCAAAGTCAACATTATGAGCTAAAGGGGGTTAGATTTGTATGCCTGCACAATGGACAGGAGAGCTCGTGGGCAGAATGCACAACGCTGGAATTTCCAAGAAACGGCTTGCAGCATTCATGGGGAAAAATGAAAAATATGTATCTCAAGTTCTGAATGGGCACTGCGAACCAAAACATGCCGAACAAGAGTACAACGCTGCGCTCGACGAACTGATTGCAGAGAAGAATAGGAAAGAGGGGTGAGAGCATGTACAAAACAATTCGGTATAACACCATACAAGAAGGCAGCACGAACGCGGACGGAACAACCACAGGATCACCAATCATTTTTGTAGAACTTCGCTTGCCGGATAAGATTCTGATTCGGGGCAGTTTTGAACGAGAGGTCGATAAGATTTTTCAATCTGTTCGCGCAGACCTCGAAACTGCGCTTTTGAACGCACGGTGACCTTTCCGCGATTGGTGTAAATAATTAGCTTGTCTATTTGCTTCCAGCTTGTGTCTTCAGTTGGGCCAAAATACAAGAACTCTTCTGCTGCTCCTAAAGCGGATAATTCAATAGGGAACTTGGCACTTTCAATGAAACGCTCATAAAAAGGTGTTTCAGTATCACACAGCCGTCGGAATAGATGTCCAATAAAATGCGGGTTCAATTGGGCTATAACTGTTTGATTTGGTGTATATAGTTCTACTTTAGTTATGGAAATAGGATTCATTGAATGATTTTCGAATAATATAAAAATACATAAAAAACTATTTGTATTTTCCCGCGGAAAACAATTCAGTTCATTTTGAATTTCTATTTTTACAGACAGGTTTTTCCGTTCTCGCCATAATTGACGTGCTATAGACCAAACGGAAATAAAAAATCCAGCTACGGCAATCCAAAATGTTATGTCTTCTCTATTGTCTAAGAACCATTGGAGCATTTTATCACCTCGGCACCATTATATCAACAATGCAAAATTCTGGAAATCCCTACACCAACATTATCCGACAAATAGTGTCCTATAAAACGGACAGAAAGGAGATGCTTTTTTGAAACGATTACATTATGCTGACTGGAACGAAGTGCGAATCACTTTAACGGTGAAAGACATCGCGGATGTGCTGAACGTGTGCGATACGGTAGCGCTGAATCTGGTTCGCAGCGGGGAAATCCCAGCCAAGAAGGTGGCGGGCCAATGGCGGATTTTGAAAACTGACCTTATGGCTTATCTTGGGGCAAAAGAAAATTTGTACGCATAGAAGGAGGGACCACGCATGGAAATTGAGATCAAAGTGAGCATCACGCCCCAGCAGTACATACGGCTGGACAACATGGCCCGCAGGATGCGCCGCCCGATGGACAAGGCGCTCGGCTGGATGGTGACACACCACATGGACAGCATCCTCGAAAACACGCACATCTCAGCGCCGGCAGGGCCGAAGCCAATCGACTGGGGTGCGATCGAATGACGGGCCTTGCATGCATCTGCTTCGGGTTCGTACTCGGAACAGCTTTTACGGCGGTCTGCCTTCTGGCGGACAAAAAGAAAGCCCCCGCTGGTGCAGCGAGCACCAACAGAGGCGCAGACCAAAAATCTACACTTAAAAAATACCACGAAACGGGAGGCGTGTCAAATGTATGAACTGAATTTTGTTGGTGTCTCGATTGCATGGGACCCTTGTGATGAAGGCGAAAACCCGAAGTGCAGCATATGCCACACGCGCCTCGGATACCACGAAAAGCTGTATTTTGATTTACGCGGAGCCGTGCTCGGATGCAGCGAATGCTGCACGGTGCGTGATGATGAATACCTTGTGGACGCAGACGACGAGAACGAGATCGTTGCAGAGCCGGGTACATACGTTTGGGAATATGCTGAAGATATGGCGTTGGTAGCATGAAAGGATTCTGCGATGGGATATCCTACTACACGGAATATCGCGCCAGCATTCGCGTGTTTTTCCCGGAAGGGCGTGAAGTATGTCAATACTGCCCTTTTCTTCGGCACGAAGATGCCTTCAACCGCTTTTTTTGTAAGGCTACTCCGGCCACACAATACAACTGGATATTATCACCAGAGCGGGAGCGTCCGGGCTGGTGCCCGCTTGTTCCCGCCAGAGGGAACACCGATTCCGCCGATTGAACCCGGCGGAGAATATGATCCATTCAGAAAGGATGACGAGAAATGAGTTTAATTGCAAAAGCTTCCGGAGGTTCTAAATTCCCGATTTTGGAGGCGGGTTCTTACCCTGCCATGTGTTATGCCATTGTTGACATTGGGCAGCAATACAATAAGACTTTCAACAACTATGCGCAGAAAGTCATTTTCATGTGGGAGCTTCCCGGAGAAGAAATCGAGATTGAGGGAGAAATGAAGCCGAGAGCAATTTCAGAGACCTATACAAATTCGTTGGGGGAAAAGGCGAACCTGCGAAAGATGCTTGAAAATTGGAGAGGCAGGGCGTTCACGCAGGAAGAAATGGACGGGTTTGACCTGCGGAATGTATTGGGAAAGGCGTGTATGATCTCTGTAGTTCACGGAACGAAAAGCGACGGCTCTCCGTACGCCAAAGTGGGAAGCGTAAGTAAGATGCCCAAAGGCATGAGTGTTCCCCAAAAAACAACCAACGCCTTAATTTTGTTTGATTTGGACGCGCCGGATGCGCTGGAAAATCTGCAAAAGCTTCCGGAGTGGGTACAAAACCGCATCAAAGAAAGCGAAACATACAAAGAGAAGATGCGACCGGACGCCAGCGTTGTAGAAGCGCGCAATGATGATTTTGCCGTAATCGACGCAGCGGAAGATTGCCCATTCTGATGGAACGGGTGGAAGCGCGTATCACGAAGGTCTTAACGGGAGAAGGCTTTTATTGCTTTGTCCCATATGAACATACGGACAAGCTTTCGGAGTTACCTATCAGGTGCACAGCGGTGCTTTCTGACGGCAGGACGATCACGGAGCGGCAGCGCAGGTTTATCTACGCGCTGCTCCGTGACATGTCCATGCATTTTGGGTATCCTCCGGAGGACATGAAAGAACTGATGAAATATCAATACGTTGCAGAAACAGGCGGAGAATATTTTTCTGTCGGGGATTGCAGCGTTACCACAGCGAACCGGTTTATTGAGTTTGTCATAGAGTTTTGTGTCCGTTGGGGCGTACCAACAAAGCAGGATTTCGTGGAAAACAGCCCGGATATTGGGCGGTATGTATATGCTTGTCTGATGAATAAAAAGTGCTGTTTAACTGGACGGACCTGTGAACTGCATCACATTAATGCGGTTGGTGCCGGGAGAGACAGGGAAGAAATTGTGCACAAAGGAATGCGTGTGCTTCCGCTTTCGCACGAAAAGCATATGGAGGCACACACGTTGGGACGTGATACGTTTTTGAAGAAGTACCACCTATTGCCTGTAACACTGGATGACAGGCTTTGCAGGCGTTACGGATTGAAAGGATAAAAAATGAATCTCGCGGTAGAATTACTTTCCAACACTGGATACATCATGTACAACAAGGCACTTGCCCGTGTTCTTGGCGTGAATGAAGCGGTCATGGTTGGAGAATTGTGTGCGCGGTATCAATACGCATTTGATTCCGGTTTTTTGGTGGAACACGACGGCTGGTTTTGCGTGAGCCGTGATGACATCGAATGTGATACCGGGCTTACAGCAAAGCAGCAGCGCTCCGCGCTACAGGCCCTGATTGACCGAAACGTGATTGAAAGCAAACGCATGGGCGTGCCAAGCAGACTTTTTTACCACTTGAATGTGCATGAATTAAATGCGGTTTTTGATGAAATCGAAACGACTAGATGTGACAAAAGGTCACAACTGGTTGTGACAAAAGGTCACGACATACATATATATAAAAAAAATAATAAAAAAGAGAGTGACGCACACGCATCGAAATCTGTTACGACTGAGAGTGCATCTGCGAACACATACGGCAGCTTCAAAAAGCCGTCTGTGGAAGAGATTGCATCATATTGTGCAGATCGAAAAAACGGAATTGATGCATCGGCATTTTATGACTACCACGAAGCCCGCGGATGGATGCTTGGAAAAGTCCGGATGAAAGATTGGCGTGCCGCTGTAAGGACGTGGGAGAGAAGGAATTGCACGGAAAAGAAAGAGAGGCGTACGGTACTTGAATAGTGCGGAAGTCGCGGTGATTGGATGCCTCATACAGAACCAGAATTGCCCGGGAGAGGTATTCGGTATGTTGGATAAATCCGATTTTACGGACCTTGACCTTGCGGAACTGTTTGAAGAATTGCACCAATTATGGCAGCGCGTTGGAAGAATCGACACTGTTACAGTTTGCGGATTACCTGAAAAACAAGACCTTGTGCTGCGATGCTGTGAAGCGCCTGTATCGTATTCCGCATATGAATCTTACTGCAAAACCGTGAAGGACAATGCAGTTTTAACGAGGGCACAGAGCATTGGGCTTTCCATCGCGTCTGAAGGCCTTACAGTGGAAGAAACTAGAGAAAAAGCAGATGATCTGATTCGCTTGCTGAACGGAACAGCGGAGAGCGAAGGGGTTTCCATGATGAACGGGGTACTCGATTTCCTGCGTCAGCAGTCGGAAGGAGAGCAGGAGTATTTCAAAACGGGGTTTTCGAGGCTGGATAAATACTCCTATATGAGCCGAAGCGATTTCGTCATCATCGGAGGAAGGCCGAGCGCGGGAAAGACGGCGTTTTCATTGGCGCTGGCATTGAATTTCGCAAAGAACAAGTACAAGGTCGTATATTTTAGTTTGGAAACGCGTCCGGATAAGCTGGTAAACCGAATGGCAACGAACTGGTGCGGTCTCGATTTCGACGATGTGAAGCGCAGAACGCTTGACATGAAAACCGTTGATTTGAACTTGATGGATGAACTGGCGGCGTTGCCGATTGAAATCGTTCCGGCAAGTGGGAAAGGCGTGGCGTGGATGCGTTCCGAGGCTTTGCGCAGGAAAGCGGATGTTGCAATGGTGGATTATCTCGGGCTTGTAAAGAGCGACGGAAAGACACGGTACGAAAAGGTAACAAATGCGTCTCTTGCGATGCACGATTGGGCACAATCCACAAACATGCTTGTGATCGCTCTATCTCAGCTCAACCGTGGTGGGGCGGGACAGATGCCAAGCATGGAAGATTTGAGGGAAAGCGGCCAGATAGAACAGGATGCAGACGAGATATTATTGTTGCACAAGGATGACGATAAGCGGGAATATACAGTAATCATCGCAAAGAACAAAGAGGGACGGACCGGTGATATCCCGATGAACTTTAACGGGCTGCACCAGCAGTTTACCGAAGTGGTATTTAAGGAGGAGCCATGAACAGCCGTGATAAAGGGAAACGCGGAGAGCGAGAGCTGGCCGGAGAGCTTCGGCGGCATGGATATGATGCCAGACGAGGGCAGCAGTATTGCGGTGCGAATGGCGATGCCGACGTTGTAGGCCTGCCAGGGCTGCACATCGAGTGCAAGCGTGTGGAAAGGCTTGACCTGTACGCCGCTATGTCACAGGCCGAGCATGACGCACCGGACGGGATGCTCCCCGTAGTGATGCACCGACGAAATAACTGCCAGTGGATGGTTACAATGCGGCTGGACGACTACATGGAGATTTATCGGGAATGGGAGGCCGAAAAACATTGAGCAAAAATCTTGCGCTTACGCTTGCCCGTGCGAAAAACAACGGGATCCGTGAAGGAATCGACGCTGTGTGCGAAGCCATGGCGCTGGCGCATTACAACGCCGCGATAGAGTTTGAACTTGACGAGCGAGAGGTTGGAGCGTTTTATACGCGGATGCGCACGGAGCTGCTTGAGATCCTTGCACAGGGCGGAAGAGATACGTTTACAGATGAGATGCGGCACGCTATAGCGGTTGCATATGAAAAGATGGGCGTAGAGCCGATGTGATTGGAGAAAAAATGAGGATTGGACTGATTGATGTTGATGGGCACAACTTTCCTAACCTTGCTCTGATGCGGATATCCGCATACCACAAATCAAAAGGCGACCTTGTGGAATGGTGGTGGAGCGATTTTATCCATTATGACATTGTTTACATGAGCAAGATTTTTTTAGGGACATACAGTCCGGATATGTCAGAACCGTTTAATGCTAATAAAGTGATAAAAGGAGGAACAGGATATGCGATCAATACCCAAAATGGAAAAGAGGTCTTTGACAAAAGCAAAGATGTGGACTTGCCGAAAGAGGTCGAACGATGCTTTCCAGACTACAGCCTTTATCCGCAATACAGCTTTGCTGTCAGCATGACAAGCAGGGGATGTCCACGAGGATGCACCTTTTGCCACGTAGCCTCAAAAGAGGGAAGGTGCACTAAGAAGGTTGAGGATGTTTCTGATTTTTGGAGCGGACAAAAAGAAATTAGAATTTTAGACCCGAATATAACGGCTTGCCCTCAAAAAAGAGAATTGATGCGTCAGTATATTAAAACCGATGCGATACTGGATTTTACGCAAGGCCTTGATATCAGGCTGCTTAACAGTTATGACATTGAAGATATAAATCATATGAGGCTTCGCACGTTGCATTTCGCATGGGATAATCCACAAGATGATTTAGAAGATAAATTTGCGGAGTTTGCCAAAGGTTTCCGACGTAAAACAAACATAGGCATGGTTTATGTTTTAACAAATTTTGAAAGCACAATGGATGAAAATTTGTACCGCATTTATACACTTCGCAATATGGGATATGACCCATATGTGATGGTTTATAACAAGCCCAATGCGCCAAAAGAAATTCGACGGTTGCAGCGGTGGTGTAATAACAAGATCATTTTTAAAAGCTGCACGAAGTTTGAGGATTACATTTGACTATTTAGATGGAGGCAGTAGTAATGGACGATTTGATAAGCCGAAAGGCGCTGCTGGAAGATATAAAGGCAGCTAAAGAGAACGGCGGGATGGGCGCAGTGGTAGCTGATACTCTTTCCAGATATGTGAAACGACAGCCCGCCGTAGACGCAAGACCTGTTGTGCATGGGCGGTGGAAGTGGATATTGGGAAAACCTTATTGTGAGTGTTGTGCAATAGAGCCTTACAGGGCAAGCAATAATGAAATGCCAAACTACTGCCCCAACTGCGGCGCCAAGATGGACGGAGGGAATGACAATGATTAAAGGGAAATATGTCGCTACCATTGAGTTGAATTTCAATGTTGACGAAAGCACTGACGGATTACTTCCGTTTGAAACGTTGCAAGCGAAAGTAACATGTGGAGAACTTGACAAGGCAATTGTGGCCGTCATCTCAGATGAGTTTGGGGAGCTTTGTTCTGTTGGATTAAACAAACAGTATGCAGACCTGTATCTGGTAGACGGAGGGAATGACAATGACTGACTTAAAGCCGTGCCCTTTCTGCGGGGGAAAAGCTGAATTTGTAAGGAAACAAGTAAAAACTAAATTCCATTGGTGCGATGCTGTATATGTGCGCTGTACAAACTGTGATGCTCGTTCAAATAGGGTGTTATACAGCACAAAATATCACAAAAATGATTCTGAGTACCTCGAAGCACAAGAAGCATGGAACCGGAGGGATGACAATGGCAAGGCTGATTGACGCTGATGCGCTGATTGAGCGCCTGAAATTCAAACGTCGCTTGAATGGTAACATTCCAGATAAATGTGCTGGATACGATAGTGCGATTGCGCAGGCAAACAAACTGCCTTCCGTTGACCCGGTGCACGCTGCTGGCGCGTGCTACTGTCGGGAGTGTAAATACCAAGATGAGTGTATCTGTAGAATTGAATTTATCGGCAGAAACCCAATTTTAGAGCAAAACACATACGAATACCACCCTTTACACTTTTGCAGCAACGGCCAGCGCCGGGAGGAGGATTGACATGGAGAGATTGACTTATGATTTTTGCGTCGGAAATAAACATTGCTGGCAGGTAAAAGGCGCAGACAATTTAGAGTGCAGAGAAGTGTGTCGGAATCAAGGCGAAAATGGTTGTACTGACTGCCCTATTGCAAAGGCGTTCGACCGCCTCGCCGCCTATGAGGACACCGGGCTGGAGCCGGAGGAAATCGAGCGCATTTTAGATTCATACGGGCGCGGCGTGACCTTGCGAACTGAAAACGCTCAGCGGTTGGAAATCATCAATGAAATTCCTATTAACCGCCTCCGCGAGCTGGCGCAGGCGGAGAAAGAGGGGCGGCTTGTGGTGCTGCCGTGCGATGTGGGGGATAAATTATACGATGTTACGCTCGGAGAAGTAAGAGAGAAAACCGTGATATCCCTGTCGATGTTTGTGCCTGAAAGTGTGAATCATTTAGTGATACACGCTGAAGACTTTCGGACTGCGATTACATCGTACGAATTACAGGACATTGGCGAAACTTTGGTGGCCGCAGAGCGCGACAGGTACAAGGCGGAGCGCGAGAACCCGCAGCCGCTGACGCTAGAGGAAGTAAAGGAACATATAACAAAAGGACATCCAAATGATATTAAACCATTGTATGTGGATTTTAAACCTACAATTCCAATTGATTACACTTCACGATGGAGGGATGCATATAATTTGTCTCGGTTAATTGCGGGGAGAGGCGATGAATACGGAAAAACATGGATTGCTTACCGTTCAAAGCCGAAGGAGGAAAACACGTGAAAGGCTGTAAGAACTGCCCGGCGTTTGCGAAATGCACCGTGACGTATCGTGGTTCGGGTTGTGCTGCTTTAAGAAGTACATACGGTGTTGAAACCGACCCGGAGATTATCACCAACGCCGACCGCATCCGGGAAATGAGCGATGATGAGCTTGCGAAGTTTCTTGCGACAAAACTTGATGATGATTTTTATGAATATCCGGATTTGACATTGCAATGGCTACAACAGCCAGCGGAGGAGGAAGTATGAGTAACTGTGTAAATAAAGAAACCTGTATTGAATATGCTAGACTTGGAGAAAACACAGAATGTTATCTTTGCCCTGATTATAAAGCGCAAATGTCCAACGCAGACCGCATCCGGGCTATGGACGATAATGAACTGGCGGATTTTATCGACAGGTGTGAAGCGGCTGGATATAACGATTCTAGCGTAGCTCTGGACAAAAATAACAATTTAATGGATACACTGGACTGGCTCCAGCAGCCAGCAGAGGAGGAGCGATAATGGACTATGCCGATAGGTTAGACATGATGGACGACGACTGCGATATTCAGGGATACCCGTTGAACGATGACAGGTGTGCGGGCTGCCCGCTTGATGGACAGTGCGAATTTGTGGTTTGCCGTGAAAAGGAGGGTAAGCAAAATGTTTTTTCTGAAAACGATAAGGGCTGAAAGTGCAGCAAAGATTATTGCAGGATATTGCAACAAACAAACAAATTGCGGTTTATGCCGATTTGCAGATGAAAACGGTGATTGTACGTTGCAAGCAAAAATTCCATCGGATTGGGAAATGCCGAAGGAGGGCGTACAGCATGAGTGAATTTGAACGGCAGATTTATGCAGACCTGAAATCCACAGACCGTGTCTCGCTCTGGGTGGCTAAGTGCATGGAGCTTGCAGAATTTTCATGCATCTTAACGGATGAAGATATTGATGGAATTGCTATGGTATACAAAACGATGCGAAAGAAGGATGACCCATGCAAATCTTGATAAATCTGGCGGTCTTGGCCGTCGCACTGGCGGTTGTGGTCACGCTGGCCTGCATTGCCGCGGGGGATGGACGATGATAAACGAGGCCGATAAAAACGAAATGTGCCGAATGCGCAGGCTTGGCTTTACGCTGGACTATATCGCCAAGGCGACAGGATATTCAGCTTCCAGCGTTGCAAACGTGACCGCATGCGTGGAACGGCCATTGGCAAGCAGCGGGAAGGATAAGCAGATCGAAGCAATGATACATAAGCTTGTGCGGTATCGGCCACCGGGCGCTGGCGTACAGCGCGAAAAGCGTCCGTGCGAACACTGTCAATGGCGAATGAACAAGGAGGACCCTGTTGTCTGCGGAATTTGTTATCGGGAGGTGTTCGGGTGACATTCAAGGAGTACAAAAAACTGTGGGCCTTGCCTGCTGACATAAAAGCCCGGGAAAGCCGGATTGAAAAACTGCTCCGGCGGAAAGATACCATTGCGCAGGACGCGGTGCATGGCAGTGCGGAAAACTTTCCGTACACAAAGCATACGGTCATTATCCGCGGGGTGAAAACCGATGCCGACGTTTTGGCCATGCAGGAAAGACTGAAAAAGCTCAACGATGAATACGACCGGCTGTACGGCAGGGCACTGATCGAGATAGAGGATATCACAGATCCCGAGGTGCGTGTGGCAATCAGCCGCAGGAGCTTTGACGGCTGGAGCTGGGAAGAAGTGGCTGCTGAATTAGGACGCAGCGAAGACGCCATAAAAAAGAGCGTGGGAAGATATTTTTCACAATTTTAATTTTGTGTCACGAATGTCCTGAATGTCCCGAAATAGTGTGCTATACTTAAAATCGAGAAAGTGCATCGGGAAACCGGTGCGCTTTTTCCTTATGCTCGGTAATGTAGGGCACAATTTCGTCGATTTGGAGATTGACTAGACGTGTTACCGTACAGTCTTGGGGAGAATCGTCCAATTAACGCAATGAATTGCGAAACCATTTGTCTTGTGGCAAAGGTATTTGTTTGCCACTAAGATTTGAGTGATTTGCAACGCTTATGTTGATTATATTTTCTTTTTGGATGGGATAAAGGACTTCTTGCTCTTGCTCGTACCGCAAGAGATTTTCAATCGGCATATGCGATGGGATACCGTTTAACAAACGATTCTTGCAAAAGAAATGAAGTAGTCCGAACACATCAATGGCATCAGTAGCGTGACCTTCTAAAAGAATAACGTCTCCAGATAGGTTTGACACCTGTTGAAGCCCTTCTAAGCTCTTAGACCAAGACTGATAAAAAGGCAAGGGGCAAACATGGGCGACCCTTCGTTTGTAGTATTGTTGGATTCGGAATATGAGACCTGTGTACAACACCTCAGAAAGAAATTCCTCCTGTGTTTCAGTGATTTGCTCAAAGGCTCTTATTTGCTGAACTTGTTTTATAATAGGCATACAAATTTTGTTGCTATAATTTTTTAACGAGGATTTTGTCTGATATTCACCTGGTGTTTGGCTACAAAGCCAAGAGTATATCGTTTTATATATCTCGTGTGCGGTAACTTCATTAAAAAACATGCATCTCACCTCATTGTCATTATATCATACATTTGTAGAAAAGAGGGTGGTCCAATGACCGCAAAGCAAGAACACTTCTGCGCTGAATACGCTGTCGACTACAACGGTACGCAAGCTGCTATCCGGGCTGGGTATAGCGAGAAAAACGCGGCAAATCAGGCTAGTCGGATGCTGAGAAATGCCGAGGTTCTTGCGCGCGTACGAGAGCTGCAGCGCGAACAGGTGGAACGATTGGCGGTATCGACAGACTTTGTTGTGCTGAGGCTACTGGATACGCTTGAAAGATGTTCGAAGCCTGTGCCTGTACTTGATATGACCGGCGAGTCTATAGGGGAATACACATTCGACAGCAAGGGCGCGCTGCGTGCTCTTGAGCTATTGGGCAAGCATTTGGGCATGTTCGAGGATCGGCTGAAAGTGGCCGCGAAGGTGGACACAGGCAAACTGGACGGCATCCTCGCGCAGCTGAGAGGCGGGCCGCCGGATGGCTGACCTGATCCTCTCGGAGAAGTATAAGGCATTCCTGCGCTGCACGGCGCCGGTGGAGTTTCTGGAAGGCACGACGGCCGCAGGCAAAACGACCGTGGGGCTGTTCAAATTTATTCTCCGGTGTGCGGAGAGCGAGAAGCGCATCCATGTTTTGAGCGGCCTGGATCAGGGGACCATCGAAAAGAACATTATCACAAAGGAACTTGGCATCCTGGATGACTTCGGCGGATTGGTGGAGTATTGGCCCAGCGGACGCGGCGACGACCGTATGGCGCATTTGATACTCCATACCACGGACGAGGACAAGAAGATTTATGTGCTTGGCTACGCGGACAAGGCGCGCTGGAAAAAGGCGTTGGGCGGACAGTACGGATGTTTGTATATTGACGAAATAAACATTGCGGACATGGATTTTGTGCGGGAGGCGTCCATGCGCTGCGACTATCTGCTGGCTACATTGAACCCGGACGACCCGGGCCTGCCCGTGTACGAGGAATACATCAACCACAGCCGGCCTATGCCGGAATGGGAGAACGACACGCCGCGTGAAATATTGGAGCTTTTGAACCGTGAACCCAAGCAGGGATGGGTGCACTGGTTCTTTTCTTTTGAGCACAATGCCGGGCTTTCCACAGATAAAGTCGAGAAGATCATCAGCATGGTCCCTCCCGGCACAAAGCTGTATAAAAACAAGATTCTTGGCCTGCGCGGGCGGGCCACAGGGCTGGTGTTCAACTTAGAGGACAAAAGCCTTATCACGGTGCAGCAGGCGCGGCAATTTAAGTATCTGCTGTTTACAGCGGGGCTTGATACGGCTTACAGCCAGAACTCGGCGGACACGTTTGCGTTTACCTTCTGGGGCGTTACCACATGCCGGCGCCTGGTGGGGCTGGACGTGCGCGTGTACAACAACCGCGACTTGTCCCGCCCGCTGACGCCAAGCGACATCCCGCCGCTGTTTGAACAATTCCTGGAGGCGAACCGGAGCCGGTGGGGATTTGCGCGCGACGCTTTTATAGACAGCGCCGACCAGGCCACTCTGCTGGAGTGCCGGAAGTACAAGCAGCTGCATGGCAGTGTGTACAATTATCTGGACGCCTGGAAGAAGACGAAGATTATCGACCGCATCAACCTGCAGGCCGGATGGATGGCGCAGGGATATTATCTGCTGGTGCGCGAAGCGTGCCGGCCGCTTATTGATGAGCTCAACGTGTACAGCTGGAAAGAGGACAAATACGAGCCGGAAGACGGGAACGACCATTGCATCAACAGCGGACAGTATGCGTGGCTCCCGTTCAAGGACCGGATAGGAGGAACAGCGTGAAGATTGGAGAGAGGGTGCGCGACATGATACGGCATTGGCTGCAGATCCAGCCGGCAACAGGCCAGAACATCACGATAAGGGAGACCGCGAGCTTTGACGTGAACTGTATGCGAAACCGTGTGTGGTATCGTGGGGACGCGAGCGAAATCGAGCAGCTGTTCAAGGCCTTGGGGCAGGACGCGGTTGGATGTGCCCGGTTTTGGGCCGCTGCGCCGGCCACGAGCGACGTGCGCAAGGCGCACAGCGGCATCCCGGCCATATTGGTGGACACGCTGGCATACTTAGTCAAAAGCGACCTCAATGATGTGGACTTTGAAAGTCCGGACGGCGCCGGTGTATGGCCGGACATCGCGAGGGATTGCGGCTGGGAAGAAATTATAGGCGACGCAGTATCCGGCGTGCTGGCCATTGGTGACGGGGCTTTTAAGATCAGCACAGATCCGCATGTGAGCGAGTATCCGCTGCTTGAGTTCTGGACGGGAGACCGGGTAGACTTTATCCGGAGGCACGGCCGTATAACGGGTGTGGTATTCAAGAGCCTGTATCACGAGGGCGGGGCAGAATATGAGCTGCGGGAGATTTACGAGCCCGGAAGCATCCGCTATGAACTTTTGGAGGGCGAGAAGGTTGTGCCGTTGGGGCGCGTGCCGGAGCTTTCCGCCTACAAGCCGGTGCATTATGACGCTGCTTTTCCTTTGGCCGTACCCTTGTGTGTGTTCAAAAGCCAGCGGTACCCGGGGCGCGGGCGCAGCGTGTTTGACGGCAAGACCGACGCCTTTGACGCGCATGACGAAGTAATAAGCCAGTGGATCGACGCGGTGAGGCATGGGCGCGTGAAGAATTATATCCCCGAGGACATGATCCCCCGCGACCCGGAAACCGGGAAGCTACGCAGCGTGGACAGCTTCGGCACAAACTTTATACAGGTGCAAAGTTCAAACAAGGAAAACGCCACGGCACAGATCGACACCGTGCAACCCGAGATCCGTTATGATGCGTTTGTGGAAAGCTATGCCGCCACGCTGAATATGTGTCTGCAAGGGATTGTGAGCCCGGCCACGCTTGGAATCGACGTCGGAAAAATGAGCAGCGCCGAGGCGCAGCGCGAAAAGAAAGATATTACAGGCATGACACGAAATGCCATTACGGATGCGCTGGAAAAGGTGCTTCCGCAGGTGGTGTGCTCCATGCTGATGACGTATGACCTGATGCACTCAAACCAGGCGGGTGCATATGAGCCGAAGGTGACCTTCGGCGAATACGGCGCACCGGACTTTGACAGCCGTGTGCAGACCATTGCCAGTGCGGCCACTGCCAGCGTGATGAGCGTGGAGGCGCAGGTGGACGAGCTTTGGGGGGCGAGCAAGGACGACGCTTGGAAGCGAGCGGAGGTGCAGCGCATCCTGACCGAACGCGGCATCGAGGATACACCTGAACCCGGTATCGTGGAAAGCCTGCCGGCCGGGCAGGATACGGATATTCCGGGCAATGACGCCGTATGACGGCCCGGGAGATCGCCGCACTGTTTGAGGACCTGGAGCTTCGGCTGATTGCATCTCTCAAACGCAACCTTGCGCGGCATAAAGCCGAGGAAAAGGACGAGGGTTTCGACTGGCCCGCATGGCAGGCCGAGAAGCTGCACAGCCTGCAGCGGTTCCGGCGTGAAAACAAGTCGATCATGGCTGAATATTCCGACCAGATCGATGCGGAGACACGCGCGTTGATGCGCCGGCAGTTTGCGGAGGCGGACGGCAGCGCCGGTGCTTTTTTCGGCGTCAATGCCCGCAAGCTGGATGCGCTGATCGACGGGATCGCGCACAGCGAGGCCAGGGTGGAGCGCGCGGCGCTGCGGTATATGGACGATGTGTACCGCAAAACGATCCTGCGTGCAGCTGCGGCGCTGGATGCGGGCGGCATGACGGTGCAGCAGGCCACGGACCTTGCAACAAAGGATTTTCTGGCGCAGGGCATCAACTGCGTGCGGTACAAGAACGGCCGGATGGTGAACATTGCGTCCTATGCTGAAATGGCGCTGCGGACGAACAGCACCCGGGCCATGCTGTTGGGCGAGGCGCAGCTGCGCGAACGCATGAACATCGACACGGTGCTGGTGAGCCAGTACGGCGGATGCAGTGAGACATGCCTGCCCTGGCAGGGGCTCGTATACATCGACGACGTGTGGCAGCCATACCGTGGCGGCGGCAGGAACTTCGGCGGCACATATGGGTACAGCCGAAACGGCCGCAGCTATCCGCTGCTGAGCGTGGCGGTGCGGGCCGGGCTGTTCCACCCCAACTGCCGCCACCATTTGACAACATGGGTAGAGGGCGTGAGCGTGAGGCCCGAACCAATGGACAGGGCCGCGGTGGAACGCACGGCGAGGCTGGAGGCAAGGCAGCGGGAGCTGGAGCGCCGGGTGCGCAAATACAAGCGGCTGGCAGAAGGCACGCTGGAGCCGGAAAAGGCGGCCGGATACCGCCGGGCCGTGCGGGCCGCGCAGAAGGATGTGCGCGAGTTCGTGGACGAACACGGGGACGTTCTGCGGCGGGATTACTGGAGAGAGCGGTATGATGGGACAGGTTCATTTACTTCTGCTTCAAAAAATGGTATAATAAATTCACGGGGTGATGGTGTGGACATAGAAATTGATAAGTTTACGCCATGCCTTGAGGATGCGCGGACAGGTGAAATTCTGGAAACTGCTTATTCGTTGGCATCTGCCGATGATTTAGCGGGGCTGAAAGGCTGGAAATTCGACTGGACAGCGTCGGATTTGAATGGGTGCGAAATTTACAAATTAACGCTGGCTGGAGACGAGGAAATTCAGGGCTTGATTGCAATCAGCGACATGCCACACGATAGCGCGGTTTACGTCAATCTCGCGGAAAGCTCGCCGCAGAATCTTGGGCATAATAAAAAATATGCCGGTGTTGGCGGTCATCTATTCGCGATTGCAGCGAGGCGGTCGTACGATTTGGGGCATTCTTGCTTTTTCTTTCTCGACGCCAAAAACATTGAATTAGTTCACCATTATGAAAATCTTCTGAACGCCCGTTTGCTTGGACGCCCGCATCAATACCGTATGTATGTGGACGAGGAGAGCGCTTTTAAATTAATCGAAAAATATTCGCTGGAGGAGGTTTGAACGGCATGACTGAGCAGGAACGCAAGGATTGGGATGCTTTAGAGGAAGCTGCTGAGAAAGCAGGTGGATATGTGGATCCACATCCCAGTGACATTCACTATGATTTGAGAGCTATTGCGAAGTTCTGTAAGGAAAAAGGCATTGAGCCTCTGGATATGACACTTCGTGAGCTTAACCAATTCATTATCAAGAGCTAAGGCCGCTCCCTCATAGGGAAGCGCTGAGACTAAACCACCACCCACGAGGCGGTGGTTTTTTCATGCCAAAATTCAATAGCACAAGGTCCACCCTCAGGGGTGGGCCTTTTGTTATGCCCAAAACGCGGTGACGGCATAAAAAGCACCCGGCGGAAATAAGCCGACAGGCTATAAACGGAGGGAAAAAGCCATGAACAAGGACGATGAAAACAAGGCTGTCCAGCAGCCTGCGGCTGCCGAGGAGAGCAGCCAGCAGCCTGCGGCCGAGCAGGACAGCGGCCTGCCCAAAACACAGGAGGAACTGGATGCACTGATTGAGAAACGGCTGGCGCGGGAGCGAAAAAAGCTGGCAAAAGCTTCGCTGGGAACACAGGCATCCGGCGCTCCGGCGGCGGAAGGCAGTGCGGCACAGCCTGAGGCACAGAGCGCGCAGCCAGGCGTGGACGCTGCGGCTCTGGCGGAAAAGGACCGCGAACTGCTGATTGCCCGGGCGCAGCTGGACGCTTATCGGGAGGGGATCGTCCCCGGCGCGGTGGAGGACGCCGTCTGCCTCGCTGTGATGCAGGCCGAAAAGGCCGGTGAGGCGGATGAGGAGGGCGTGCGTGACGCTTTGAAAGAAGTTCTCAAGCGCCATCCGGAATGGAAGCCCCAGAAGAAGGAAACCGCGAAGAACGGGTTCAAGGTTGGGGTGGATACGACCGGCGCCGACGGAAAAGACGGCGCGGGCAGGCGTGCCCTGCCTACGGGCACGGTGATTTTGTAAGCGAAAGGATGATTTGAAGTTATGGCAAGAACAAATGCAATCAGCCTGCTGGCAGGCGCCAGCACCCCGGCGACTTTGGCCGAGATTTACGGCCGCGTCATTGAGAACGTGCAGAAAAGCACGCTTTCCACCACGCTGAAAAGCCAGCTGTACACGGGGAACCCCGCCGCCGGCAGCGTGGAGTTCAAGCGCTTTGTGAACAGCGCGTCCAAGGCCTACGGCACCGCACGCGCGGCAGCCAAGGGCGATAAGGTGACCGCTCCGCCCACCACGGTGAACCTGAACCAGCACAAGGAGATCGTGGAAGAGGTTGCGAAATTCGACCTTGACACATTTGGCGTGGCGGGCGTCATGCAGCGCCGGGCCGACAATCATGTGGTGAGCATGAGCGCGGAGCTTGACCGTGCATTTTTCGCACAGGCGGCAGCAGATGGAACGGCTTTTTCTCCGGCCAGCGGCGTTACGGCCATTCAGGAAATTGTAGAGAGCATGATCCAGACCCTGGAAACCGTGCACAACGACTATGTGGACGGCGTGGACCGCAGCATGATGGACCTTGTGCTGACGCCGGCCAAGTACGGCCTGCTGCGCACGTTCCTGGACACGCAGAGCAATCCCAATGTGGATACGGCCGGTGAGGAGTTCGGGATGTACCACGGTGTGCGCGTATACAGCTGCACACGCATGCCCGTGACCACCGAAACGGTGGAGGAAACCAAAACAAAGACCACTGTGACCGACGCGCTGCTGATGGTGCGCGGCGCTGTGGCACAGCCCGTTGTGGTGAACCAGTACGGCGACCCGGAAAAAATTCAGCTGTCCAACGATTACGCCGTAAGCCTGTTCTATGACTACGGCACCAAGGCGCTGACGCCGGACCTGATCTTCAAACTGCAGACGTCCACCACGGCGTAAGAGAGGGGGGTGGACCGCATGGAGAAGTATGTGAACCGGAGCACCGGCGTGCTGCTCCAGCCTGCGCAGGAGAGCGTGGCCGCGATGCTGGCGCGCGACCCGATGTGGGTAATTTGTACACCTGAACCAGAGCCGGAGCCTGAGCCTAAACCGGAGCCGGAGTCTGAACCGGAGCCGGCAAAGACCCGCAAAGGCAAAGCTTCAAAGGAGGAATAACGGATGCAATACGCCAGCAGCGAGGATTACGCAAAATATTGCCCGGGCGGCACAGTGCCGCCGGAGGAGCAGGACGCAGCGTTGGACGCTGCCAGCCGTGACATCGACGGGCTGACCTTTGACCGTATCGTCGCGGTGGGATTCGACCGCCTGACGGCGTTTCAGCAGGAGCTGGTGAAGCGCGCCGTGTGCGAACAGGCGGAGTTCCGGTCTGTATATGCCGAGCTGCTGGCGAGCCCGTTTTCCTCTTACAGCATCAACGGCGTGGCCATGCAGTTTGACGGTGCGGGCATCGTGGAGCGCGGCGGCGTGAAAGCGCCCGCTCATGTGATGAGCCTGCTGCGCCAGACGGGGCTTACGTTTTTGGGGGTGCAGCAGCAATGAAGTGGCCGGAGCTTGTGCCGCCGGCGGTGTGCAGGGTGCCGATTGCCGTAACGCTGACAAACGGAAACGACGAGGACGGTGCGCCGAGGGTGGCTGTGGTGGTGGAAACAATGTGCAATTACAACGGCAAAGGCGGATGGAGCGTGGACGAGCGGCGCCAGGCTGTACGATACACGGCGTCCGCGCTTTTCCCGGGCGATATTGCGCCGGAACTTGTGCATTTGACCGGATGGGCTGACGTGCTGGGCGCACGGCTTACCATTCACGCGGCAGACCGTGCGCGCAACCCGGACGGCACGGTGAACTATACCCGTTTGGAGCTGATGTAGTATGGTCGAGATCAAGCTGGATGAGGCGGCGCTGGACCGGCTGGACGGGGCGGCGAAGGCCGCGGCGCTGGAGACGGTGGAAGCGGTAAAGACCGACCTTGTGAGCAGCCAGACAATGCCGTTTGACACAGGCGCGATGCAGGGCAGCCTGCACACGGAGCAGTTTGACGCGGCGGACGAAAGCCATACGGTGCTCCAGACGGACGGCCCGCAGGCCCGGCGGCTGTATTTTCATCCTGAGTACAATTTCCAGCGCGGGAAGAACCCAAACGCCGGGGCCGCCTGGTACGGGCCTTATGAAGCGGGCGGGGCGAAAGAAAGATTTATCCCCGACACTTTTGCGGCGCGGATGAAGGAGAAAATACCATGATGCTGGAAAGGTTGAAAAACTACATCAAAGCGAATACCGACGTGGGCGAGGGCATCCAGTTGGGAGGCATCGACGGGCATACGGAGAAATACATCGGCGTATATCCCGGGAAACCGCCGGCTGCGCAGCGCGTGTGCCTGGGTGGAGCAGAACAGACCCGCGCCGGCGAGTTTTATGCCACGGTGCTGGTGCATTGGGGCAGGAACATGCGGTCCGCACAGGCCAAAGCCGATGCGGTATACGCTTTGTTTTATGCCCGCGGGGCCTTCGACATGGACGGCTGCACCGTGTGCGCTGTGGAGCCCGGCGCCGGGCCCGTGCCTGTGGGAAAGGACGACCGGGGCGTGTGCGAGTTCGTGATAAACCTGAAAATGACTTATATGAAGGAGTGAGAGTATGGCGGCAAAGACGGGCGTATATCCCGTATTTGAAAACAAATTTAAGATCGGCACCTCTGCCGAAAGCCTGAACACCATTGCCGAGATGGAAAACTTCAGTGTATCCATCGACGGAAATGTGGAGGAATGGAGCCCGATGGAGCAGGAGGGATGGCTGAAACGGATGGTGACGGGCAAGGCCCTGACCATCAGCCTGTCCGGCAAACGCTGCATCGGAGACCCGGGCAACGATTTTGTCGAGGCCAGTGCCTGGGGAACAGGTTCCGACTGCGAAGCGCATTTCGAATGGGAGTTCCCCAGCGGTGCGAAGCTGGCTTTCCCCTGTGTGCTGAGCGTGACCAACCCGGGCGGCGGCGAGAGCCGCAATGTTGCGGGATTGGAATTTGACGTAATGTCCAACGGCAAGCCGACGTTTACCCCCGCTGCCGGCGCCTGATATGCATATGCCCCCGCTCTTTTGGGCGGGGGCTTTCTTTGAAATGAGAGGAGAAAACGACATGGGAAAATTGTACACGCTGGACGGCAAGCTGCTGACCGAGACGCCGGAGCTCCGCATCGGTGAAAAGGTGTATCCGGTAGACAGCCGGCAGAAAACCGTGAAAAAGATCCTTGCGCTGGCGGATGACGAAAGTGTGCCGATGGGCGAACGCATCGACGAGGCGCTGAAGCTTGCGCTGGGCGATAAAAACGCGGTTGAAATCGACAGGATGGACATGCCGTTCCCGGCTTATCAGCGGCTGTTTGAGCTTGTGATGGACGCAGTGACCGGGCAGGAGGACGAACCGGACAAGGCCCGATTTCAAGCGGAAAAAGGCTGACGAGTGGTATGACCTGGACTATGACGCCGTGCTGATCGAGCAGAGCATCGCCAAACAGTACGGCATCCTGCCGGCTGCGCAGGGAGAGCTGGGCTGGCCCGAATGGGTAAAGCTCGTCGGCGGCCTGATGGATGACACGCCGCTGGGGCGCGTGGTGGCGGTGCGCAGCGAGAGCGACGCGAACCTTGTGCGCAGTATGCCGCAATGGCAGAAACAGCTGCGCACCGAGTGGGCGGCGTTCCGCGCAAAGCGGGATGTGATGCGCATGGGCGCGGCGGGGGTGCGAAGTGAAATGGATGCACTGGAGCGCATGATGGCGAAGATGTTTGGAGGTGGGTGATATGCCGGAGGGCACAAGCGTAGGCAGCGTATATCTTGACTTTGTTGTGCGCAGCACAGTGGCGCAGCAGATACGGGATATCACAAACCAGGCAGCCGCACAGGCGCAGAAGGGGTTCGAGGCCGCCGGGAAAGCCTCCGGCGACGCCATGCAGCGTGCTTTCAGCGGGGGATACAACAAGACACTGGAGAAAGCGCGCGTCAAGGTGCGCGAGCTGGAAAGCCAGTTTGACAGCCTGGGCAGTAAGATGGACGGCATGCGGCAGAGCGCCAAAGGGCTGTTCAAAGGGGTGAAAGACCCCGGGCGCGCGGCCGATCAATTCTTGGGGAACGACAAGGCTTTCAATGCTCTGGCCGCACAGCAGGAGGCTGTCAGCCAGAAGCTTCTTCAGGCACAGGAGGCCTTGCGCATTGAGACAGAGGCAGCTTCGGCGAAAGCCGCGCAGGCGCAGCAGCGCGCGCAGGAAAAAATGGCGGCGGAAGCAGAACGCTCCAAGGCCAGGCAGGAGGCTGCCACTGCGAAAGCCGCAGCAGCGGAAGAGCGTGCGCGATTGCGTGCTGCCGCAGCCGCCGAGCAGGCAGAAGAGAAAAAGGCAGCTGCGGCTGAACGTGCGAAGGCCAGACAGGAGGCGGCCGAAGCAAAAGTTGCCGCTGCGGAAGAGCGTGCGCGGCAGCGGGCTGTTGCCGCTGCGGAACGGGCGGAAGCAAAAAAAGCTGCGGCTGTTGAACGTGCCGC
>ERZ791872.757-NODE-757-length-27614-cov-6.986175_pt1 | contig 27614 bp, 31 predicted proteins | sample MGYA00510279_ERZ791872 | MGnify/ENA primary metagenome ERZ791872 (study PRJEB30046, sample SAMN00792103) | human gut metagenome | study: EMG produced TPA metagenomics assembly of the A metagenome-wide association study of gut microbiota in type 2... | reverse complement strand
AAAATATGAGAGAATTTACAGACAGGCATTTTATGATGCCGCAAAAAAGGCTGATTCTAACTGGGAAATTGGCAAGCCAATCAAAGATGGTGCATTAGATAGTGTTACAAGAGAATCTGTAGAAACTGAGAAATCTCTTACACAGTCAACAGTGGATACTAAAATTTGACATATGCTTTATATATTTTATCAGAGGAGGTTGAAAGTATGCAAAAAGTAGTAAAAAAATCATTTATGTCAGTAGTGGCATGTTTAATGGCTTGTATGATGTTTGCAATGCCAGTATTTGCAGCAAGCAATAACTTTAGTAAGACTACAGTTAAACTGAATGCAATAAATGGTGGCGAATCAAGAAAGAGTACATTATCTTCGGGAAGTGTAACTGGAAACAATCCATCAATTAGTAAGGTTCAGTTGTATTGTAATGTATCGTCTGGTTCAGATCCGTATACAATTTATGTATTAAGTCCTAAAGGAACAACTAGATCAATCACAGGACCATCAAAAAGTGGAACTATTACCATAACAGGGTTTGAAGGAGAAAATCCATCTGGTACTTGGACTATATGGATTAAAAACTCAGGTGTGTCATATAAGGGAAATATTTATCCGACATCGACGGTTACAATAACATTAAAGGTAGCGTATAGCTACTAGAAACAATGTGAGCATAGAATAGATAATATATGGAGTATATGTTAAATCCTCTTGATCTGAAATATAGGTCAAGAGGATTTTTTATTAAGAGAAAACAATTAAATGGTTATTTTCTGCAAAAATTGGTCACTTTCTGCAATGAATATTGTTATTTCAAATTATTTTTTTATAATTGACTATATTGAAGTATATTTACAAAGATGAAGCAGCGTTAAATATTGATGTAAGAGTAATCTTTTAATGTATATAACAAAACTGAAAGGTGGAATTAAAATGAAAAAAATTTTCCCATTAGCAATGGGAGTGGTTTTATCAGCAACAGTGATTTTAGGAAGTAGTGAGTATACCTTTGCAGCAGAAAAAAGTCCTAAAATAGAAACAAATGTGTCTGATTTGACAGAAGGAAAACTAAAAACAGTTATTGTCAATATTGAAGATGTTTTGTCAGAAGACACAACGGTATTTGCAACTTCATCATCAGAAACAAAAATATTATCAAAAGATTATGCAACTTCTTCTGGACAGACAGGAGTAATTAAGTCAGTAGGTCAGATTGTTGATTTTAGTAAGGTTATTCAAGAAGGAGCAACAATAAAAAGTATTACGATTTATTGTCCAACAGGGACAAGAGTAACTCAGTCAAAGTACACGACAATAAATAATTATTTGGTTACTGATTTAGACACGGGAGATGCTATAACTATTCCGTTTCAGACAACCAATAATCCATCTTCAAAAAACACTTCTACGGCATTAGCCGGGAAAGCAGCTAATATTAGATTTTTAGTACAAATTCAGGGCAAGATTTTACAGCAATATACTGGAATGGATGGATTTACTGTTTTTGGTGGAAAAATGATAGTTACATACAGTGAATAGAATGCGAGGTGGATTCATGGAAATTGCTATTTCAAGTGCGACTAGTTCTGCGAATACAAAAAACAGTATATCATTGCAGAGTGGAGAACCTGATTGGTCTATGATTCCGAGTGCAAAGAAAAGTAATAAGACACAGGCTGAGTTTGTTGCTGAGATTAAGGAACTGGCTCGGAAAGCCACTAATACTACAAGTAAGGCAGAATTGGAAAATATTCATAGACAGAGAACCTCGTTATGTGCAGAATATATGTCCGATGTATCACCGAACAGAAAGGCATTATATCAACAAGCAAAAAATGCAGTAAAAAGTTCAAATCATAATCCAAAATGTCAGGGGATTGGTGAATTGTCGTTGCTTGATTTTCTGGAGAGGGCAGAAGGTAATAAAAGCGATCTTGCTGAAAAGAAGTTTGTTTTGGCAGGAGGTGGTACATTGGTCTGCCCAATTTTGACAAGTGGAGGGTATGGTGCTGATATTTATTATCAAGGTACAAAAGCACTGACGTATCTTGGATCAGGATATGGATGGGCATGTGAAAGGACTCCGGCTGAACGTGAAAAAGAAAAAGAGTTTTATGGAATTTATTTTAATGAGTATCATACCATAAAGAATGATCAGCAATCAGAGTTGGAAAAATTGCCGGATTATTTAGAAGAAAATCCATCTTTTGACATGAAAGCATAAGAAGTGTTTGAGATTTAATGTGTACTAAGGAGGATTTGCACCATGCAGGTTAATTCTAATTATTCTATGAATGGTGTGCCGTATTAAACTAGACATAAATAGGATAATATTCCTCCATATTAGTGCGGAATATGCTGTTCATGAAAGTTAAAATCCTAAAGATTAAAGATGAAGAGATGTATATTTTCAACAATTATACATTTCTGCATCTTTTTATTTTGAGCATTCCAATAGTATACGCTAAATCTTAAATAACTGTATTTGAGGAAAATATGATATGATTATATTCAAAAATGAAATTACAGGATCAGAGGTATACACAGTATGTACAGAGACACTATATTTCAATATGTAAAAAAACAATATGGAACAATTCTAGAATATCTGTGGTCTTGATAACAGCAGACCAGACAGTTCAAACCAGACACTCCGTATTGAAAAGACCGACAAAAAATTTGCTTTTTCTTGCCTGCCTTATACGGCATCCGAGATAGAAAATGCATTACATTATGAAGAACTGCCGCAGGCAAGAAGAACTGTTCTTTGTGTATATGGAGCTGTTCGAGGTGTCGGTGGTATTGATAGTTGGGGAAGTGATGTGGAAGATGATTATCGTATCAGTGCAGAAGAAGATATAGATTATTCATTTACCATCTGCTGATTATGATAAAAGAATGTAAATGTGGGATAAATTATGAAATTTAAGATTACTATAGATTGGTTAAAAAGTTTTTTTGTGATGATCATTGCGGTTATCGTTATGGGAATGTGTGTATCACTTCTAGTGACGTGTGATATGGGAACAGATCCCTGTTCAGCAATAAATTATGGAATTTCGCATAAGCTTGGGATGAGTTTTGGAAATTATCAGCTTCTTTCCAATATTGTTTTACTGATTCTAGTAATGATTTTTGAGAAGAAGCTCATTGGTACAGGAACATTTGGCAATATGATTTTAGTTGGCTATTCGGCAGATTAATTAAAACAAGAAGGGCAGTGGAGAAACAGGCATTATAATTAAAAGGAGTTGCTTGCAAGTGTTATTGGTATATGAGAATAGAACTGATGGAATAGTGGCAGAGTGGAAGAAACCAGTACATTTACCACCACATCTGCATGAAGCGATAGAGGTAGTGTATGTAACGGATGGGGATATTGAGCTTGGAGTTGGACAAGAATTGTATCACATGGACGAGGGAGAATTTGCAATCGTGTTTCCAAATGTGATACATCATTATCAGGTGTTTGGAGAAAAGGAAAGTAAGGTAATATACCTGTATCTTGATCCGACATTGTTTTCTTCCTATTATAAAGAGTTACAGATATACAGCCCGAAGAACCCAGTTGTGAAAAAAAACAAGTGCATCCAGATGTAGTAAATGCTATAAAATATCTGGCAGAAATAACAGAGGGGAATCCAATGCTGATACAGGCATACGATTTGTGTGTAAGCAAATATGTGTTATCAAGAATGTTTGCAAAAACCTTTCACTGTAATTTTAGTAAATATGTGAATGGAGTCCGGTTAAATTATGCAGTTGCGGCACTGGAAAACACAATGGATTCCATTACAAATATATGTCTTGATTGTGGGTTTGAAAGTCAAAGAACTTTTAACCGTGTTTTTAAGGACAGATACAAGATTACACCAAGAGAGTACAGAAAAAGGATGGAACACAATAATAGAAATGGCAGATTGGGGGTACGCAGATGATTAAATATCTTACAATGACGATTGAAAAACAAAAAACATACCTTTGATTGCTCATGATGGGAAAAAACAGGATATGTTGAAATGGTGTATGGACAATAAAGAGATTTTACAGCAACATAACCGGTCAGGAACCGGAACGACTGCGAGAATGATAGCAGATCATGTAGGATTAAAGATAAAAGGATATAACAGCGGTCCATTAGGGGGAGATCAGCAGATAGGGGCAAAAATTGTAGAGGGAAATATCGACATGGTTTATTTTCTTCTCCGATCCACTGGCAGCACAGCCACATGATCCTGATGTTAAGGCACTTCTTAGAATGCCTCGTTGAGAAGCTATAGTGGGGCAGCCACTGTAAGAGTAGAATCGGCTGTTTTTTGATATCAATGGCAATTTTATTTATTCCGGTTTATACATATGAGCTTGTAATGAAAAATGTTCCTAATGCCGTGATTTTATGGATCGGAGTTCTTGCAGTGGTAATTATTAATGTCCTTGCCCCAGTGGAAAGTATCAATAAATTGATTGATGAGGAAGAAAGAAGGTATTATGCAAGGGTAACACATTGCATAACGGCATTGCAGGTATGTGTTCTTATAATTTTTTGTCTGGCTCTGCAAGATTATTTTTATGCCGGGTATGTGAGTATAGTCCTGGTAGCGGTATTTATGGTTATGGGAAAAATTGCAGTGAAACGATATGTGCAATAGCAAAATGTATTAAAAATAGGTATTGATATATAATTTTGTAGACGAACATGGGATATTACAAATATAGAGTAATGGTTAAAATTTTGGATGAAAATGCCGAAATATAATAAAAAATAGGGAAATATACAAAAAATAATCCAACCAAATGAAAGAAGTATGTCAAATTTGTGTGTGGAAGGGGATGAGCATATGTTCAGAATTGCTATATGTGATGATGAAAGACAATTTAGAAAACGCATTCATGATATTTTAATAGAATATATGAATGAAAATGATATATTATACGAAATTGATGAATTTGAATCAGGAAAGGATTTTATAAGTTTAGGTATCAATCTAGCAAAGTATGATATTGTTTTTCTGGATGTAAATATGGATGAACTGGATGGAATGGAAACTGCGCAGAAAATAAGAAAAGTCAGCAATGATGTTTTTATAGTTTTTGTTACAGCATTTATTACATGTGCCCCTCAAGGATACAGCGTAGGAGCTATAAGATATATTTTGAAAAATAATGTAAATTTTCCGGAACTAATATTTGAGTGTATGGATGCAATCAGCTTGAATATGAATTATGTAGCCCCAAAGAAGAAATTTAACTTTAATGAGGGTACAAAGATTGTAGCATTAGAGCGTTTGTTATACATAGAGAGCAGATTGCATAAACTTGAATTTTACATTATGGAGGACAAGTTAAAAAAATATTCAATATATGGCAAACTAGATGAGCTGGAAAAAGAGTTGCAAGGTAATGATTTTATCCGGATACATCAAAGTTATCTGGTTAATATGAAACATATTGAGAAAGTCAGCCGGTATGAGGCGTTATTGAACAATGGTATTAAATTAGAAATTCCAAAAGCACGGTATAAATTTGTTGAAGAAACATTTGTTTCGTATAAAGGAGAAATATAGATGTTGGTTAATTACATTCAAAGTATAATGCTGACGGTATTGGAAATAATATGTTGTAAAATATTTTTTGAAAGTTTTGCTGAAAAGAGATCCGAAAATAATTGGAGAAACTGTAGTATTATTTTAGGAACGGTAATATGTGGATATATAATAGCTTTGTTATTTTATGATCAGTTTGTTCTAAAGCAGATGTTAGCTATTGTTGTCATTGCGCTGTTTATGAGCTTTTATTTTAAAATCCATTTAAAAAAAGCAATAATCGTATCATTATTATTTCAAGCATTGCTGCTTTCTGTAGACTATTTTACACTTTGGCTAAATGTCTCTCTCTTTCATAGTGTAGCAGAAATTAATGAGTCATATTTTGTAGGTGGAAGTTTAATAACAGTTTTGGCAAAAATAATTCTTTTTTTAGTTGTTCTGCTTATTAGGAAGAAAATAGGAGGGGAGTCCTCGGATGTTTTAAGAAGTACAGATTGGCTTCGATTTATCTTTTTTCCACTTTTTACAATTTTCACAGTTATTGCATTGCTCATAACATCTGGAAGCATTGAGAATCAAAAGCAGGAAAATGTATTCTTGGTTATAGCATTGTGTTTGGCAGGAATGAATATAGTTGTGTTCTATATGATAAATGACATATTAAAACGTGAAATTAAGATTCGTGAAAATGAAGTATTTCAACTGAAAGCACGAAATCAGACAGACATGTACCGCTCTATTTCAGAAAATTTTGTTAAACAACGGAAAAAAACACATGAATATAAGAACCAGATTATGTGCATTGAGTCTTTGATAGAGATGGAAAATTATGATGAACTAAAGGATTATGTGAGAAGTATAAGCGGAAATTTAAGTACAGAATTAGATTATATTAAAACAAATAATGTGATTATTGATGCTATATTAAATAGCAAATATAAGGAAACATTGGATAAAGGAATTGTATTTATCTTTCAAATCAATGATCTATCAGGAATTAAAATGCGTGATGAGGATATTGTTGTTATTTTATCGAATCTTTTGAATAATGCAATAGAGGCTTGTGAAAAGTGCTCAGGCAAAAAAGTTATGAAAATGAAACTGGTTAAAGAGAAAGACAACATTATTATATCTGTAAAGAATACATATGATGGTAAACTTAATATTAAAGATGGAGAAATACAGACCTCAAAGAAATATGAAATGGATGAGCATGGGGTTGGAATAAAAAATATAATTGAGGTTATAACAAAATATCAAGGCTCTTATGCTATACGAAATGAAAATAATGAGTTCTACTTCTCAGTTATATTGCCAAACTAAGATGAACCTTAAAAAAGTGATTTGTAGCAAGCAAATCACTTTTTTTGTCATTTTCTGCAAAAAAAGGTCACTTTCTGCAATAGATATTGTTTTGTAAACAGATAAAGTTATACTTAATCTGACAGGAGGCATAACTATGATTGAAAAAATGGCGGATGATTTAATTGGTCAGATGACTGAAGCAAGGTTAATTGATAAAGACATGGAAGAAAGATATATTTATGTCTTTATCTGTTGGAGTGAGAAATTTATTACGGTTGGCAGTATTATCGTAATCAGTTTGGCGTTCCATAAACTGTTTCCAACTATATTTTTTCTTGTGTTTTTCTTAGAATTAAGAAAGCGAACTGGCGGATATCATCTGGACAAGTTTTATAAATGTTATTTGGCATCCGTTGTTTCTTATTTAGTTATTGTAATTATCAGTGCAAGACTGTCAGAACATCCGCAATGGTTATTTGCAATATTGGTAATTGCTATAACGGGGATAGGATTGATTGGTACAGTGAATCATCCTAATATGCACATGACATCAGAGGAATTGATGGAATCGAAAAAATCCGCAAGGACTATTGTTTTACTTGAGGGGTGTATAATATTGGGATGTGTTCTGTTAGATGCGGATATGGTTTACATTAGTTATATGGCAATAGCTGTTATATTATGTGCAGCTTTGCTGTGTATAGCAAAAATTTTTAAACAGGAGGTGAGAGAGAATGAAGCAGGTTAATAAGAAAGTGTTGAAGGTTGTAGAACGTGTCATGAGAAAAGAAGCTGTATATGGGATAGATGGATTTCCACCTGCGTGTTTAGGAATATGGCATCAGCCGAAACGTCCGATTAGCCGGAAAGAAAAAAATAAGAGATAGTTAGTGAATCTATTTATTAGATTCCTAATACAATAGGAAATTCAAGATTTTAAATGATGTCAAAGGAGAAACGAATGAAAAAAATAAGATTATTAAGTTTGGCTATGGTATGCAGTATGCTGTTTTGCACACCTGTAATGGCGGCAGAAATAACAACTACTGAAGATGCTGTAATTGAGAATAACCCAGAAGTAGTTACTGAGTCTTTGGAGTCAGTTAAGTTAGAAGAAATGTCTCCTATGAGTTTATCGAAGGAACAATATGATGTTTTGTCTGGTGATGAAATCCAACCATATGTAACTACTCCAGATGACTATGAAGAAAATGATTCACCTGCTACAGCATTTCCGTATAGCAAAGTTGAAACATTAACGACTCAAGTAACCAGCAATAATGATTTATATCGTTTAGGAATGAAAGCGGCAGGGCTTCATTCAGAGACAGATGAAGATTGGTTTTACACTTCATTAACTGCGGGTGAAAAATATTTTGTAGATTTACGAAATGTTGGACGCAGAGATTGGTATATAGAATTATATTATTTGGGTGAAGATTTAGATTCCTCATATTTTTATTCAACAAATCCTGAATATAATAGTGTTTATAAAGGAGCTGCTGAAAAATACTTTTATTTTACTGCAAAAGATACCGGTAAATTTTACATAAGGATTTGTAGTGGAAATGATTGGGTAGATTCCATGTATTATTTCTTCTATGTTGGTCCTGCTATACAAACTTTTGATATTGTAGATATGCCAACATATGGAGGGGTAAATCTTTTTGGAACTGCGTATCAAACTTATACATGTGATTTGAGAAATGCGTTTCCATCTAAAACGGCAATAATAAATATTAATTTATCTGATTCCTTCTCAAAAGGAACATGTTCACACCTGAGTAAATATATGAGTGCAGGAGGAAGAACATATTACAATACACCAGGTGACAATGCAATTAAGAGCATAACCAATGCTTCAATAGGTCAATTATGGACATTTGGAGCAAAATGTTCACAAAATACGCATAGTGGAGTGCATTGGTCGGGAAGAATTAATGGAAAGTTTAAGTGTATTATGGAGCCATATCCGGGTAATGAATTAGATTTTTAAAAAGTATTTCATGTAGGAGTCAGAGCATATTACTGACTCCTATGCAGAAAGGAGAACAATTTTATGAGTATAACGAAAGTTGGAAGTTCCTATAATTTCATTTATAACACAAAGACAGGTAAATTATCTACAAAAGATGGCAGCAAAAATGAATTTGTTGATTTTTGCAATGGAGATGTAAAGGGAGAAGATACAGAGACACTGAATCATTTTGATGAGCATACAAGATATCAGTTTACAAGAATGCTGTTTGCATATGGAACCGGAATGACCGGACAGAATCCTTTTGCCAATGATGAGAAAGTCGAGATTACAGCGGATATAGACAGTGCAACCCATACTTCCTTTTATGTGAATGGGCAGAAAGCGTTTACGGCAATTACGGGTATGTCATATCTCCCATCCGAGATTCAAACTTTTGGAACCGTACAGCAGCCATTTAAAACCAGAGGGTACAAACCATATGATCCCAGTACAAACAGTATCACGATTGGGGTTGGAAGCAGATTTAATCTTGGAAATGGATACAGCATGACGGTACAGGAAGATTTTGTCTGGGGCGAGGGCTATGGAAACGGAAGCAAGGCAGATGATGAAAGATGCAATATGATGATAGGTGGTCTGAACTCCCTGATACATTTTGCGGATCAGCAGTATTTTTCAAGTATGACAGATACATACACCGATTATATTTTAGATTTTCTTGCGTCACAGGGAGTGGATACAAGCAGAGAATTTGTGATAAACGGGACACATTGCGAACTGGTAAATGGGAAAATAAGTGAAGTTGGTAACGATTATGTGGTGCCTAGTTCCATTCAGCAGAAAGCAGTGAAAAGATATGAAGAAAGTATGTCACAGCTTTTGAATAGCGGAACTTGGTATAAATGGTCATAAAAGTAATAGATCACTTGGACCGTTATGGAGAGTGAATAGATTCCGAATGACAGAGGAATGAAAATAATTGGAGGTTGAGATGATGCAATCAATATCAAGTTATATTAATCCCAATACAAGAGCACTTACATCTAATTATAAAAATACAGTTATTAAAGATAAGGAAGCATATAATGGGGCGATGTCGCAGCACTTACTAAATCCGGTAGAGGATCTGGCACAAGCGTTAAAAACACCAATAAAATTGGCGAAGGGTGCTTCACTTAGCAGACAGAATAATTCTGTTAATATTGCAGAAGGACAAAGTATTCGTGTTAATGGAGGTCATGTGCTTACGGTTACGGCGCATGGAGTAGAGGTATCTGGTGGAGATAATCCGTATGATACAGAATCCTATGTAAAAGCATAAAGAATGGCAGGTGCATTGGCATCAATGCTACGAAATGCAGGTGGGACAATGACTACTGTAGCACATTCAAAGGAGGAATATGCCCAGTACATAGAAGAAATTACAGATGTTATGTCTTATCTGGGTATAGACACTTCTAAAGATTTTACGGTCAATGGAATGAAATATAGCAAAAATAAAGATGGCTGGTATGAGTCAGAAGCGAACAGTGAGGCGCAGATGGCATATGAACAGTTAAAAGCGAATAACAGAACCTATCAGTTTGCAGACGAAAAAACCAAAAAACAGATTGCTTATATTAGCGATTATTACCTTCAAACAGTGCCGGAGAGTGTAAAAGCGGCGTGGCAGGAAACTTTAGAAGAAACGGGGGTTAATCCATTTCAGACTGATTTATCCAGTACATTAACGCAGCTATCTGTGGAGCAGGATTTTCTGACAGGTGGTAATGACAATATTTTTGGAGAAACGAAAGAAAGTTGTTTGGCGGCTATCAACAAAATATTGGAGAGAATAGAAAATCCATTGGCAACAATGACAGAGGAAAGGACAGCATGACTGATTTGAGTTTATAAATATTTTATTTAGCAATAGAAAATGACTTTCAAGAATTTACACTATCTTAACGTGAATACTTGTTGACTTCTATAGATGTTCATGATATGTTCGTTTTAAGAGCTTGAGACGGAATTTTATTATAATTCAGAGAGGAATGATGCCATTGAAGAGTGAAAACTAATAATTTAAGCAACTGTTTCATTATGAACTTTTTAGATGGCAAGGTAGTTTACACCGTGAATTTATAAAATTGTAAGAGGTAAGAAGGAAAAAATAAGATATTTTATAGTGTCAACAATTGTATTATGTATGATTTTTGCTTCAACAATAGTTACTTATGCGGCAGATCCTTATTTGTCCTTTGGCTCAAAAACAGGGAATGTAAATGTGAAAAAATATGCTGATAAATATAATGATACATGGGTTTCGGTTATTGATAATGGAATATCCGCATGGAATAATTCTAGTGCAAATATATCAATTTCAAAATCCTCATCTAGCAAAAATTCTATTGAAGCAGCACGATATGATGATACATGGTATGGACTAACCTCACAAACATATAACTCAAGTACTGGATATACAACAAAATTTACAATAAAGGTTAATAAGTGCGGATGCAACAAACTTTAATAATTTTGCTAAAAGTACAGTTACGCATGAATTTGGACACGTTTTTTGGCTATGTGATAATCCAAATACATCAAAATCATCAATTATGAAATATAGCAGAAACAGAAATGGTATGACAGCACCACAAACATTTGATGTTGACAATGTTAATGCGAAATATGATTAATAATTTTAATATTAAATATGGAGGATGATGATATGAAAAAAAGAGCGTTTATGCTAGTTGGCATATTATTGATTTCAATTGTTATGAGTGCTTGTAGTTCAAATTCAAAATCCACAACAAATGAAAATGAAACTACTATTATTCAAGCGGAATATCCTGTATATGATACTGCGGAAGAAATTGTTGATGCTTCAGATTTAGTTTTTAGTGGTACAGTTACGGAAATTAATTATGAATCACTGAATGTTAAATCAGAAACAGGAGCCGATTCTGAAACTGGATTAGTTGAAGCTACAGAAATTCCATATACAATTTTTGATATTAGTATTGAAAAGGTGTATAAAGGAAATGTAGAATCAAGTTCAATTTCAATAAAACGACCAGGTGGAAAGATAGATGGTCAATTTTTTGTTGTAGAAGGTGCTTCAACAATCGAAGAGGGAGAAACATATCTGTTTATTACACAAACATATGAAAATGCTTATCCTAGTCTGTTAAATGTGACGCAAGCCTCATTCAATATGAGCAAACCTGAAGTTTTAAATAGTGAACAAGGCAATGCGAGAATCACTTTATCCGAAGTTTTAGAATATTTGGATTCAATCAATTAGAAGGTAAGATTAGAATAGCTCAGTTGTTGATAATTGTACCAATTTATGCTGATAGGGTAATCAAGAGGACGATAGTTCAGAGAACTATCGTTCTTTTGATTTTGTAATATGCCAGTTTTATGTTATTATATTTAAATTCCACACCTCTTTTTCACAGCTCTTGTAGGTTGTGGTCAGTTCTTTTTTCCGCGTTTCCAATGCCTGATATTCGGCTCGCAGCTTATCCACATTCAATCCTTTTAGCTTGATGCCTGCCTGTTCAAGCATACGCCTTGCACCGCCATAAAGGATAATCTGGCTCTCGTATCTGCGGAAATATGCGTCCGGGTTCTTGGCTTTTTTGTAGGCGATATGGTAAGAGCGGTTGTCCTTGTACTGCTCGGCATATTTGATGATTTCCGCAAGGTTTTTCATGCGGTGTTCCAGTTCCACAACGCTCTGTTTGGCGGACTTTCCCGCTTCGGTTTTTACAGTAATTTTATGCTCCAGATCGGAGAGAGAACCAGCTTCATTATAGCTTTGTGCGGCGATTTTCAGATTCTCGATTGCTGCCCACTGTTGCAGTCCGGGATTGTTCTGGAATTTCTCGTCCGAGGTGTCAATGGGCCTGCGTGCAGAGTAGTCTTTTTCGGGATAACTGCCTTTCGTTCCCGTTCCTTTTCGATGCGTTCCCGGATACGTTCCTTTGTGTATTCTTTCCCTAAAGACCTTGCACTACCACGGACAAAATGCTCCTTGTCCAGAGGGCGGAAAGAGATATATTTTGCAGCATCTTCTCCAAAAGTTTTCCCTTTGATTTCGTAACCTTTTGCCCGCATAAGAAGCAGAAATTCTTCATAGGTGGAAGCCGACTTGATGAAAAAATTGATGTCCCGTCGAAGCTGTGTTTTCCAAGTCGAACCATTCTGATCAGACTGCCATTCCTTGTATTTTTTGCCACGTTCACCGCCTGGAATGATGACGGAAAGATTGTGTTCTTTGCACAGTTCATCACTCAAGTGGCGGATGCGGTGGTAGGTCTGTGTGCAGTCATGGTATTTGTTATATTCAATGTTGTCAGCCGCACAAAAGATGATATGATTGTGTATATGCCCCTTATCAATATGCGTGGTGACAACATACGAATATTCCCCCTCTAAAACCTTGCCTGCAAGCTCTTTTCCAATGCGGTGTGCTTCCTCATAACCGACCTCGCCCGGAGCAAAAGCCTGTATCAGATGGTAGGCTTATTAGTTTAGAAAAAGTAAATAAAGACTTGACGTTTAAATCTTACAGATGTAAGATATAAGGGAATATTATATACAGAAAAAAGAAATCATGATTGCTTTGACATAACTTTTGAAATGGAAAGAACAATTTTTTTTAAAATAAAATCTTACAACTGTAAGAAAAAGGAGATGCTATGACGAAAAAAAAGAAAAAAAGCAGGATATACATTATATGGCTCATGAATTTATGCTTGATTACAACTGTGGTTGCCTTTTTTGTATGGTATGAAAGTGTACCTGATGTATCACCGGAGAAGGTTCTTAAAACATATATGGATCATGTTTCAAATCGAGAATATGAACAAATGTATGAGATGATTGATGCAGGAATATCTGGGAATATCAGTCAGGAAGATTTTGTAAAACGTAATTCTGCTATTTATGAGGGAATTGATGTAGATAATATGAAAGTTCATATCACATCTTATGATAAAGAACAAAAAGAGATCTGTTATGAAACATCTATGGATACTGTTGCAGGAAAAGTAACTTTTGAAAATAAGGCATCATTTATACTGGAAAAAGGCAAATATAAGCTGATATGGAATGATTCTTTGATATTTCCAGAACTGGATTCCACAGATAAAGTAAAAGTGTCTACAACAAGTGCTAAAAGAGGGCAGATTATAGACCGAAATGGTCACTTGCTTGCAGGCGAGGGAGTGGCTTCTTCTATAGGCGTAGTTCCCGGAAAATTAGAGAATAAGAATGATGCTATCAGCCAGTTGGCAGAATTATTGGAAATGAAAACAGAAGATATAGAAAAAAAATTAGCGGCAAAATGGGTAAAAGATGATTCATTTGTACCATTAAAAACAGTTCCAAAGGTGAATGAATTAAAACTGATGTCGATTGAGCCAGATCAGGAAACATTGGCAGAGAAAGACCGACAGGAGAAATTATTAGAGATTCCAGGTGTGAAAATTTCAGATATCACTGTAAGGGAATACCCACTGGGGGAGGCTGCTGCACATTTAGTGGGATATGTTCAAAACGTTACGGCAGAAGATTTAGAAGAACACGCCGGAGAGGGATATACATCGAACAGTGTGATTGGAAAAAGTGGAATGGAAGGATTATTTGAAAAAGAATTAAAGGGACAGAATGGGTGTTCTATTACTATTGTTGATTCAAATGGCAATAAGAAAAAAATCATAGTAAGCACGATTGTAGAAAATGGAAAAGATATAAAACTAACGATAGATTCGAATTTGCAAAAAGAATTATATGAACAATTTAAAGATGATAAGAGCTGTTCAGTTGCTATGAATCAGTATACGGGAGAAGTATTGGCTTTAGTCAGTACACCTTCATATGATAACAACGATTTTATTAGGGGCATGTCAAGTGAAAAGTGGAATGCGCTGAATGAAGATGAGAACAAACCTATGTATAATCGTTTTCGACAGGTCTGGTGTCCGGGATCTACGTTTAAGCCTATTATAGCTGCTATTGGATTAACAACAGGGGCGATTGATCCAGATGAGGATTATGGGAATGAAGGATTGAGCTGGCAGAAAGATTCCTCATGGGGATCTTATTATGTAACGACGCTTCATGCTTATGAGCCGGTTATTCTAAAAAATGCTTTAATTTATTCAGATAATATTTATTTTGCAAAGGCGGCATTAAAAATTGGGGAAAACGATATGGAAAGTTCATTAACAAAACTGGGATTCAATGATGTACTTCCATTTGATATTAAGATGGCAAAATCGCAGTTTTCCAATACAGAAAAAATTGAAAAAGAGGTACAGTTGGCTGATAGTGGCTATGGACAAGGTCAGATTCTTGTGAATCCTTTGCATATGGCTTGTATGTATTCTGCATTTTGCAATGAAGGAAATATGATAAAACCATATCTTACATATAAGGAAGATGCAATGCCTGATGTCTGGATCAAAGAAGCATTTACAAAGGATGCGGCGCAAATTGTTTTGGAGGATACGAAAGAAGTCATAAACAATTCTCATGGAACTGGCTATGCAGCACATAGAACGGATATTATATTAGCCGGAAAAACTGGAACTGCAGAAATCAAAGCATCAAAAGATGATACAACGGGGACTGAATTAGGATGGTTTTCTGTTTTTACAACGGACAAGAATATGGAGCGTCCTATTATGATCGTCAGCATGGTAGAAGATGTAAAAGGAAGAGGTGGAAGCGGTTATGTTGTCAAAAAAGATAGTCAGGTTCTTGAAAAGTGGTTTTCTGGTAATTAGTATAGGATTTTCGATGGGGATTTCGGGGTGTAAAGGGAATATAGAAGAACCAGTATCCTCTGAACCTATTGAAATTGTCAGTGAGAAAGGAATGGATGATAATTTTATAAATATTCCGATAGATATTTATGAGGAAGCCACAACAAAAAATAAGCTGAAGGATATGGAAACAGTACGTAAAGTTGTAGAAAGATTTGGGGAATGTGGATATGCGGCAGTTGATTGTGAAAATCGAGTTGATATGACACAAATGCAAAGTGTGATGGATTTTTGTGATTCGGTAGAGAACCAGAAAGAAGCAGAAGTGACAATTATCCAAGTGAGTAGTTTGGGAGGATTTTCAGTCTATCATTTACAGACAGAAAATGGAGTGGTTCATGTGAAAAGATGTTACTACGGATATAAAGATGGAATTATGAAAAGTGAAGATGAGGGTGAATATCAAACCGATTATTGGAGATATACCGATGATGGATATATGATGTTCTCCGGAACATATTTTTCAGAAGAATTGTATGTATTAACATTGAGTTCGGCAGAAGAACATGTAGCATTTCGTGTACTGCCATTGGATGCAAAGTGCAGGGAATTAAATGAGAAATATCTTTTACCAATAGGATATGAGTTAAATAATATGTTTTTAGTGGATTGGAATGAGGATGATTTTGGAGAACTGAATTTCTATGACATGTTTGATTTGTTGTATCCAAAGTTGCATAATGAAAAATTTCCATATGTAGCAGATGATAATTTAGGAATAGGTGCAGTTTATCATATTCCCAAAACAGAGTTTGAAAATGTAATTATGGAATATTTTAATATCGACAGTGATAAATTGCAGAAAAAAACTATTTACGATTATCAAACTCAAACATACGAATATAAACCAAGAGGATTTTATGAGATAGAGTATCCAGAATATCCGTATTCTGAGGTGGTTGGGTATAAAGAACATTCGGATGGGACGATAACGCTCAACGTTCATGTGATATATCCGTATGCAGGCGATTCAAATGTATATATGCATGATGTTACGATCAGACCATTATCTGATGGGGGATTCCAGTATGTATCAAATTACATTGTTTCAGAGGAAGAAAATAACAACATTACATGGCATACACCGCGTTTAACTGAAGATGAATGGAATGATATATACGGAGAACAGTGATGAATCCCTGATGTGACTGAATGGAAAGGACAATATTCATGAAAAAGTGCATTTGGTTCATTGTACTGATCAGTTGCCTGTTATGTGGATGCATAAGGAAAGATATGACATCAGATAGTCAGTTGATGGATAGTAGAGATGTTGATTCTACGGAAGAAAACGAGAATGCAAAAGAAGATGTTGCAGAACAGTGGGAAAAAGGTTATGACCTTCCAATAGATGAGCCGGAAAGAAAAGAAGCAGAGGATGAGTGTAAAATGATTCTGGAGCTTATTTCTGATATTTATACTCAGGCAGATAAAGGGGAGGCAGTTAATACGGTTCTGGATGATAAGACAATCTATAAAATGCAGGATCGGATAAAAGAAAAAGGGTATCCGGTTATAACGATGAAAGCATATGCAACAATGGAAAATTATAAAAAAGTCGAAGATTTTCTTAAAAACTGTCAGGAAGAGAAAGCTGGTTTTATAGTGCTTTACGAGTTGCAGTCAGATGGTGGCATTGGCAGAGATAAATTTATTTTTGATGGAAAGGACATGTATTTAATAAGTGCGTGTGCTACATGGAACACCAATGATACATATGGATTGTCCTATATTTCTTATGCAAGGATAAAGGAGTGGAAATATACGGATAAAGGATGGTTTTGTTATGAATTATGTGTTCCGGAACCACCGGAGGTTACAGAGATTGTTGACGGAAGCTGTCTGGTAAGAATAAAGCCATTATCTAAGGAACAACGGGAAATGTCAGAAAGATGCGTACAAGGTCTGGGGTATCAGGGAAATAATCTTTTATGCTCGAATTGGGATACTGACCATATGGAAAAACTGGACTATAACGGAATATATGAATATCTGTATGCCATGAAACATCAGAAAGCGTTTGATGCCGAGGATTATTCAAATGGAATACCAAAAGAAGAATTTGAGAGTTTGATCATGGAATATCTTCAGGTAACAGCAGAGCAAATTCAGGAATATGCGGTATTTGATGAAAAAAATCAGACTTATGTATGGGTACGACTAGGCTGCCTTAACTATGCACCAACTTTTTTTGGAACTTCGTTGCCGGAGGTTATTGATATCAAAGAAAATGAGGATGGAACAGTGACATTAACGGTGGATGCGGTGTGTGATATGGTCATTTGTGAAGATGCGGTCATAACCCATGAACTTACGGTAAAGTTTGCTGATGATGGTAGCTTTCAATATTTGGGGAATAAAATCCTTGATGATGGAATTAAGGAGATACCAGATTATCAATATCGTATCAATGTGAATTAAGGAGGCAGAGTATGAAAAAACAAAAATAGCGGGGATATGCTTGATTGTTTTGATACTTGCAGCATTTGTATCGGTTCCTGTTTACAATAATTACTGTGCATATAATGTAGAGAAAATGTTGTGTGAAACACCTTTGCCAGAACAGACAGAATTGATAGAAGCTATATCACAGGCAGGAAAGTTGACGGGAAACGGAAATGGGATGCAATATTTCGGGGCAATTCTAATCAAGAGTGAATTGTCTTTGGAAGAACTGGATGCTTACTATTCAGATTACAGAAGGAATGAATGGGAATATTTGGTGGAAATTCAGAAAGGGCAGTCCATTGAGGTGATTGATCACGGAGGACTACAATTTTCGGAAGAAATAAAGGACAGCGGTTATTACATTGTATATTCATGGGAAAGTGGAGATTCATTATTGCAAGAACTGGATATGCGTGGACACTAAAATGGATTGGAGATGATACTGATTATGAAGAAATATTTCAAAGTTATTATTTGTTTTATAGGTTTAGTTTGTGCGATGATTTTAATTTTGGGGATATCCTTTTCTTATATTACAAATTATAAGAAGATAACTATTGATACCTCGAATTCGCCAGATAGAAAATACGAATTGACACTTCAGGCAGTCGGAGAACCAGACTGGCCTTTTGGTTCAGCAAGTGGACGATTAGTCCTTATGGAAAGCAAAGATAAGATATCTCAAACAGATTTTGAATTGGACAATGACGGTGGAAGCATCACCAGTAGTTGTTGGAAAGTTACATGGTATGAGGACTATGTAGAAGTAATCCTGTCAGGCGAAGAACAATTTGATGAGCAAGTCATTTTATATTTTGATGGTACGGTAGATATGAAACAGTTGCCTAATACAGAAGTTGCAGAGCAAGAAAATGATACATCTGTTGAATATACCACGAAGCCTGATAGCATTGATCTGGGAGAATCAAATCAAAAAAATATTACAGAGCAGGTAGATAAAGCGAAAAAAGCAGAAAGCTGGACAATGGATGAAAGTAATGGAACCATGTATTTCTTTTTGGATGAACAGAATGGATGGCGTTTAGTGGTAGTAGATGCGGCTGCTGGAAGTAGATTTTACGTTATGGAACGGACTGCTGATGGCGGTGATACTTGGGAGCGAATTAACGAAGATCCTTTTGATAATCAAGCAGGCGTTGCTGAAGGGGTGATGTTTTTGGATGATAATTTTGGAATTGCAGGACTTGCAGGTGCATCTCAGTCTGATTCTACACTATATATTACAAAAGATGGAGGAAGATCATTTGGTGAGATAAAATTGCCAATGAGTACGGTTACTGAATTACCAGAATCTGCAAAAGAATATGGATTTACAGTAGAGGATTATGATTATTTAAATATGCCTCAAATAGGTGCTACAACATTGATAATAATGGTTACAACAGATAAAGTGGAGAACGATGGAATTGTATTTGAATCAGAAGATGGTGGAGACACATGGAAATATAGAGGGGTAACTCAAAATTAGTAGTATTATTATAAATTGGGTAAAGGTTCAGTGGTATTGGCCTTTACCCAATTTTTTCCATGATAGCTGTACAGGAGATACTTTATTGTGTCCAGATATTCATGTCAGATAATATAGACATGGTTATTTCAGCAGCATTACTTCCGGTAGCGTTGTTATCGGCTCCAATATTAGTAGCAAAAAAGTATGTATTATTTACGATTTCGATATAGCCGATAAACCAGCCATTCACATCTTGTCCACCTACACGTCCGGTTCCTGTTTTTCCGTAGAATTTTCCAGTATTGGAAGAGGAAAGGCAGATGGAGTCTTTTACAGCATTGATATTTTCAGAAGAAAAACCTAAGCTATTGTTTTGCAGTTTCATCAAAAGTTCAACTTGCTCCACTGGGGAAATCTTTAAGGAGGATTCCAGCCAATAAGTGGAGAGATCGCCACTCACATTTTCATTTCCATATCCGATTTGCTGAATATAGTTGTAAATGTTAGTGGATGCAAGTTGTTCGTCTATTGATTGGAAATACCAGTTAACAGAGGATGTCATCGCAGACTGTAAGGTCTGATCAGCGTTCCATGCTTCAAACGGATAGCTTTCTCCATTCCATGCAATAAAGGAATCTTCTGGTGTAATGACACCTTCTTCCAATCCAAATAAAGCATCATATATCTTGTAAGTGGAATCCGGCGCAACTCGTAGCGTAGCATGTTCTATATCATGTATGCTCCAGGCATCATTTCCCAGATCGTATAAAACAAAGCTTCCTTCGTATTTTCCAAAGTATTTAGAAAAATCTACATATGAAATATTTTCTGAGGAAGATTTCCATTGGTAGTGACTTTCGTCCGCTGCATATGTAGAAATAAAAGGTGTAAGTCCCATTATTAGAACTGTGGTCAGTATAAAAGCAGTCATGCCTTTTAACTTCTTGTAAAACGTTGGTTTCTCATAAGAAGCGATGTTGATAATGCGACGCTTTATTTGTTTCATGTTTCCGCTAAGGCTGGCAGCAAACGGAAAAGGAGAAATGGAGACCTTTTCTATAAAGTTAATCAGCGTATTTCCATAATTCTCATAATCGTCTTCTTCCAGCATTTTCAGAACAGAAGTGTCACAGGCAATTTCTCTGTCATTACGCATTTCTCTTAGTGCAAACCAGACAAAGGGGTTAAACCAATAAAGCACTCCGGCAAAGTTCATAAGATAATTGGCAATAGCATCCTTATGTCTGTAGTGTTGCAGTTCATGCAATAGCATATATCTCATATCAGATTCATGATAATCTGAGATTAAATGAATTGGCAGATAAATACATGGCTTCAAAAATCCTACGATAATAGGTGATTTCAAAAAAGCGGTACTGTACACAGGAATATTCCTTGTTATTTTCATCTCATTCAAGCATTTGTTATACAGTCTGCGAACCTCTGGGTTTTGAAGGGGAAGTGCAGATCTCTTTATAGTGCGTAAACGAAGAGAAGATTTGATTACCAATATCATCATCACAAGCATTCCCACAATCCATATACTCAATAAAATGTACCCGGTAACTGATGGCGCGTCTTTATTTACAGAAAGGGCAAAGTCATTCATCCAATTTGTAGTACCGGATAAACCGGTATCCATAACATTATTTGCACCAACATCGTCATGAGAAGCGGAAGAGTTTCTTACGCTACTGAGCCATGAGAAAATTTGCGGAAAACTAATTAGACGGAAGGGGATAAAAGGCACTGCTAAAAGTCCGAGTAACAGCAACCATAGATTATACTGCATCCGGCTGGACAAGTTGTTTCTGAATACCCATTTGGCTATCAAAAGAATTCCAACGATACCGCTGATCAATACATTGCATAATAAAAAGCGTATCATGAAATTAGCCATGTTAATCGCCTCCTTTTTTTCCTCTCTTGGATAGAAGAGAGCGAAGCGTTTCTATTTCTGGTTCTGTCAGTTTGTCATTTTCTATGTATGCAGATAACATAGCTGTAATATCTCCGTCATAATAACGATTAAGAAAGGAATTACTTTCTTGGCAAATATATTCACTTTCTTTTACTAATGGAGTATAAACGAAAACACGACTTTGTTTTTCATAAGTGAGTACACCTTTAGTAACAAGACGTTTAATAAGTGTTTGTATCGTTTTAGGACTCCAGCTTGTGGACTGCAGTAATTTTTCTGTTATTTCATTGGTGTTAATTGGAGCATGTTTCCATACGATTTTCATAACTTCATATTCAGCTTCCGAAATTTGTGGTAAATTCTTCATGTAAATCACTCCTTAAATCTTACGCCTGTAATAAGAATAGTATATTCTGTATTTTATGAAATGTCAATTTTGGAAAAATAGTTGGCTGTAAATCTTGCTTATGTAATAATTAAAATATTACATAAGTAAGATTCGAGGTGGTGGAAAGTTATGGGGAAAATGTTGCTGTTGTCATTTGAAAATAGTGAAGATGATGTTATTAGCGAGATATTAAGCATATTAGAAAATAAGCAAATGAAAATATGTGAAAATAGAAACATAAAAAAATGCTTAGAATTTCAGGGATTAACAATAAATGCTGAAAAACGGTTGGCGGTAAAAGGAAACAAAGAAATAGAATTTACTTTTACAGAATTTGAGATTCTTTTACTGTTAGCGCAAAATGCTGGAATGGTATTTAGCAAGGAGAAAATATATAATATTGTTTGGAAAGAGCCATATTTTGGTGATTATAATATTGTCATGAGCCATATCCGCAACCTGCGTGGAAAAATAGAAGATAATCCAAGTAAACCGATTTACATACAGACTGTATGGGGAGTAAGGTATCGCTTTAATAAAAATTTAAGCAGTGGTCTGTGAGTTATAATTACTTTTACATTGTTCATTTGCCGGTTGTTGTATTGTGTCAGTATTTTATTTCGTTAACAGGTATTGGATGTATATATAACTTTGTGCTTTCTTTTGTAATATCAGTAATTATAACATGTGGCATGTGCTTTACCTTTTGCGGAGGAAAAATAATTTTTGAAGTGAAATAGCAACGATACGGAAAACTTCAATCGGTCATCGTCTAATGCAAATCATTTTTTCATGTATTCTTTTAATATTCCCATAGTCCAGATACGGAACTGTGTACCACGATGGGATTTCACTCGGTAACCTACGGAGATAATGACGTCAAGGTTATAGCAATCTACATTATATTTTTTGCCATCTGTGGCAGTGTAGGCAAATTTTGCCAACACTGAATTTTTGTCTAATTCACCCCTCTTTGAAAATGTTACGTATATGTTTTACTATAACACTGCGGTCACATTGAAACAGCTCTGCTATCTGGTCTATGGACAGCCATACAGTATCTTCATAAAAGGTAGTTTCTATCTTGGTTAAGCCATCTTTGGCTGTGTACATAATTATGCTTGAATTTCTTATACAATCAGTATAACATAATGGTCAGTGGCTGAAATCCATAGAATTTAAGTTGCCGATTATAGAAAAAAAGTTTATACTAAGTTTGGATAATGATACACAGAATGAGCCAGTGGTCTCAATGCCACGAAAAGATAAATAATGAACTGAAAGTGGTGTATTTTCGGACTTTTTCAGGTAATGGAAATCTTTTGGAAAAGCTCATTTTTTTATACTCAAATGATGTACAAAGCATCGAGTCAGGAGGTTGCACAAGAATACTCATTTGAGATGAATGCTTACAACAGTTCAAACGATTTTGAGATTGTGTTACGGATTGCAACTTTCAGGCATGATGCAGAAATGTTAGATGAAATAATGCATAAGGAGGTACTTCTTTAAATGCAATATGATTGGATAGATTTTTACACAGAGTTTGCTACTAAGCTTCTTCATTTCAAGACTGATAGAAAGACTCTTATTCAGAAAATATATGCGGTGTATGACGCAACTGGAATTAGTGTTCCGAAACTTGAAAGTGGCGATGAAATTATTGATATTGATCCGTTTACCATCTTTGGTACATTTAACAAAGGAATCACAAATGCTAATAGAATCGCTATTCTTAATGGGATTGCGTCAGAATTCGAAATTTCTGCAACGGTGCCGAGCAATTTTGATGGAATTCCGGTTCTCAATAATCTGAAAGCGACATTCTATGGATTTAAGGATGATAGAAAAGCAAATGATATTGATAACCTGTGGAGCTTGTTTGAGGTAGCTCTTGCATTGGCTGATAATGACACAGAAGATAACCGCCAGAAATTCTCCAATGCTTATGACAAGGTACATGATCAGCTTTGTATTCGCTGGAATATTACGATGGCCCTTTATTGGATTCGCCCTTATACATTTATCAACTTGGATTCCAGAAATCGATGGTTTATATCTAATGCTCAGAATATGCCGGGCGAATTTGTTGTAGCCGCTGAGAAGAAATTGAAGAAAGTTCCATATGCAGCAGATTATCTTGAAATAAAGGATCTGTGTAAAAAAGTTCTGGAAGCGGGACAATATGAATACAAGAGCTTTCCAGATTTATCTTATATGGCATGGGTTATCTCTGAGAAAGTAAATCAAGAGAAGTCTATTGAAAAAGGAAAAAAGACTTCTAAAGCAGAATTTCTCAAATGGTTTATGCCATTATTACAGGCACTACGTGATTTGGGAGGATCTGCGACACCGGTAGAGGCAAGAAAGAAAATCATTGAAAACGAGCATCTGTCGGATGATGTGATAAACGAAACAAGAGGCAAAACGAAAGTTAACAAATTTGAAAATGAAGTTGCTTTTGCAAGAAATTATCTTGTTGGAGCAGGATACATCGATAAGAGCGTAAGAGGTGTGTGGACACTTACGGAAGCAGGCAAGTCAGTGGAGTTAACAGCTGAGATGGCATCAGATATTTTCAAAAAAGGGGTCTCTGATGCAAAGAGTAAGAAAACGAATGATAGTGATGCTCTTGCAGATAGTGATGTCGATACTATTCATTACTGGGTTTATGCTCCGGGACAAAACGCTGATAAATGGGAAGAGTGTTATAAGAACGGTTATATGTTGCTGGGCTGGGGCGAGATTGGAGATCTTGGAATATTCAGTTCTAAAGATGAAATGAAACAGCAGATGAAGCAGGAATATGGCGATAGCAGCTCTTATAAGAATTCAGCTCATGCCACATGGCAGTTTGTCCATGATATCAAGGTTGGCGACATTGTATTTGCGAAGAAAGGAAACAATGGCATTCTTGGTAAAGGAATAGTTGAGTCTGACTACGAATATGATGCTGATCGTACAGACGAGTATTCAAATGTCAGAAAAGTTAACTGGATCAATAAGGGAAATTGGACAATTAACCATCAGGCACCGCAGAAAACATTGACTGATATTACTCCATATAGTGATTTTGTGCAGGAAATCAAAGACTTATTTGAAGACGATGATATGGTTGACGATGAGCAGGAACTTACCTATCCAGAGTACACAGCAGAAAATTTCTTGGATGATGTCTATATGTCTGAAGAAGACTATTCCAGATTAGTTGGCTTGCTTAGAAACAAGAAAAACATTATTTTGCAGGGAGCTCCAGGAGTGGGAAAAACATATGCGGCCAAGCGTCTGGCTTATTCCATGATGGGTGTAAAAGATATAGAGCGTGTGATGATGGTGCAGTTTCACCAGAGTTATTCATATGAAGACTTCATTATGGGTTTTCGCCCATCTTCTACAGGATTTGAACTGAAGAAGGGAGCATTCTATAACTTCTGTAAGAAGGCCGAGATAGATAGTGATAATGAGTATTTCTTTATCATTGATGAAATCAATCGCGGTAATTTGAGTAAGATCTTCGGTGAGCTGTTTATGCTGATTGAAAATGATAAACGCGGAAATGCACTGCAGCTTTTGTATTCTGATGAGAAATTTGCGGTTCCAAAGAATGTCTATATTATTGGTATGATGAATACCGCAGACAGAAGCCTTGCTATGTTGGATTATGCACTTCGTAGAAGATTTGCTTTCTTTGATATCAAGCCAGGGTTCGAGACGCCGGGGTTCCGAGAGTATCGCATGGCATTAGACAATGAGAAGTTCAACAAGCTGATTAGCTGTGTAGAGAATTTGAACGGAGTGATTGCTTCTGATGAATCTTTAGGTGAAGGATTCTGTATAGGACACAGTTATTTCTGTAATTTACAGCCAGATACAATCAACGATGATTGGCTTTATGGTGTTTTGGAATATGAACTGATACCGCTGTTGAAAGAATACTGGTTCGATGAACCTATGAAGGTGAAAGATTGGAGTGAAAATCTAAGGAGCGCGATTAAGTGATACCGATACAAAACATTTATTATATGCTGTCCTATGCTTTTCAGATATTGAATGAGCAGGGCTATAGGAATATAGCCACAGAACAATTTAATAATACTGCTGAGCTGATGGCAGCTATCTTAGAAAAAGGTATCGCGAATCAGCTAAAGCGAGGACTATGTAAAGAATATATTCCGCAGACGGAAGCACTTTCTTCTCTGCGAGGAAAGATTGATATTGCAGAGTCAATCAAGACACAGTCAATGCTGCGTAAACAGCTAATCTGTACATACGATGAGTTCTCAGTTAACAGCACAATGAACCAGATTATAAAATCTACAGTTGAACTTCTCCTGTGTTCAAATATATCAAAGAAGCGTAAGAAGAATCTAAGAAAGTTAATGATATATTTCGGTGAAGTGGATTTCATTGACTTGCATACGGTAAATTGGAATGTTCAGTACAATCGGAACAATCAGACTTATCGTATGCTAATCTCGATATGCTATCTGGTAGTAAAGGGACTGTTGCAAACACAATCAGATGGAAGCAAAAAGTTGATGGACTTTCTAGATGAGCAGAGAATGTGTAGATTATATGAGAAGTTTATCTTGGAATATTACAGGAAAGAATTCAAAAACCAGATAGTTGCGAATGCATCACAGATTCCATGGCAGCTGGATAACGAAGAAAACGCTATGCTTCCAGTGATGCAGAGCGACATTATGCTTCAGCGTGGGGATAGAGTTCTTATCATTGATGCTAAGTACTATGAGCATAGTATGCAGGTACAGTTTAACAAGCATACACTTCACTCGGCTAATCTTTATCAGATTTTTACTTATGTGAAGAATAAGGAATACGAATTGAGAGAGAAGGACCATACGGTTTCAGGAATGCTTTTGTATGCGAAGACTGATGAAGAAATATATCCGAATAATGTATATCAGATGAGTGGTAACCAGATCACAGTCAGGACTCTGGATTTGAATTTACCATTTACAGAAATAGCAGAGCAGCTAGATACAATAGCAAAATTGCATTTCAGTTTATAAAGGAGGCTTCTTATTTGAAAAAGAAAAAAGGCGAAGTAACCGTCCGTTCCAGCGCAGCGGAATACTTAACCTATGTTGCCTCTGTTGGAATGATGGCCACATTGTACGATGTGGATGTTCGTACAATCAATGAGCATATCAAGAAGATTTATTCTGATTCAGAGCTTGAGGAAGATTCAACTATTCGGAATTTCCGGATAGTTCAAACGGAAGGGTCTCGTCAGGTTACACGTGATACCAAGCACTATAGCCTTCAAATGATCATTGCCGTAGGCTTCAAGGTCAATTCCGAGCGTGCCGTACAGTTTCGTAAATGGGTGAACCAGATCGCCAAGGACTACACCATCAAAGGCTGGGTGATGGATGATGAACGGCTGAAACGCGGAGCGTATCTGACAGAGAAGTATTTCGATGAGCAGTTAGAGCGTATCCGTGAAATTCGTGCCAGCGAAAGAAAGTTCTATCAGAAGATCACTGACTTGTATGCGACAGCCATTGACTATGATAAAGAAGTATGTGGCTGAACATAATGCCGACATTGAAGCTTTTTAAGATGAATATTTAATAAAGAGAGGTGCATATGCTATGCCAGGTATACTTGTGGTTGAAGATGATGAAAATTTAAATCGTGGAATTACATTTTCACTAAAAAAATCCGGATATGAGGTTTTTTCAGCAGAATCAGTGAAAAAAGCGAAAAGAA
>ERZ791872.739-NODE-739-length-28224-cov-7.733111_pt1 | contig 28224 bp, 14 predicted proteins | sample MGYA00510279_ERZ791872 | MGnify/ENA primary metagenome ERZ791872 (study PRJEB30046, sample SAMN00792103) | human gut metagenome | study: EMG produced TPA metagenomics assembly of the A metagenome-wide association study of gut microbiota in type 2... | reverse complement strand
TGTCCTACACACTGAAAAGAGCCGTGACTGGCAGTGGAAAAGAAATCAAAATAGACTTTGACCAGGCATTGGTTTCTATGGGAACCCTGATGCCGGTATTTGAAGGGGCAGCCACCGTCAGCAATCATCAAATGACTTTCAACTGGAAAGATAATAGTGGTATGGGGAATGCAGAGAGAACAGATATTGCGATGGTACTGGTATATAGCAAAGACAGGGAAGCGGCTGTCTATGATACAGAAGCAGCCCTGCGCTCTGACTGTCATACCGGACTACAGCTCCCGGAAGACTGGCAGGATGATGAGTTAGTCGCCTATCTCAGCTTTTGCAGTACTGATGGGAACTGTGTAGCCAATAGCATCTGTCTACCAATATCAGTAATAGAAATACCGGAAGAAGAGATAGACGTACAAACGGAATCCATTGATACAACGCACAAAAGAATATTACCTGATAAAAGAAAAGTACACCAATCACGCATAACAGTACATTCGCTATCCGCTCCACCTAATGAAATTCAGACTTACAGATGCGAGACTTAACCCGCTATCTCCACAATCCAATAACGAAAAAACCGGATGCCAGAGAAATAAATTCTCCGTATCCGGCTTTCAGTGGTGCCTATATCTTTATTTAGTGCTTGCCAGCATCAAAGTTGCGTCAGCATCGTTCAGTTCGTAAAAGCTCTTTTGAATATTGCTATCGTAAGCATTGCTCTTGGAGTTCCAACGGGCATAGCTAAGTTCAACTTCACTATTGGTATAAGAAACATCCATCTTGAAATAAGGAACCCAAGCCTCTTGTGAGCTGTCCCATTTGGAGGCTTCTTTACTGGTCACACGATTTTCGTTATCATAAGTGTAAGTATAACGGAGGTGGCGGAACAAGTGACCGTCTTCATTCTTAAAGATAGTCTTAGCGGTTATCAACTCGCCGGTCATCTCTTCGTTCTTTACGTACTGGGTAGGATTACTTGCACTTGCAGAGAAATTCATTACACTGGCCATTACTACTGCTAACATTACAACTGCTTTAGAAATTAAGTTCGTTTTCATAATCGTTATTTTTTTATTGTTATTACTTCTTGGTTTTGAGAGGAAGTCTTTGTCAACCGCCTTCGACTATATATAGTCAATTGGCGTGCCAAAATAGTAAATCGCTGATTATCAACAAATATTCAAATTTAAACGATGTTCATTTCCGGACAAGTGTCCGCACAAAAGCGGACGATAGGTATGGAAATAATAAAAAGGCAAATGCAAATGAATCATGAATACTTATTCTATACCTTAGTGGGTATAATCAAGATATAGAAACAAACTATTTATACCCGATATGGTATAAACAAGAAGATAATTATTATATTTGTACCCAAACGGGTATAATATGAAATATATGGCTTTAGCAAAATACGTAAAAGAGATGCGTAAGCAGCATGAACTTACACAAGTTGATTTATCAGAAAAGTCCGGTGTAGGGCTCCGCTTTATCCGCGAATTAGAGCAAGGTAAACAGACTTTAAGATTGGATAAAGTCAATCAAGTATTGAATCTTTTTGGAATGGAAGTAGGTGCCGTTCCAATGCCTAAAAATGCAGAATTATGAAGCGAGCATCAGTCTATCTGCACGATTATAAGGCAGGAACATTGACAGAAGATGAAAACGGATATACATTTTTGTATGATAAAGATTTTCTGGAATCTGCTCACGCGGAAGCAATCAGTCTGACTATGCCGCTAACCGATAAACCTTATCAGGATAAAGTTCTATTTCCTTTTTTTGACGGATTAATCCCCGAAGGCTGGTTACTGAATATAGCGGAAAAAAGCTGGAAAATTAATCAACGGGACAGAATGTCTCTATTACTTGCATGTTGTAGAGATTGTATTGGCGCAGTAAGTATCATACCTAATCAAACCGAGGAATAATATGGGAAAATGTTTGTATTGCTATAAAAAATTAAGAGAAGGAGACCGCGATTTCCATCCGGCTTGCTCTCAAAAAATATTTGGTACGAAAGTACCTCCTATCCTCCCATACGTCAGGAATCAATTAGCCGACTTAGCGGAACAGGTGATCCGAAGCCAAACCACATTAACAGGAGTACAGGCAAAGTTATCTTTAGACATTCACAAAGGAGAAAGGAACGAACCGGAACGTTTTACAATCGTCGGTCTCTGGGGACGATACATACTGAAACCACAAACTGATTTATATCCTTACCTTCCGGAATTGGAAGATCTTACTATGCATTTGGCTGAAATAGTCAGAATCAAAGTAGTGCCACACTCTTTGATACGGTTTCAGGATGGCGAACTTTGTTACATAACACGACGCATTGACAGACGTGAAAACGGGACGAAGCTCCCTATGGAAGACATGTGCCAATTAGCCGAACGATTAACTGAATACAAGTATAAAGGTTCTTATGAACAGATAGCAAAACTGATACAGAAATATTCCTCCACCCCAAAATTAGACCTCATCAACTTTTGGGAACAAGTGATATTTTCATGGATTACAGGGAATGCTGACATGCACCTGAAGAACTTTTCTTTATATAGCCAGAGTAAAGGAAACTATGTTTTAACTCCGGCTTATGATATGCTTTCTACAGTATTAGTTATGCCTGAAGACACGGAAGAACTGGCACTGACCTTGAATGGAAAGAAAAGTAAAATAAAAAAGAAGGATTTTATTATAGCTATTACCGCTTCGGGAATTGAAGATAAAATCATAGACAATCTATTTAAAAAATTCGCGAAAGCCGAACAAAGCTGGTCAGATTTTATAAGACAATCTTTATTACCGGAAACGATGCAAAAACAATACATCAACGTCATAAATAGTAAACTAGGCATAATAAAATAAGGGAGATCCGTTCAAGTCTCCCTCATCCTGTATGCGATTGATATAGTTATTTAGTGCTTGCCAGCATCAAAGTTGCGTCAGCATCGTTCAGTTCATAAAAACTCTTTTGAATATTGCTATCGTAAGCGTTACTCTTGGAGTTCCAACGGGCATAACTAAGTTCAACTTCACTATTGGTATAAGAAACATCCATCTTGAAATAAGGAACCCAAGCCTCTTGTGAGCTGTCCCATTTGGAGGCTTCTTTACTGGTCACACGATTTTCGTTATCATAAGTGTAAGTATAACGGAGGTGGCGGAACAAGTGACCGTCTTCATTCTTAAAGATAGTCTTAGCGGTTATCAACTCGCCGGTCATCTCTTCGTTCTTTACGTACTGGGTAGGATTACTTGCACTTGCAGAGAAATTCATTACACTGGCCATTACTACTGCTAACATTACAACTGCTTTAGAAATTAAGTTCGTTTTCATAATCGTTATTTTTTTATTGTTATTACTTCTTGGTTTTGAGAGGAAGTCTTTGTCAACCGCCTTCGACTATATATAGTCAATTGGCGTGCCAAAACAATAAAACACTGATTATCAACGGATATTCATTTTCGAGTAATGTTCATTTCCGGACAAGTGTCCGCATAAAAGCGGACAAACCAAGAATAAAGTACACTTTTCCCTTCAAGTTAAAACTTCGGTAAATGGATGTTATTGCATTTTTTCCAGTTATAATACTTGTTAATTTCAAGGAATTCGATATAAGAGAAAATCATTCATGCCGAATGTTTTATAACTTTGTTTTCAAATCAGCTCTACTTATATTAGCTAAACATGAAAAACAGAAAAACACTCTTACTTATACTACTTTGTACTTCTCTTCACGTTTATTCCTTCTCTTACCGTTATATAAATACAGAAAACGGATTGAGTAGCAACCGTGTATTCCAGATTGAGAAAGACACTACCGGATTCATGTGGTTTGTGACCTACATGGGCATTAACCGTTATGATGGATCAGAGATACGCAACTACAAACTCAGTATTCAGGACACCATCGAAGAAATCTATTTCCCTTCCACAAAGATGGTGAAAGACCGGGATGGTGGCATTTGGATTGTACTCTATACCGGAAAAGTTTTTAGATATAACAAAAACATAGATGATTTTGAGTGTATGCTGGACATCCGAAAAGACCTGCATTCCGACAGTCACATTATCTCTTCCGTGTTCTTCGATGAAGCTAACCGACTATGGATATGTTCGAATATGGGATTGTACACTTTATACCCCCGCCAAGAACTCCGGTTCGTACGCGTTTTTAAAGATAAAAACACATATGTTGTAACCCAACAAAACAGCCATACCTATTATGTAGCTTCTAATGAAGGTATCTATAAGATAAAGGAAAAAATACCCGACGATTATACAATCATCGAAAAGAACGCCCTGCCCGAATCTTCCGGGCCGGTAACAACCATGTTATGTCATGAAGAGTACCTCTACATCGGTACCGAGTCCAAAAGTGTCTTCATGCTTGATTCTAAACGCAACCTGCGCATATCATTGAACCCAATCATTCCCAATGTCCCCATCCGGGCTATAAAATGTTTGGCAGACCATCATATTCTGGTTGGTACTGATGGATCCGGTGTTTATGTGGTGGATACTCAAACCCACAAGCTGGTCAGTTCCTATGTGGCCGACGATGATGTGAAAGACGGTCTAAGAGGAAATACCGTTTATGATATCTACGTGGATAATGCCGGTTGCCTCTGGATAGCCACCTATACTAACGGAATTACCATTATTGACCCGTTTTCGCCGGAAATCATACGTACACGTCACGAATACCGAGAACCCAATTCGCTAATCAACAATCATGTGAATGTTATTTTCGAAGATTCCGACGGCGATCTGTGGTATGGAACCAATAACGGAATCAGTGTTTATGACACCCGGAAACAAAGATGGAAACATTTCCTCGACAACCAGGAGAATAAAGCTGTTATTCTATGTTTCTGTGAAGACAAAGATGGCAATATCTGGACGGGAGGATACGGTGTAGGCGCATTCCGCATAGATAAACAAAGTGGTAAGATACACTCCCTCTTGCATCAAAAAGGAGCCAATGCCTCCGGGACATTTGATGCCTATCACATCTATGCCATGTATGCCGATGATGAGAACCTATGGTTAGGCAGCCTCGACAAAAGTATGATCCAATATAATCTCCGCACCAAATCTTTCAATTATCACAGCATCGAAGCTATAGGCGATATAAAACCTCTCAATGACAGTATTCTGCTTTGCGGTACAGCCAATAGCCTGGCAGTATTTAATAAGAACACCCACCACTATAAAGAATACCTCCATATCGGTCAGCGCATACAGAATCGTGCAATCCGTAATATTGCTCCTGTTTCCAATAAAGAAATCTGGATGAGTACAGAAGGGAACGGAATCATTTGCTACAATCTTGAGTCCGAAACCTCCACCTCTTATACTGAAAAAGAAGGGCTCAAATCAAACTACATTCATAGTATGAAGCTCGATGACTGGAACCGCCTTTGGTTTACTACAAACAAGGGAATATCTTATATAGATCTCAAAACAAGAAAAGTGGTAAGTATTGGCGAATATATCGGTTTGAACAACCTCGAATACAGCTACCACATCGCCTGTAAGCGTAAAAATGGTAATCTGGTATTTGGAACAACAGATGGCGCCGTTGAGTTCTCCGCCCAGCAAGAAACCGATATTCAACTGGAATCCAAGCTGATTATCACCGATTTCAAGTTATTCTACAACTCAGTAAAGGCAAAAGATGAAGGTTCACCGCTGAAACAGGCCATCAACGAAACCTCTGCCTTTTCGCTGGCCTACGACCAGAACTCTTTCTCCTTTGCCTTTTCTTCCGTCAATTTCCACCATCAGCACTTGATTTCTTATGTCTATAAACTCGAAGGTTTTGATAATGAATGGTATGCTGCACCCGAAAATAATATCATCAGCTATACCAATATCAATCCCGGAAAATACACATTCAGACTCAGAGCATTAAACAAAGACAATAAGGAAATCATTGACGAAAGGGAGTTGGACATTGAAGTCGCCCGACCTTACTGGGAGTCGGGTTGGGCCTGGGCAGTTTATCTGCTTCTGTTTGCAATATTGCTGCGGTTCATTATTCAGTATGCCAAAAACAAGATGGACAAACGGTATTCAAAAGAAAAGATACGTTTCTTTGTTAATGTAGCCCATGACATTCGTACTCCGGTGTCTCTAATCAAAGGTCCTCTAAATGACCTCGGAGAGAGTGAGGCACTAACTGAAAAAGGCAAAACCTCTCTTTATATTGCCGTAAAGAATACTGAAAAACTGTTTCAGATGGTTTCCCAATTACTTGATTTCGAAAAGGCAGATCTTTCGGCATTGCGACTCATTGTGAGCCCCAATGAGCTGGCGGAATACATACAGGAAAAGATATCTTTCTTTAATGTCGAAGCTAAGCACAAGCAAATCTATCTGACATACGATATCGGTTTCGACTCGCTTAGCGTATGGTTTGACCGCGAGAAGATGGATAAAATAGTTAATAACATCCTCTCCAATGCCATCAAATACACGAAAGAAGGCGGACAAGTCCACATCAAGGTCTGTCAGGATGATAAAAACTGGTCTCTTATTGTGTCGGACACCGGCATTGGTATTCCGGCATCCGAACAAAAACATCTATTCAAGAGTTTTTTCCGGGCTAAAAATGCCATCAACTCAAAAGAAACAGGTAGCGGTATCGGGCTGTTACTGACTAAAAAGTTAGTGAAACTGCATAAAGGAGAAATATCCTTCAGTAGTAAAGAAGGTATAGGAACAGAATTTAGACTGACTTTTCCAAAAGGAGACCAGTATTTTATGCGCGGCAACAAACTAACCGAATATCAGGGAAGCGATTATCCAAAAGTCCAGGTCATCCCCCGCGAAGCGGAGCAGCAAGAAAAACAGTCACAGAAAGTCACTATTCTTGTAGCCGAAGACAATGATGATATGCGCCTGTTCCTCAAAAACAGTCTTTCAACAGACTATCATGTGGTGGAGGCCTCCAATGGCGAAGAAGCTATGAATATGGCCCTACAGTTGAACCCCGATATCATTGTATGTGATATCATGATGCCTGTTCTCAACGGAGATGCCGTATGTAGCCGCATTAAAACTTCAGTAGAAACAAGCCATATTCCTTTCATTCTTCTCACAGCTTTGGCAGATAAAGAAGATATTATCAAAGGACTGGACTGTGGTGCAGATGATTATATCACCAAACCTTTCGACATATCCATCCTAAAGGCCCGGATACGTAACCTACTCGCCAACAGGAAGAAGATAAGGGAAGCATTACTTTCTGACAATCCACCTGCTCAGGATGTAACATACACCAATACGTTAGACCGCGAGTTTATGGAGAAAATTCTTGCATTGATTGATGAATGTATGGAAGATCCCGAATTTTCTATCAACAATCTCTGCGCTAAACTCGGAATGAGCCGTTCCTCACTGTATAATAAACTTAAAGCTCTGACAGATCAGGCACCGAATGATTTCATACGTATCATCCGCCTGAAAAAAGCTGCGGAGCTTTTGCGCAGCAGGAGATACAATATTTCGGAAGTAGCTGCCATGACCGGTTTCCCCGACTCCAGTTATTTCAGTACAGCTTTCAAAAGGCAGTATGGAATGAGTCCGCGCAAATACTTGTCCGAAGACCCCGGTTAAAAGACGTATCCGGATAAGTATTACAACATATTCCCGCTTTCTATAGAATTCAGCTTTCTCTTTCAGACTTATCTGAAAGGTTCGAAGTTCAGTTTCTGTGTGAATCCAACACGGAAAGGCGTTCTACCCCTATTCCTTTCCTTTTTTGATAACTGATAAAATACTTTTGATAACTGATAAAAATCTCCCCTTAACAGGAAACAAAAGTATTTTAATAACTGGAAAAAGCCATTTCCGCTTACTATGCGTAATCTTGCAGGCAGAAAACCTTCGCACTGATTTTAATCTTATAAATAGAAAACATATGAAAACAGTTACCTTACTAATTACTCTCTTTTTATGTATACCTTGCATGGCTCAGCCAGGCAAAAAAGTAAAAGAAAAAAGAACCTATAACAATCCGGTTATTGACTACAGTCTGCCCGATCCAACAATCATCAAGGCTGACGACGGCTACTTTTATCTTTATGCTACTGAAGATATACGCAACCTGCCCATACACCGCTCCGCCAACCTCGTTGAGTGGGAGTTTGTAGGCACAGCCTTTACGGACAGTACTCGTCCCACTTTCCAGCAATTGATTTGGGCACCGGATATCCGTAAAATAGGCGATAAATATGTGCTCTACTACGCCAACTCTTCCTGGGGTGAAGAACACACAAATGGTATTGGCGTAGCGTGGTCTTTACGCCCCGAGGGTCCTTTCACCGACGCAGGAAAGTTATTTCTCAGCGATGAAATTGAGGTTATGAATTCCATTGACGCATTTTATATGGAAGAAAATGGCCGAAAATACCTCTTCTGGGGTAGTTGGCACGGACTGTGGGGAGTGGAACTGACCGATGATGGTCTTGCCCTCCAACCCAATACGCCCAAAATTCCTATAGCCGGAAATGGCTACGAAGCCGGACTACTGCATAAACACGGTGATTACTATTACCTCTTTGCCTCTACAGGTTCCTGTTGCGAAGGATTGAAGAGCACTTATACCACTGTTGTAGGCAGATCGAAGAATCTGTTTGGCCCTTATGTCAATAGAAAAGGCGAACTTATGCTCAGCAACCATCACGAGGTAGTTATTGAGAAGAATAAAGATTTTGTAGGTCCCGGGCACAATTCTCAACTTGTGACAGACGATGCCGGTAATGACTGGATATTCTATCACGGCGTCAATGTAAAAAACCCCGAAGGACGTGTACTTATGATGAGCAAAATCGTCTGGGAGGATGGCTGGCCCACCGTTGAGAATAGTTCTCCGGCTGTTACAGCAACTGCCCCCTATTTCAAAAGTCAATACAAAAATTAAGAAATAAGAAGTATGAAAGATTTAGTTTTGAAAGGATTAAGGATAACCGTAGTGTCACTGGCTCTTTCCGGGTGCAATACCCCTGATAATCTTTATCTGGACCCTGCCCAACCTATAGAGGCAAGGGTGGATAACCTAATGAAACAGATGACGTTACAAGAAAAAGTGGCCCAGATGTGTCAGTATGTCGGCCTGAAACACATGCAGACCGCAGAACGTGACCTGCTGATCACAGAAATGGAGAAAAGCCATGCACAAGGCTTTTATAAAAATCTCCATTCAACAGATGTAGCCCGGATGACAGAGGAAGGTTTAATAGGTTCCTTCCTCCACGTCACCGATCTTGAAGAAGCCAACCACCTGCAAAGTCTGGCACAAAAGAGCCGGTTGAAGATCCCCCTGATCATAGGCATCGATGCCGTCCATGGCAACGGACTATGTAGCGGAACGACTATTTACCCTACTCCCATCGGTCAGGCAGCCACATTCGAACCTGCTTTGATAGAACAGGCCTCTCGTGAAACCGCTCTTGAGATGCGTGCCACCGGGGCACACTGGGCATTCACTCCCAATGTGGAAGTAGCACGTGACCCACGTTGGGGACGCACCGGAGAAACCTTTGGCGAAGATCCTCATCTGGTAGGGGTAATGGGTGCCGCAACCGTACGAGGATTACAGGGAAATGATTTCTCCAATCCCGAAAACGTCATTGCGTGTCCTAAGCACTTCATCGGTGGAAGCCAGTCTATAAACGGAATCAACGGAGCACCTTGCGATGTTTCTGAGCGCACCATCCGCGAAATATTTCTTCCTCCCTTCAAAGCCTGCCTTGATGCCAATGCCTACACTTTTATGATGGCACACAACGAGGTGAATGGAATACCCTCGCACAGTAATAAATACCTAATGACCGATCTCCTGCGTGACGAATGGAAGTTCGACGGATACATCGTCAGCGACTGGATGGACATCGAACGATTGCATGATTACCATCGTGTTACTGAAAGCTATGCCAATGCTTTTGTGCTCTCGGTGCAATCGGGTATGGATATGCACATGCACGGACCCGACTTCATGGAAGCCTTGCTGGAAGCTGTGAAAGATGGCAGACTCACAGAAAAACGTATCGACCAGTCTGTCAGAAGGATACTCACTGCAAAATTTAAACTCGGACTTTTCGAAAATCCCTATTTCGATGAAGCCAAAAGCAAAGACCTACTCTTCAATAAAGCCCATCAGCAAACAGCCCTCGAAATTGCGCATAAATCCATTGTACTATTGAAGAATGACGGCATATTGCCACTCGACGCTTCCAAATACAAAAAGATATTTGTTACAGGTCCTAATGCCGATACCCATGTCATTCTGGGTGACTGGGCTGTACCACAGCCCGAAGGAAATGTAGTAACCGTACTGAAAGGCTTGAAAGATGCGGCACCCAATACTACTTTCTCATTTCTTGACTTTGGCTGGAACATCCGTACCATGGATCCGGCTAAAGTGAAACAAGCTGCCGGCATGGCCCGCCAGGCTGATCTTGCCATCGTAGTCGTAGGAGAAAACTCTATGCGTGAGCACTGGTCAGAAAAAACCTGTGGAGAAAATACCGACCGTTCTGATATTAACCTGCCCGGACTCCAGCAAGAATTAGTGGAAACCATTCAAAACACAGGTGTGCCCACTATCGTCATACTTGTCAATGGCCGGCCTTTGGGCGTGGAATGGATCGCTGATCATGTTGCTGCTCTCATCGAGGCCTGGGAGCCCGGTTCATTCGGTGGTCAAGCCATTGCTGATATCCTCTATGGAAAAGTCAACCCCTCGGCCAAAATGCCGATCACTGTACCTCGTAACGTAGGACAAATCCAGTCTGTATACAATCATAAACTCACAAGCAACTGGTTCCCCTACGCCATAGGCAAAAACGGTCCGTTATTTCATTTTGGTTATGGTTTGAGCTACACTACTTATCAGTACACTAACCTTCGCCTCTCTAAATCCGAAATATCCACGGATGAAACTCTGACAGCCAGTATAGACATCACCAACACCGGTCAAATGGATGGTGACGAAATAGTTCAGTTATACATCGGAGATGATTTCAGTTCCGTCACCCGCCCACTCAAAGAACTCAAAGGTTTCAAACGCATATCTCTTAAAAAAGGAGAGCAAAAGACCGTGACATTCGATATCACTCCCCATATGCTGTCTTTTTATGATACGGATATGAACTTCAAAGTGGAGAAAGGAACATTCAAGATCATGGTGGGATCTTCTTCCCGAGACGAGGATCTCAATACAATTGAATTACGCGTAAAATAACTTCATATTGTCCTATTTTAAATCTATCAGCCTATGAAAACATAAGTAAGAAAAACCACTAAATCACAGTCAAGAGTTTACAAACCATTAATTTAGGTAGTGTAGACATTCTACATTGCCTATTTCTTTAAATCCATTATTTTATGAAAAATAGAATTAGAATTGATTCCTGCCATGTTGCTGCCATGAAATGGCTTCGGCTCTCATTGTTCCTGCTCTTTGGGCTTGTCCTTATTCCGATGTACGGTCAGAGCGACATAACCATACGGGGAAAAGTCGTCTCAGTAACCGACCAGTCCGAATTAATCGGTGTAAATGTGCTCCTGAAAGGTACCAGTAGCGGAACAATAACAGATGTAGACGGAAACTTCCAGTTGAAAGTGTCCCCTAATGCTACGCTGGTATTCTCTTATATCGGCTATAACGACCTTGAGTTGAACCTCACTCCGGGAAAGACACAATACACTGTAGCTATGACTGAAGACTCACAACTCATTGATGAAGTTGTGGTTGTGGGATATGGCGTACAAAAGAAGAAACTGGTCACCGGTGCCACTGTACAGGTTAAGGGCGACGACATAGCCCGTATGAATACCGTTTCCCCACTGACTGCATTGCAAAGCCAGACTCCCGGGGTAAATATCACCAAAACATCCGGTCAGCCCGGTGAAGGATTCAAGGTAATCATTCGTGGTATCGGTACTACAGGTTCTTCCAATCCCCTTTATATTGTAGATGGAGTGGCCAGAGGGAACATTGATTATCTGAATCCGGCTGATATCGAATCACTGGATGTACTTAAAGATGCCGCATCGGCAGCCATCTACGGAGCACGCGCCGCCAACGGTGTTATCCTGGTAACCACCAAACAAGGCCGTGAAGGAAAAGCTTCCATCCAATATGACGGATACTATGGCGTACAAAACGTATACAAGAAACTCAACCTGCTGAACGCTACGGATTATGCAATGATCAGACAGGAAGGGCAGTCCAATGACAACATGGAACCGCTCGATTTTGATAAGCTCCTGGCACCGGGTGACTGGAAAAGGATACAGGAAGGCAAATGGAACGGAACTAACTGGCTGAATGAAATGGAAAATAAAAATGCTCCTATCCAAAGCCATTCGCTTAATATCTCGGGCGGAACACAACAATCCGTATACTCTATGGGCCTGTCTTATACTGCACACGAAGGTATTTTCGGCAAGCCCGTAGAACCGCACTACGACCGATACACTGCCAGAATCAATTCCGAGCATACGCTATACCGCATTAAAGATATGGATGTGATTAAAGTAGGTGAAAACCTCTCTTACTCATACAGTGAAAAGAAAGGACTTGCCATAGGCAATATGTACGGTAACAACATTTCTTCAGCCTTACAAACGAATCCCATGCTGCCCATGTGGGCCAGAGATGAGAATGGAAATGATATCGTAGGTGAATACCATCAAGCCATCCCCTTGTTGAATGTAGAAGTGAATCCGATTGGTAAAATGGTCTATGAAAATGGAAACAATCTTTCCAAAAACCACAACCTGAATGGTAATATATACGCTGTAATTCAACCGATCAAGAATTTAAAGTTCAGAACGAATTTCGGATATAATTTCAGTGCTTCTTCATACCGTAGTTTTTCTCCGAAATACCATTTGGGAGATGCAGCTAAGAGAGATAATAATTCTGTATACCAAAGTATGAGTACCGGTTTGGGATGGACATTTGAAAACACCCTGTCGTATGATTTTACAATCAAAGATACTCATAACTTCAATACCCTCATCGGTATGTCAGCCGAAAGAGGCGGATTGGGTGAAAGCATAAACGGTACGAACGAGAAATTAATCTTCGACTCCTTTAAATACGCCTATCTGGATAATGCCAAACTAATTATCCCCGGACAGACCACCCTCGGTGGAGCACCATGGGAAAAGACCGGATTGATGTCTTACTTTGGCCGTATCAATTACGACTACAAAGAAACTTATATGTTAACCGTAGTTATGCGTGCTGATGGCTCTTCCAACTTTGCTAAAGGTAACAGATGGGGTTATTTCCCCTCCGTATCAGCCGGTTGGGTATTGAGTAATGAAAAGTTCATGGAGAATATCACCGACAAAATCAGCTTTTTGAAAATACGCGCCAGTTGGGGACAAAATGGTAATCAATCCATAACACCTTTCCAATATCTGTCTACTATTGCCATGTCTAATAACGACTACTTCCCCGGTCAAGACAAAGGTGACAAGCAAACCGGCTCCTATCCGGACATCATGCCGAATCCTGACGTGACCTGGGAAACATCCGAACAGTTGGACTTAGGATTGGATGCCCGGTTCTTTGACCACCGATTATCGTTTACTTTCGATTGGTACCACAAAAAAACGAAAGACTGGCTTGTACAAGCGCCCGTTTTAGCCAGCTACGGTACGGCGGCACCCTACATCAATGGCGGTGACGTTGTAAATAAGGGTGTTGAATTATCACTGGGATGGCGTGATAACATCAACGATTTCAATTACAGTGCTTTAATTAACCTTTCCCATAACAAGAATGAAGTGACTCGTATCGCCAATACCGAAAAGATTATTCACTCAGGGGTTCGTTTGGGAAATGTAGCGTCGGAGTTTGCCCGTGCCGAAGAAGGATACCCAATCGGTTATTTCTATGGCTATCAGACTGATGGATTATTCCAAACCCCGGAAGATGTTCAGAATTACAAAAACTCGGAAGGAGTAGTAATCATGCCGAATGCAGTACCCGGTGACGTGCGCTTTGTAGACCGTAATGACGACGGAATCATTGACGATAAAGATAAGACAATGATCGGCAAATCTAATCCCGACTACAACCTGGGCATTAATCTCAACATGAGTTACAAAGGATTTGACCTGACATTAGTGGCAAGTGGTGTCTTTGGAAACGATATATTAAGAGCATATCGCATGCCCGATAGTCCCAGCCAGAATTATACCAGTGAAATCCTGGGACGCTGGACCGGACCGGGAACATCAAACAGTATCCCCCGCATATCCAGTGGTAACCACATCAACCGTTCCTACATCTCCGACCTTTATCTGGAAGACGGATCATACGTAAGAATGAGCAATGTAACCTTAGGATACGATTTCAAGAAACTATGGAAATCACTACCTTTTGAACAAGTAAGATTCTATATTTCGGCCCAGAACCTGTTCACCATTACAGGCTATTCCGGCATGGATCCCGAAATCGGTACAAGTACCGGTGAAAACTGGATCAGCGGCGTTGATTTTGGTTTCTATCCTACTCCACGCACCTTTATGGTTGGAGCATCAATTAAATTTTAATTTAGACGCATTATGAAAAAGATTATATTATTGGCAATCGTTGCAATATCCTTTTCAATAACTGGATGTTCAGACTTCTTGGATACAGAGAATCTCACAAAGAAAGACTCTTCAAACTACCCCCAGACAGAAGAGGACGCACGGGAATTGCTAAATGGAGCATACTCCGCACTCTACATCTGTACGAACCCTTCCCACCCATTCCTGGCCGGAAACATCTTATCTGACGATTGCTTAGCCGGAGGAGGCCTAGGAGATTTATCTCAACCTATCCGTTATCTGAAAGCAATGTCCGAAAACGACTTTGGTCCCTTGTGGTCTGCCCTATACACCGGCATTTATCGTTGTAACAACATATTGGAAAATGCCGAAAATGTGCAATGGGAAAACGGGGTAGAGAAAAACAAGATCTTAGGTGAAACCTATTATTTAAGAGGCATGTTCTATTACTACATGGCTATAACTTTTGGCAATGTGCCCCTTGTTTTAGACACTACTCCTCAGAATAATCCTAAAGCAAGTGCCGATGAGATGTTCAAGGTGATTTTATCTGATTTAAAACAGGCTATTGAATTGCTGCCCAATATAAAATTTCAGGATATTGATAAGAATAAAATCGGATATGCCACCAAATGGGCGGCAGAAGCTCTTATGGCACGGGCCTACCTGTTCTATGACGGATATTACAAACAAAACAGGAGGGAAAACGTAACCTTGGATAATGGCTCTGTTACTTCGCAGAATGTCATTGCCTGGCTGGAAGATTGCATCAAGAACAGTGGTCATGATCTGTTAAGCGACTTCCGCAACCAATGGCCATACGCTATAGATATACCCGAAGCGGATTACAAATACGCGAGAGACAATAATCTGTCATGGGTAGGAGAAAGCGGTGATAATAATGAAACCATCTTTGCCGTAAAGTACTCTTCCATTGCCAGTTGGTCGGATAACTATAGCAATCCCATTGCACTGAATATCGGTTTAAGAGGGCAGACACAAGTTCCGTTCGGAATGGGATGGGGCATTTGTACGGTAAGTACCAATTTCTGGAATGAATGGCCCGATGAAGATTTGCGGAAGAAAGGTTCTATTTTAGATGTCAGAGATACGGAAGAAGGCCTTTCCGGTTATGACTTCGGAGTTTGGGAAGCATGGCAGGAAACCGGTTATCTGCCGAAGAAGTACCTGCCGGTAAATGTAAAGAAAGTCAATGCGGATGGTTCTGTTACTATCTGTAATTATAGCTGCGTGTTATATGGAACAAGTCCGCACTACATGAAAGATACAACACAGGATTTGGTACTCATCCGCTTTGCCGATGTATTATTGATGCATGCCGAAATGACCCGGACGATAGATGGCATCAACAGGGTAAGGACCAGAGCACAACTTCCACCGATTCTTGCTTATACCGATGAAGCTCTCCGTTCCGAACGCAGATATGAACTGGCTTTCGAAGCATTGAGATATCATGATTTGCTACGTTGGTACGGAACAGATGCAGGCACCATTATCAAGCAAAATCTGAACCACTGCATCATTTACAATAATTTGCAGCAAACCACCATCAACGAAGATAGAGGTAACGGCTACTTTGATCAGTTTGATAAAAGAGTAAAAGAAACCGGTGGGTTTATGCAGATTCCGAATGATCAGATTCAGCTCTCGAACGGGGTATTGGAACAAAACCCAGGCTGGGAAGGCTCCAATAACATGTTCTAAACGAGTATTCACCACAGAGTGGCACAGAGTTTCATTCTGTGTCACTCTGTGGTGAACCCGTCAGAAAATCGTATCTTTAAAAACTCATTTTGAACTAAAAGATGTATGAACCTGAAACAAGGAATAATAATCATTTGCTTACTCTTGGTACTGCCGCTTTACGGGCAGTCGCTTTCCGACTATAATCCCATCTGGAACACCCCGTCTAAAGGTTCACACGAATCGATGCCTTGTGGCGGAGGATCAATCGGTATGAACGTATGGGTGGAGAACGGGGAGCTTTATTTCTATTTCTCACGTAGCGGCACATTCGACGCCAATAACGGCTTTCTGAAAGGAGGCCGGGTAAAGATACACCTGACCCCTAATCCTTTCGAATCGGGAGACTTCCGCCAAGAGCTAAAACTTGAAGACGGATACATTGAAATTACCGCCGGCAAAGAAAAAAGCATCATCGAGATTTGGGCTGATGTATTCCATCCGGTCATTCACGTAGATGTGAAAGGTAGTCGTAAAACGGATATAGAAGTTTCTTATGAGAGCTGGCGATACAAGAACAGGTTGCTTCGCAAGGATGAATCTCATTTCAACTCTTATAAAGGCAACCCTCCCGAAGGTCTGTTTACAGCGAAGGATTCAATTGGTTTCATAGACAACCAAATCGGATTTTGCCATCGCAACGCAGCAGAAACAGTGTTTGATAGAACCGTAGAACGACAAGGACTGAATGATGTGAAAGATCAGATGATGAATCCTCTGAAACATCTCACCTTTGGTGGAAGAATATATGGCGATAATCTCGTAGCCGGAAAGACATATACGGGAATATACACTGATACAGATTTTAAAGGGTGGAGTCTAAAGAGCAGAAAACCGGCACAGGAGCATCAGATTCGGTTAGCACTTGCTATTTTGCAATGTGAAAACCCGGCAGACTGGGAAACAATGCTCAATAAAACCATCTCGAAAGTTCAAACCGATAAAAAAGCAAAGCAGAAAACCCGGCAGTGGTGGAACTCGTATTGGAAAAGAAGCTATGTCTTCATCGATTCCGGTAAAATAGGGAGTGATTACTGGAAAGTGGGCCGTAACTATCAGCTTTTCCGATACATGCTCGGATGTAATGCGTACGGTAGCGAACCGACTAAATTCAACGGCGGACTGTTTACGTTTGACCCGGTACACATAGATTCTACCCGGGTATTCACTCCCGATTTCCGCTTGTGGGGTGGAGGAACCATGACGGCACAAAATCAACGGTTAGTCTATTTCCCCATGTTGAAAAGCGGTGATTTCGATATGATGAAACCTCAGTTTGACTTTTACGAACGTATGCTGGACAATGCCAAACTACGAACGAAAGTCTACTGGAACCACGAAGGAGCCTGTTTTAGCGAACAGATCGAGAACTTCGGTCTGCCTAATCTGGCCGAATACGATTGGAAACCACGCCATGAGGGATTCCCGGTAGGAGTAGACAGTAACCCGTGGTTGGAATACACCTGGGACACAGCCTTGGAATTTGCACTCATGATGTTCGATGCGCACTTATATAATAACGAGCCTATTGTTCCGCATCTTCCATTCATTGAAAGCCTACTTACCTTCTTTGACGAACATTATAGCTATCTGGCATTAAGACGGGGAACGAACAAGCTCGATGGAGACGGTCATTTGGTGTTGTACCCCGGTTCGGCATGCGAAACCTATAAAATGGCAACCAACGCCACTTCTACCGTTGCAGCTTTGAAAGTCATTACGGAAAAGCTTCTGGAATTGCCAGAACTTGACGCTACACAACGTGAACATTGGTCGGGTTTCCTAAAACGTATTCCCCCCATTTCCTATCGTGAAGTGCAAGGTAAAAAGACAATCTCACCGGCAAAGATGTGGGAAAGAATCAATAATTCAGAAGTTCCGTCACTCTATCCCGTATATCCGTGGAGAATATACGGAATAGGCCAACCGGAGTTACAGACTGCAATTAATACGTATCTGTATGACCCTGAAGCCATCGAATTCAGAAGTCATATAGGGTGGAAACAAGACAATATCTTTGCCGCCTGCCTCGGCCTGACTGAAGAAGCTGAACGGCTCACCTTATTGAAACTGTCCGATGGGCCTCATCGTTTTCCCGCTTTCTGGGGACCCGGATTTGATTGGACACCCGATCATAACTGGGGAGGAAGTGGAATGATCGGCTTGCAAGAGATGTTACTTCAAACAAACGGTGATTCTATTCTCCTATTCCCTGCATGGCCTGAAAACAGAGACGTTCACTTCAAACTGCACGCTCCCAAACAAACCACCGTAGAAGTTACGCTGAGAAATAATAAAATTGAATTTATGCAGGTTGAGCCAAAGACAAGGGAAAAAGATATTGTTATTTGCCTTCCCTCGCATTTTAATCATAAATCTTTTTACCATGAATAGATGTATTTTAGTAACAGGAGTTTTCCTCTTTTTATTGAGTGCCGGCCTTTTTGCCTCGGATATTGATAAATATTATGCTAAAAAGGAATATATATCTCCCCGTGGAGATACGCTCAGATACAGGGTATTAGAACCTAAAAGAATAGAAAAGAATAAAAAATATCCGCTGGTCCTGTTTTTACACGGTGCAGGTGAGAGAGGAAGTGACAATGAAGCTCAACTGGTCCACGGAGCAAACATGTTCCTGAATCCGGTAATCCGGGATCAACACCCGACCTTCGTAATCTGTCCTCAGTGCCCTTCTGAATGTTCCTGGTCTAATAGCAGTAAACCAAACAGCGAGGGTAAGTCCGGCAGCGAAAGATTCCCCGAAAACCCGGAGATTACTATTCCTATGGAAGCTGTAAAAGCAGTACTTGACATGTATATGAACAACGACAACGTGGATGTCAACCGTATCTATGTGATGGGATTATCTATGGGAGGAATGGGTACTTTTGATTTACTGTGCCGCTTTCCCGATTTATTCGCAGCAGCCATTCCTATCTGCGGGGGAATTAATCCTGAACGTTTGGAAAAGGCTTCACCAACCACAGCAATAACCATTTATCATGGAGATAAAGACGATGCAGTTTTCGTAGAGAATTCAAGAGCTGCATACCGGGCCTTGAAAAAGATAGGCAAAACACCAAGATACATTGAGTTCCCCGGATGTGGACATAACAGTTGGGACCCGGCATTTAATCAACCAGACTTTTTTGAATGGTTGTTCAGGCAATCCAAATAGGATGAATATATAAAGTGGGGAGATTGAATCTTCCCACTTTACACATAAACCCATACTGATCAAATTGTCATTTTGTATTTTTAGTTAGCCGAGAATCCGTTACTTCCAACCGGAACCTTACGAGAATGGAAATACACGAATGAAAACAAGCAAACATCAGATTGTTAATACACTATCGAAATACTTACATTTCTTCCAGACTGAAATATCTCTCCTAAATCATCCTTATAGGAGAAAATCACGTATCAAATAACCCTTTTACCCGGAAGTAGTAACCCTTTTACCTATAAGTAGTAATGATATCACCCATAAGTAGTAACCTTATCACCTGTAAGTAGTAACCCTTTTCTGTATAAATAGCTTGTAAAAATGCAATAACACATAGGAACAGTGCATTTTTATTCCTTACTTATTCACAGAATATGCTGGAATGCGAATCTGCACAATTAAGCGTGTTACAGAAAACAGGAATATTCCACCATTAAGAACACGATTCAGGAATTATATCATCATTTAGACATTTCTATTATCCTCCCTATCTTCCGAAGTCAACTGTACATTTTATCGGTTTCTTATTTTAATAGAGCATCAATCTTTACCACTGTCTGCGGATTACTGGGTCTCAACAAGCCTCCATAATCTACAATAATTCCATCACGGTTAATGAGCAGGAATTGCGGTATACTATGCATATTCCAATGAGCCATGATACGATGATAATCATCAGAAGTCGCCCAATCTTCCGAATAGATACATTCAATATTCTTCCCTCTCAAAGAGAAACGTTCCAGAATCTTATGGTATGCTTCCCGATCTCTACTTCCACAGATACTGGCCATTACCACATCATCGGGCGAATAACGTTTCCGCAGTTCCTTCAAAGGCTCCATTTCCGCCAGGCAAGGGGGACAGATTACTCCCCAGAAATCAACATAAATCACTTTGCCCGCATACTTTTCCAAAAGATTGTACACAGGGATCATGAACGGCATTTTCTCCCTGGCAGTCGCCTCATCAGCATTATCGCCATAAAGCATATAATGGGATATTGCTTGGGGGGCTTTCAGATAATTCACTTTATCCTGATATAGTTTAAGCATGGGTTGCCTTAAATAGGGAGCCCGAACTATAGAATCGAATTGAGACCTGTGATCAGCGATGTAAGTTGTATCATTATCGCATAAAGAGGTACCTATGGGTTGGAGGTATAAATAGGGAAGGATAGCACGATCTTTGCTAACCTCAATCACATTTGCTAAATCAAAATCACTTTTTTCTCTTCGGGTATGCTCAAAATAAAGGAAGATATATACATTCGCGGCAAGCGAAAACAGACTGGAAAAAACGGTTTTCCCTGAAAAGACAGGGTCAAGTTCCGGCAATAATGCTTTATATCCGCTGACATCCTTGCCATCTGCCGCCTGTGATATAGCATTACCAAAGAGTGCAGTATAATAATCTATCAGCAATAAGTCCGCCGTATACTCTTCAACTTCTGCGCCCGGCGAATGTTCTTTGAGGAAGTCGGCACGACGTTCCAGGAGACTGGCATACTCTGTTTTCAATTCTTTTTCAAATTCATCAAAGGGTGCTTCTCTGTTATAGGAACTAAGTCTGCGATAGTATCCTCCTTCGGTAAAAAGAGCCATATACTGATTCAGCGCACTGGAAGTTCCGGTAATGCGGGGATGCAACAAATCGTTGAAGTCAATCTCAACATGCAGACTATCACCCGGGTGTACATACAAATGTTCCGCATAATTGCGAAGAGCAACCTCACGAGTTGAAGCATAAGGACTGAAACGGAAACAGAAAGTACCGTCATCCGCTATGGGAGAAGTGTAAACTGTTTCCAGACCGGACAGATAAGGTATCTCAAGTTTCACCTCCTTCTCCTTCGGATAAACTTCCCTGTTCAATACACGGCCCGAGATTATCACTTCTTTCGCCAAATCTTCATGACCCTTCTGAGCCTTACAGCCTAAGAAAGATAAAATTGCAAACAGTAAGCATAGATGTTTCATACGTATTCTATAATTAAGAAATGACTAATAAATTCAGCGCACCGTTACAGACAGGCTCTTTCCATATCCGGCAAACTCAGGTGCATAGGCCGACTGGACAGTAGCAATACCGGTTTGGTAAGCCCCCGAACGGTCTATATAGACTTTATACTCTATTTGGACAGTACCCTTTTTAAGTTTGTCAATAAAGAATTCAGCAGAGGTATCACGCATTACCTGATAATAACCGGTAGCATCGGAATGACGATATCCCGACAATGCCTCTTTGGGCTCCATACATGCAGCACGTGTATCTTTTATCTGAACGAAATCCATATCCCGATCCGCCTTCACGGTCAGCCGAACAGTAAGCTCATCTCCCACATGTAAATCCGTCTTTGATGAAACCTCCTTGCCGTCTTTATAATAGGTACGATTGATTTTCAATCCGTTGCCTTTTGCTGATTGCAATTTATCCATATCCTCCAGGCATTGAGCATATACAGCTCCCCAGCCTATTCCTGCACCTGTATGTGCAATTTCTATTTGCCGGGCTCCGACCTCATTACCGGAGAAAGAACGACGGACATACCCTAATGCATCATCAGGAGTCACTACTGCTGTCCCGGCTATTTCCGCTTTCATGGTACTGGTTTCCGCCAATCGGTTATCATCTCCACTCAAGAAAGCATACACAGCACCGGCAGTAGCTACCGGATTATCCCAAACCTGCATTTGTTTTTGTTTAAGCAACCATTGCTTCATTTCAGCAATTGCCAGCGGTTCTTTCAGAATACCGGATAAGGCTTCAATAGCAACCACTTGTGTCGGAATTCTGTAACTGCCCCATGAATACCGGGCTTTCGAAGTATCAAAATAGCGTCCCATCTCGGAAGTAGCAACGGAATATTCCAGAATGGATCGCGCCAATTCGTCCGCCTTCACCTTTTTACCCGCTTTATGCAGTATGGTAGCGATAAGTGCCCTGTCGTAAATCACATCACTCGGAGCACCGGCCTCCAATCTATCAGTCATATACGAATAAGCGGTTTTATCAGTTCGCTTTGCCACCTGCTCATCTAAAGCACAGATGTACAGATAATGCAAGGATTGCTCACCGGGTAATCCGTTCTTATTGCCTTTCTTTTCGTTTTCCTTCATCTGTCTGTATTCATTCAGCCATTGGGTATGGAGATAGCTTACAGCCTTTTCATACATTCCCTGCACCAGAAGGGTAGATGCACCCATTGTGCGAAGCCGTGCCAGCATTTCCACGATCCGGGTAGTGATGTAACGGTTCCCCGTCATCCCTTTATACCAGCTCCAGGAACCGTCAGGGAGCTGCAATGCTTCCAGGCGGGATACCGCAATACGATTATGGTTACTCATCATGTTCAAGTCAAACAAAAGCGCTATATTTCTCTTCCGCTCTGTTTCATCAAGAGCATCTGCCAGCCAGGGAGTTTCTTTAAGTAACAGCTCTTTTAATTCTTCCTTATCATTAAGATTGCCCGACAATGGCCTTCCCTGTATCTTCCAGCTTTCAAATACCTGCCGGATGCGGGGATTGGCATCGAGGATGGCCACAGACAATGAATTGGCATAGTAAGCACTTGCCCACGACAAAGCATCCTCATCCACAGGATTGCCGATGACGGGTAAAGCCTGTATGGCATACCAGTCAGGATTGGCCGTCAGTTCCACCGTCAGCCGTTTGTTTGTTGCAGTTTTACTTCCATCATTAAACAGACTCCCCAGTGTAACCGATTCACTTTCCGTACCATTCAATTGAACGGGTATCGCTTCAGTCACCCATTGTTTATCGGATAAAACCGGAAGATAGCGCTGCTCGCCGTCACTGAAATTACTACCCTCGGCAATAATTCTGCAAATCAATACCGTAGGTTCCTCCGGGCTTTCTAAATCAAATGATACGGAAACGGTTGCTCCGGCATCCGCACTGAATTCATGTTCCCGGGTTGATATTATCTGATTTGTCTGCGGATCGACCAGTTCCATACGGGCTGTTCCCTGAATGTTTTCTCCGGACAGATTGATTATTCCCGTACTGATAACAGGTTTATCATTCACACGAATAAAACGAGGCATATTAGGCTGCACCATAAACGACTTGACCGCTTTCGCCTTAGCCGTTATCTGTCCGTAGTCCATGTTCCGGGTATGGGCAAATCCCATAAACTTCCATTCAGTCAGGCTTTCGGGCAAAGTAAAAGATATACTGGCTATTCCATTCGTATCCGTACGGAGGGCAGGATAAAAGAAAGCAGTCTCTGCAAAATTCTCGCGAAGAGGAACATAAGGAGAACCATCATCCAATGCCACAGCAGCAGAGCACTCAAATACTGCTACAACGGAATTTCCATCCCCTGCCTCAAAACCGTCATCCAGCGTAACTTCATCCGTAAAGCTGGTATTTCCGGATTTCATCATCCGGCTATCTTGCTTAATATAGTGATTAGCATTAAAACGCGGAACTTGCCAGAACGGAGTATTCAGAGTACTATATATATCCCACCAACGGAGACCACGCAAAGTGCTGCCCGAATAGGGGAAGTTACTATACATCCAGATGGAATGCCCGGAAGATATCAGATTCGCCCCGGTATCAGGAATAAAACGGGAGAGACTCAGATTGAAGTTCCAGTCATTGATGTATAACTTATCGAGTGAAGCATCATAAAGAGTGGCAAGCAATTGCGCATCAGCCGCTTTCTTGTCCGGATGCATGATCTGAAGTTTCCATTCCTCTTTTCCTCCCGGTTGCAGTTTGTCACGGAAAGTAGCCCATTTCAGCAGTAAGCTCTTTTCCGGACGGGGACGTGCTATCTGTACTTTCTTTGTATACAGCTTACCTTCGCGCATAAAAGCAAAGTTTACGGTGATTCCATCCCCATATTCCGGCTTATAGAGATAGGTAAACTTCCGGATTTCATTATTAAGGATCATTCGTTCGGATTCAATACGTTTATCGCCACAGAATACATCATACAGCAGATAGACCTCTTTCTCACTACTGCCTACATACAGATTCACCGGATGCCGGGCATCAAGCTCTGCCCCATCCTGATAGAACCATTCCGGTGAGTATACCGGCAAGTGAGCATCTGCCAATGAAAAGAGAATAAAGTCCTGTTCCGCCGTACAGGTTCTTCCCTGCCCGTCAAGGACTGAAGCCTCCATTCTATAACGTCCCGGAGTGAGAGCAAGTATATCCTCGGGAATAAATGATTGATAGGTCCCAACTGTACGACGGCACACCTCATTGCCTTTGTTGCCTTTCTCATCCAAGGCATACACCACGTAAGTGGCTTGAAGCGTTACAGGCTGCCGGCTTAAATTCAATGCCAGAATTTGTATAGTATCCCGCTTTTCACGTGCCACTTTGGAGCGCAAACCTTTAATCTGTAAGGCAACAGACTGCTGTCCTACAGGTAATGACAAGGCTCCGCTCTCTATTTCTCCGGTCAGACTGATTACTTCAGCCGTCACTTTGTATGTATAGTAGCGCCCCGGTTTATCAGGTTGGAAATCATCCGGTTCACGCAGAAAGACAGGGAAGCGGAACTTCCCGTCTGCATCGGTCTGCATCTCACCTACAGCCAGAACCGTTTCATTGTCTGAGATCTTCCAGAACTCATTCAGTGAACGGGTTACTTTATAACTGAGTTTACACAAGCCCACCGGAACTCCCGCATATGTATTTGCTTCGCCACTGACCATTAGTGTATCACCCATATTATAAGTATCCTGACAGGGACGGAAGACAACATCGAATGTAGGACGCTTGTATTCGTCTACACGGATATAGCGGCTTTCGCCATCTTGCACCGATATTTCGAATTCTCCCGGGAGAAGTACCTCAGGGAGTACGAAATCGCCATGAAAGGCTCCAAATTCATCTGTAGCAAGGGATATCTTACCCACTTCCTGCCGGTTAGCATCACGGAACACTACGTCATTATGAACTCTGGAGAAAACACGGACCGAATCACCTGATTGTTCATACGCTACTCCCGAAACATGCACCACCTGGCCGGGACGATACAACGCACGGTCAGTGAAAAGAGAAACATGCTTTTCCCATTTTCGTGAACCGGGCACATGATATCCCGCATTTGAAAAGCCTGCATAACTGATCTCCATATAATCAGCTCCCGGCTTACGGACATTTATTCCCAGCCAGTTTCCTACACTGGGTGGAGTCAGAATAACATTCCCTTTGCCATTCACAGGATATGCTTTGATCAAACGGTAACCTTCTCCCGGTGACACACGGTAATAGGCCACTTCGGTACCCGTTACCGGATGCCCGGTCAATCGGTCTACGATATTGATTTCCTGCTTTCCATCGGGTAATCCTAATGATATGGCCTGCAAGGAGGAGACATAAGCCTTTCCATAAGCCGTATATTTACGATGTCCGTCAGGGATAGATTTTACTACATAAATGCCCTCAACGGGGAATTTATAACGCAGTAAAGTATCTGTTTCCTTGTAGTCCGGAGTAGCTGCCAAATCATAATGGCGACTACTGACCAGTTTTCCATATTGACTTAAAGTGGAAGCATTTATTTCCCTTTCCAGGACAGGACTTGTGACAGGCAGATTCATCCGGTAAAGTTCTACCGTAAGTCCGGCCAGATTACGGTATTTTACTTTCAAGTCAACGTCCTTTCCCGGATAGGCAAAAGGAATTTCCACCATTAGCCTGGGAGTCAATACTTCTGCTATCTGTTCTTTCAAATCATTGGCAGAAAGTGACCGGGGATATTTTGCAAGTCCGGTTTGTGCTGCTTTTAGTTTTGCGGTGTAATCCTGCATTCTATCATAGCGTTCTGCCAACTGGCAGTACACTTCTCCGCAAAGCGGGGAATCAGCAAATTCTTCCGCCCATTGTTTTAATAACGTTATTACTTGCTCATCGGTCAGCCTCAGCCTTTCATTCACTCCGCCCCGACTGACGTCGTTTCCCTTATAATGTAACTTATCCAGCATCAACAATAATCGGGCGTCTGTCATGCCTTGTTGGCGGTAGAAGTCAATCAGTCCGTCATAAATAGATAAAATCTCGGTTTGTATTTTCTCGGCTGATACAGGGTTGGCAATAAAATAGCCGCTTAGCCGGGAGATGGCCTGTCGGGCAAGCAACTGATACATATTATCACCACAATATTTCTCACTCAGTTCTTTGCTGTTGGTCATAGGACGGTAATCCACAGCAGACTTCCGGAAAAGTATTTCTTTATCTTGCAACGAACGTTGGAAATAAGCGATGGCAGTATCGATTGCAGTCTCATCTTTTTTACCTGTATCCAGGATATAATATCCCAGCAGATTATTCAGTATGGCCTGATATACCGTATCTTTTTCTTCCTCCATCCAAGCTTTCAAGGCAGACAATTCGCTATCCAGACTATCAGGAGTAATATCAATGCATAAGGATGCTCTCGTCAGATGTGCTTTCATCATCTGAGACACATTCTTTTCCTGTTTGGCATACTCGTAAATCTTTCGCAATTCTTGTATTGCAGATTTAGGCAGTTGCTTTTGTTCCAGAACTTCAACCTGTTTCCACATTTGTTCATACGACTGAGCGGAAACCCGAAGCGGCAGGCAGATAAGAATACTTATTATACCAACCCAATAAAACATATTTCTCATTTGTGTTTTCGATTTACGTCCGACAATTAACAGGTTCATTCACAAAGATATATTTTTTATTCTTAGGGTAGCATGGCTGTTCAGACTTAATAACATAACAAATGCCAACAGCCCAAGAAACCGGCTACCGGAAAGCACATCATTCCGAACAAAAAGTTACCGGAATGTCTTTTTTACTAACAGATGCCTCTCTGAAAACACCCCAAACAGAATCCTGCCGCATAATCCATGGAATATACATGCACGTTTTCTGCATAAAGCAGGCCGTATATACAATACTTATGCAAGAGAACTATACTTCTTCCATGAAGGAACTATAGATCTGAGGCGAAGGATCTATAGATGTAACGCGAAAGATCTATAGATGTAACGCAAACCATCTATAGATGGGAAACAAACGGTCTATAGATGGGAGACAGACCATCTGTTTTCAGTGCACAGACCATCTATTTTTCTATTATTAGAGTTGTACGTATTTATGTATTACACTATCAATCAACAAAATATTGATTTTCGTTCGTTTCTTTCCGTTCTTCCCTGCATCGGGACAGAAATATCACATTCTCACTATGCATAAAAAGCAAAGTGTCAAAAACGCAAACATATGCAAACGCACCATACTGCGGTATGCCCGGAACGAGAGAGTCGCCACAATGGATGAACTGAAAGGTATCCGCAACTTATCCCTTTGGACAACCGTATCTTATCGGAGAACTTAGAACCTATTCCTTTCAAACATCCGGTTGCCAATAATAAGTACGAAGCGCTGTCTTGGTGCTTCAAACACGAGATGTGGCACAGTGCCGAAATGGAAGCGATAAAACGGGCATTAGGGCACCCTGCCAAGTGGATGTAATTGGGTACATCGGCACAATTAAAAATTGTATAACAGTTCTTCCAATGTAACACCACTATCCGCTCCCATCTTTTCCATACGGATACGTTTCAAGCGTTTCTTCACGGAATCCCGCTCCAGATGCATCACTTGTGCCATACTCGACTGA
>ERZ791872.731-NODE-731-length-28523-cov-3.325875_pt1 | contig 28523 bp, 19 predicted proteins | sample MGYA00510279_ERZ791872 | MGnify/ENA primary metagenome ERZ791872 (study PRJEB30046, sample SAMN00792103) | human gut metagenome | study: EMG produced TPA metagenomics assembly of the A metagenome-wide association study of gut microbiota in type 2... | reverse complement strand
GTGGCGTTCGTGAAAGCCTTGAAGAAAAGACAATGAATCTGGCTAAAGCAGTAGCCGAATTAATCAGCAGCAATCTGAGAAACGGTGACGGAAGTCCCGTGGAATGTGTTATTGCCGACAGTACTATCGGTCGTGTGGCCGAAAGCGCGGCTTGTGCTGAAAAGTTCGAAAGAGAAGGTGTAGGCTCTACTATCACTGTCACTTCCTGCTGGTGTTATGGCGCTGAAACGATGGACATGAACCCTCATTACCCGAAAGCCGTTTGGGGATTCAACGGAACAGAACGTCCGGGCGCTGTATATTTGGCAGCCGTATTGGCAGGACACGCACAAAAAGGTCTTCCTGCATTCGGCATCTACGGACATGACGTTCAAGATTTGGATGACAACACCATTCCTGAAGATGTAGCGGAAAAGATTCTTCGTTTTGCACGCGCCGCACAGGCAGTAGCCACCATGAGAGGTAAATCCTACTTGTCTATGGGTAGCGTATCTATGGGTATCGCCGGTTCAATCGTTAATCCTGATTTCTTCCAGGAATATCTGGGTATGCGTAACGAATCCATCGACCTTACAGAAATCATCCGCCGTATGGACGAAGGCATCTACGACCACGAAGAATATGCGAAAGCAATGGCATGGACAGAGAAAAACTGCAAGGCAAACGAGGGAGATGACTTCAAGAACCGCCCTGAAAAGCGCAAAAGCCGTGAACAGAAAGATGCTGACTGGGAATTTATCGTGAAAATGACAATTATCATGCGCGACCTGATGATTGGCAACCCCAAACTGAAAGAGATGGGATTCAAAGAAGAAGCTTTGGGACACAACGCCATCGCAGCCGGCTTCCAGGGACAACGCCAATGGACAGACTTCTATCCGAACGGTGACTATCCCGAAGCTCTGCTCAATACTTCTTTCGATTGGAACGGTATCCGCGAAGCATTCGTTGTAGCTACCGAAAACGATGCTTGCAACGGTGTAGCTATGCTGTTCGGACACCTGCTGACCAACCGTGCACAGATATTCTCCGACGTACGTACTTACTGGAGCCCTGAAGCCGTAAAACGTGTGACCGGCAAAGAATTGACAGGTCTGGCAGCCAATGGTATCATCCACCTTATCAACTCTGGTGCAACCACTCTTGATGGCTCCGGTCAATCATCTGACGCAGAAGGCAATCCGGTAATGAAAGAGCCATGGAACCTGACTGATGCAGATGTAGAAAACTGCCTGAAAGCAACTACCTGGTATCCGGCAGACCGTGACTACTTCCGTGGCGGCGGTTTCTCGTCCAACTTCCTGTCAAAAGGCGGCATGCCTGTCACGATGATGCGTCTGAACCTGATTAAAGGTCTTGGCCCCGTCCTGCAAATCGCAGAAGGATGGACTGTTGAAATCGACCCTGAAATCCATCAGAAACTGAATATGCGTACCGACCCGACATGGCCTACCACTTGGTTTGTTCCCCGTCTGTGCGACAAATCAGCTTTCAAAGATGTATATTCAGTAATGAATAACTGGGGAGCTAATCACGGTGCTATCAGCTACGGACATATCGGTCAGGACTTGATCACTCTTGCTTCCATGCTCCGCATTCCGGTATGCATGCACAACGTGGAAGACAACGAAATCTTCCGCCCGGCTGCATGGAATGCATTCGGTATGGACAAGGAAGGAGCGGATTACAGAGCTTGTACCACTTACGGCCCTATCTACAAATAATCTTAATTCAGACAAAAGAACATAAGGACAAAAGATGAAACAACTTCAATAAACGGCTATAAATAACTTTATTAGCGCAGACCTTATGTTCTTTTGTTCTTATCTCTAAATAAAAACAATTTCGACCACCTAATTATATTTTTTTATCTTTGCAATTATGATTACCAACGAACATATCGAACTGTTCATCGAACAAGCACATCGCTACGGAAACGCAAAACTGATGCTTTGCAGTAGCGGCAACCTGTCCTGGCGAATCGGCGAAGAAGCTCTGATTTCCGGCACTGGTTCCTGGGTTCCTACCCTTTACAAAGAGAAAGTTTCCATCTGCAATATCGCAAGCGGAACACCGACTAATGGTGTAAAACCTTCCATGGAAAGCACCTTTCACCTGGGTATTCTCCGCGAACGCCCTGACGTCAATGTGGTTCTCCACTTCCAGTCGGAATATGCGACAGCTATCTCCTGCATGAAAAACAAGCCGACTAATTTCAACGTAACAGCAGAAATTCCCTGTCATGTAGGTTCGGAGATTCCTATCATTCCTTACTACCGTCCGGGTTCCCCCGAACTGGCCAAGGCAGTAGTGGAAGCGATGTTAAACCACAACTCCGTCTTACTGACCAACCACGGACAAGTGGTATGCGGAAAAGACTTCGACCAAGTCTATGAACGTGCCACCTTCTTCGAAATGGCTTGCCGCATTATCGTCCAGTCCGGCGGTGATTATTCAGTACTGACACCGGCTGAAATAGAAGACCTGGAGATCTACGTGTTAGGAAAGAAAACAAAATAGTATCCGGGAATACATAGCATGAAAAATATCTGTAAAAACACATATCTGGCAGCAGACTTTGGCGGAGGAAGCGGACGAATTATCGCCGGCTTTCTTCACCAAGGAAAGCTGGAACTGGAAGAAGTCCACCGTTTCCCGAACCGTCAGGTTAAACTCGGAAATCATATCTACTGGGACTTCCCTGCCCTCTTCGAGGACATGAAAACCGGATTAAAACTAGCCGCGCAAAAGGGATATGCCGTCAAAGGAATCGGTATTGACACTTGGGGAGTAGACTTCGGACTGATTGACAAACACGGAAATCTACTGGGAAATCCGGTTTGTTACCGGGATGCACGGACAGACGGAATACCGGCAGAAGTATTCAAGACTTTAGACGAACAACAACACTATGCCGACACCGGAATACAGGTGATGGCTATCAACACGCTGTTCCAACTATACAGTATGAAACTGAATCAAGAGGTGCAACTGGACGTTGCCCGTCAGCTCTTATTCATGCCCGACCTTTTCAGCTATTTCCTGACAGGAGTAGCTAACAACGAATATTGCATCGCCTCTACATCCGAATTGCTTGATGCACGCCAGCGAAACTGGTCTACATCTACCATCCGCACTCTCGGACTTCCTGAACATCTGTTCGGAGAAATCATCTTCCCGGGAACAATCAGAGGAACACTCAAAGAGGATATTGCCCGGGAAACTGGATTAGGTTCTGTAGATGTCATTGCGGTAGGTTCCCATGACACAGCAAGCGCTGTGGCAGCCGTTCCTGCTACGGAATATCCCATCGCATTCCTAAGTTCCGGCACCTGGTCACTGTTAGGAGTCGAAGTAGACGAACCTATATTGACAGAAGAAGCACGCCAGGCCCAATTCACCAATGAAGGCGGTGTGGGAGGACGTATCCGGTTCTTGCAAAATATCACGGGATTGTGGATTCTGCAACGCCTGATGAATGAATGGAAAGCGCGTGGCGAAGAACAAGACTACGATATCATCATTCCGCAAGCCGCTGAAGCAGAAATCGACACTATCATCCCGGTAGATGACGCAGTATTTATGAACCCTGAAAATATGGAGACTGCCCTCACCGATTATTGTCGGGAACATAAACTTCAGATTCCCCGGCATAAGGCAGAAATGGTGAAATGTGTGCTCCAATCATTAGCCTTCAAATATCGACAGGCAGTAGAACAGCTTAACCGTTGTCTCCCCTCCCCGATCTGCCAACTGAACATCATCGGCGGTGGTTCGCAAAATAAACTTCTCAATCAACTGACAGCCGACGAACTCGGTATTCCCGTATATGCCGGCCCGGTAGAAGCTACTGCGATAGGAAACATCCTGACGCAAGCCATGGCAAAAGGTGAGATTGCCGATCTTCGTGAATTAAGAGAAATTGTCACTCACAGCGTTACACCGCAAGTATATTATCCTAAAAAATAGAAGCATATGGAAACATCCAAAACCGGTTATCAGGTTCAATCTTACAACGTTCCCGTCAAACGTTACTGCCAAACGCTCGATTTGCGCGATTCCCCGGAATTAATAGCCGAATATCGCAAAAGGCACAGCGAAACGGAAGCGTGGCCTGAAATCCTTGCCGGCATCCGGGAAGTAGGCATCCTCGAAATGGAAATCTACATTCTCGGCACCCGCCTGTTTATGATTGTCGAAACTCCCGTTGATTTCGACTGGGACACGGCAATGGCACGTCTGAACACTCTTCCCCGCCAACAGGAATGGGAAGAATACATGGCTATATTCCAGCAAGCCGATCCCGGAATGAGTTCCGCAGAGAAATGGAAACCGATGGAAAGAATGTTCCACTTATATAATACCTAAAAAATATCAAGAACGACCATGAAACACACTAAGCAGTCCATTATCTCAAAAGATGGCATCAGTTATCTTATACCCTTTATTCTCATTACCTCTTGTTTTGCGTTATGGGGATTTGCAAACGATATTACCAATCCGATGGTGAAAGCATTTTCCAAAATCTTTCGGATGAGCGCTACTGACGGAGCATTGGTACAGGTGGCCTTTTATGGCGGCTACTTTGCCATGGCTTTCCCTGCGGCCATGTTCATCCGCAAATACTCATACAAAGCCGGCGTCCTGCTGGGACTTGGAATGTATGCATTCGGAGCCTTCTTATTCTTCCCCGCCAAAATGACGGGAGAATATTACCCGTTCCTGATTGCTTACTTTATCCTTACCTGCGGACTCTCTTTCCTGGAAACGAGCTGTAATCCGTATATCCTCTCTATGGGAACGGAAGAGACTGCCACCCGCCGCCTGAACCTCGCGCAGTCCTTCAATCCGATGGGTTCGCTCCTCGGAATGTATGTAGCCATGCAATTTATCCAAGCCAAGCTGCACCCGATGGATACCGCCGACCGCGCCCTGCTCAACGACAGTGAATTTCAAGCTATCAAGGAAAGCGACCTCGCCGTCCTGATTGCCCCTTATCTTATTATCGGGCTGGTCATCGTAGCCATGTTACTCCTGATCCGGTTTATCAAAATGCCGAAGAACGGAGATCAAAATCACAAAATAGACTTCTTCCCGACATTAAAACGTATCTTCACCGAAACACGTTATCGCGAAGGGGTGATTGCCCAATTCTTCTATGTAGGCGCGCAAATCATGTGCTGGACTTTCATTATCCAATACGGCACACGCCTGTTTATGTCACCGGAATTCGGAATGGATGAGAAGAGCGCTGAAGTCCTCTCGCAGCAATATAACATCATAGCCATGGTTATCTTCTGTATCAGCCGCTTCATCTGTACCTTCATCCTGCGTTATCTCAATGCCGGAAAGTTACTGATGATACTTGCCATCTTCGGTGGTATGTTCACATTAGGCACCATCTTCCTTCAGAATATCTTCGGGCTCTACTGCCTGGTTGCAGTTTCCGCCTGTATGTCACTAATGTTCCCCACCATTTACGGCATTGCGCTGAAAGGCATGGGAGACGACGCCAAATTCGGTGCAGCCGGCCTTATCATGGCCATTCTTGGCGGTTCTATTCTTCCCCCGCTGCAAGCATGCATCATTGACATGAAAGAAATCGGATGTCTGCCTGCCGTCAATGTTTCATTCATTTTACCCTTTATCTGCTTCCTTGTGATTAGCGGTTACGGTTATCGTACACTGAAAAGAAACTGGTAAAAAACAGACTTAAAAATAGTGACGCTATCCACTCGTGATACCGTCACTATCCCACTCATATAGTGACGCCATCCGCAGCGGATAGCGTCACTATTTTATTTTCCCTTTTTTAAGAAACAATTCTTTTTTTCTTTGTATCTCAATTTATTTCTCTACATTTGTCATTCAGTTTCCAACAATTTGTTAACCCAATGACCCAGAAACAAAACGACATACTTTTAGCACATCAATTCGAAACAATATTCTCCGGATACTATTCGGCGGTGAAATACTTCGCCCTTATGCTCCTGAAATCCGAAGCGGACGCGGAAGATATTACTCAGGACGTTTTCACAAAATTATGGACACAACCGCAAATATGGACCGACCGGGATAGCGCAGAGATATCCAATTATATCTTTGCCATGACCAAACACATTACCATCAACTTCATCAAACACAAGAGAATAGTAGAAGAATATCAAGAAAGTGTAATCGAGAAAAGCCTCATCGAGGAACTTTTCCAAACAGATGACACACTCGAACCCATCTATTATAAGGAAGCGGAATTATTGGTACGCCTTGTCCTGAGCCGCCTTCCCGAACGCCGGAGAGAAATCTTCGTGTTAAGCCGCTTTAAGAATATGAGCAATCAGGAGATTGCCGAAAAACTGAACATTTCCGTCCGTACAGTAGAGCATCAGATATACCGTACCATGCTCGAATTAAAAAAAATCATTTTTATTGCATTTTTTTTCCATTTCGTGTAAGTAGTTCGTCCGCTTCAAGTGTGCTATTTATGTAACACCCTAATAAATAGCATAAATGAAGAATTATTTTCAGAAAATACTGACCTTATTTACCGGACATGAATATCCGGAATCTACCGGGCAAGAATTCTACAGATGGTTGGTAGACAAGGAACATCTTTCCGAAAAAGACGAGGCATTACAAAACCTTTGGGAAGAAGCCTTAAAGCAGGAACCTGCTCCAAACATACACCGTTCATACGAGCAATTAAGAAAGAATGCAGGCATTCCTTCCGTACGGAAAGAACGCAGAATCCGCCCCATCCATATTTGGCAGGCAGCCGCAGCCGTATTCTTTATAGTAGCTGCTTCTTCCGTTTATCTTTCCACCATAGGAAAAGATGCGGAACCCAATTTACTACAGCAATACATCCCGACAGCAGAAATGCGGTCTCTCACCTTGCCCGACGGTACCAAAGTGCAACTGAATTCACAAAGCACCCTATTATATCCGCAGGAATTTACAGGCAAAGACCGTAGTGTATTCCTGATCGGTGAAGCCAATTTCAAAGTGAAGCCGGATAAGAAGCATCCGTTTATCGTCAAGTCAAACGACTTTCAGGTAACAGCATTGGGAACAGAATTTAATGTAGCCGCATACCCCGAGAATCCGATAGTAGCGGCAACCTTGATTTCAGGAAGTGTGCTCGTGGAATATAATGAACTGAATTCTCAAATGATTCTGAAACCAAACGAACAATTGGCCTATAACAAGCATACCCGCCGCTACAGTCTGAACAATCCCGATATGAGAGACGTAACAGCCTGGCAACATGGCGAACTTGTATTCAGGGAGATGAGTGTAAAAGACATCATCACGGTGCTCGAACGAAAATACCCATATACATTTGAGTATCAACTTAAGAGTTTGAAAGAAGACAAGTATAGTTTCCGTTTTAAAGACCAGGCAACGCTATCGGAAGTAATGGATGTGATAGTTAATGTAGTCGGTCAGATGGACTATAAAATAAAAGAGGGTCGCTGTTACCTGATTCCCAAATAACAAATAATTCCAGAATCAAAATACAGTAATAACAAACAACAATAATAGGCAACCTTTTTAACCTTTTACAGACATGCAAAAAAGTATCCGGAACAGAGCCCGAACTCTATTCCGGATATGAAATCGAAATTCTCAATATTAGAGTTTTACTCTAACTAGTGTGATTTAAATTAGTTTAATAACCTAATACTAAGAAAATGCTACAAATTTATGAATTTATAGTAAACCAAACAGCAAAGGGAAGAAGTTTTATACTTTTTTTCTGTTTGTTACTGATGCAGACATCCACCTTTGCGCAAAGCAGTGCCAAGATTACGATTCAAAAGAAAAACATATCTATAATAGAGGCACTAAAAGAAGTAGAAAGACAATCCGACTACTCTGTCGGATTCAACGATTCCCAATTAAAAAACAAGCCGGTCTTAAATCTCGACCTACGAATTGCAACAATAGAGAACGCCCTTGCACAAATACTCAAAGGTAGCGGGTTCACTTATCAGTTCAAAGGGAAATATATTATGATTATCCAGGACAACAAGCCAAAAGACATACCTGTCAGAAAAGTGACAGGAAAGGTTGTTGACGAAAGTAATGAACCTCTGATCGGAGTAAATATTAAGGTAGCAGGAAGCTCTGAAGGGGCTATCACCGATATGGACGGTAATTTCACAATTTCGGTTCCTCAAGGCGGTACATTAAGTTTTACTTATGTGGGATACACGCCCCAAACCGTGAAAATCACAGATAAAAATGCTTATGAAGTGATATTGAAGAGTGACACAAAGCAATTGAGTGAAGTAGTGGTAACAGCACTTGGTATCAAACGCGAACAAAAGGCATTAAGTTACAATGTACAGCAAGTAAAATCGGACGAACTGACTCAAATCAAAGACGCTAACTTTGTCAACAGTATCAATGGTAAAGTAGCGGGCGTAACAATCAATAGTAGTTCATCCGGTGTGGGTGGCGCCAGCAAGGTAGTGATGCGTGGTACAAAATCCATTGAGCAGAGCAGTAATGCGCTGTATGTCATCGACGGCATACCGATGTTCAATTTCGGCGGAGGAGGTTCTACTGAATTCGGTTCTAAAGGCGCTACGGAAAGTATTGCCGACATCAATCCTGAAGACATCGAAAGCATCTCCGTACTGACAGGTGCGGCAGCCGCTGCCCTCTATGGTAGCAATGCTGCTAATGGAGCTATTGTTGTCACTACTAAAAAGGGGAAAGTAGGAAAACTACAAGCAAGCGTATCCACCGGCATCGACTGGATGAATCCATTCGTAATGCCAAAGTTCCAGAATCGCTATGGAACAGGAAGCTATGGCAAAGCAAACGGTTCTACAACTCTCAGTTGGGGACCGAAACTGAACGACGCGAGCCGTAAAGGGTACGAACCCACTGATTTTTTCGAGACGGGAGCAGTGTACTCCAACTCCATCAGCTTGTCCGCCGGTTCGGAAAAGAACCAAACTTTCTTTTCGGCAGCAGCGACCAACTCCGATGGAATGATTCCCAACAATAGGTATAACAGATATAATTTCACTTTCCGTAATACAACCAGTCTCCTTAATGACAAAATGAAGCTCGACGTTGGAGCCAGCTATATCATCCAGAACGACCGCAATATGATTAACCAGGGAGTATATTCCAACCCCTTGGTATCAGCTTATATGTTCCCTCGAAGCGATGACTTCTCACTGGTGAAAGTCTTCGAACGCTGGAGCGACGCACGCAAGATTAACCTACCTTATTGGCCGCAGGGTGAAGGTAATCTGCGTATGCAGAACCCCTACTGGATTGCCTACCGCAATCTGCATGAAAACAACAAGAAACGCTATATGTTATCTGCCGCACTGACATACGACGTACTTGACTGGCTAAGTTTATCCGGGCGTATCCGCATAGATAATTCAAACAACACTTATGAGCAAAAACTTTATGCCGGTACTATCGCTACACTGACCGATGGTGGTACACAGGGACATTACACCATTGAGAAAACCGAAACGGCGCAAACATACGCAGACTTTCTGGCAAATGTCAACAAACGCATTGATGATTTCACCCTTGTAGTCAATCTTGGTACTAGTTTGAGCCGTAACACTAGTTATACATTAGGTTACGGTGGTCCTATACAAGACAACGGAATTCCTAATTTATTCAATGTTTACGACCTCGACAACGTCAAGAAACGCGCCACACAGGTAGCTTGGGAAGAAATGACGCAGTCCATTTTCGCCAATGTGGAAATAGGTTGGAAGAGCATGCTCTATCTCACCTTGACAGGACGTAACGACTGGGCTTCTCAAATCCACGGCACCACCGATCCTTCCTTCTTCTATCCATCGGTTGGTCTGTCGGCAGTAGTTACTGAAATGGTAAAATTACCCGAATGGGTAGATTACTTGAAAGTGCGTGGCTCATACAGCTCCGTGGGTTCTCCCTACCCCCGTTACCTGACTATACCGACTTTCCCATACGATGCTACCTTGCAACAGTGGAAAGAAAAATCCCTCTACCCTATCGGCACGCTCTATCCTGAACGCACCAACTCCTGGGAAGTGGGTGTAGACGCAACGCTGCTCCGCGACTTCAAGATTAGTGCTTCCTTCTATTACGCCAACACTCACAACCAGACGTTCGACCCGGATATTTCGGTCTCCTCCGGTTATGACAAGTTGTATGTACAGACAGGTTCCGTACGCAACGTGGGCGTGGAAGGAATGCTAGGCTACGGGCATAACTGGAACGGTTTCAGATGGGACAGCAGTTTTACTTTCTCATCAAACAAGAACACGCTCACCGAACTGGTAAGAAACTATGTGCATCCCGAAACCGGAGAAATCATCAATAAAGACCGACTTCCACTGAAACCGTCTGACGGACGCGGATTGGCACAAGCAGAGTTTATCTTGAAAGAAGGTGGTTCGCTGGGCGACCTTTACACACGCTCCGATGTAGTGCGTGACGACAAGGGAAGAGTACAAATAGATGCCACCGGCAACGTCGCTAAAGTGGGTAACCTGAACGACATCAAACTGGGAAGCATATTCCCGAAAGCCAACCTGGCATGGAACAACTCCTTCTCCTACAAAGGCATCAACGTAGGATTCCTGGTTTCCGCCCGCATTGGTGGTATTGTATATTCAGCTACACAAGCCGCTATGGACGAGTATGGAGTTTCCGAAAGAACTGCCGTCGCCCGCGATGCCGATGGAGTTCTTGTTAACGGACGCACCATGGTAGATGCGCAAAAATGGTTTGAGGTCATTGCCGGTTCCAGCGGCTTGCCCCAGTACTATACATATAGCGCAACGAACGTCCGCCTTCAGGAAGCACGCATCGGTTATACCATTCCCCGCCGCTGGCTAGGCAATGTATGCGACATTAATGTGGCACTTGTAGGCCGCAATCTTTGGATGATTTACAATAAAGCACCGTTCGATCCTGAAAGCGTGGCCACTACCGGCAACTTCTACCAAGGTATTGACTACTTCATGATGCCCAGCAGCCGTAACATCGGGTTTAACATTAAGCTTAACTTCTAAAACGATGAATAGCATGAAATACATAAAACAGTTCAATCTGACAGTGGTATCATTTGTCACGCTACTTATGGCAGGTAGCTGCATGGACAGTGATATCAACCGTAACCCTTTTGAGACCACTCAGGAAGAGATGGGACGGGACAATTATAATGTAGGTTCCAAGCTCAAAACTCTTGAAGGTCAAGTCATCCCCACACAGGAACATTTGTATCAGTTTATGGAAGCCATGTGCGGTGGTGCATACGGTGGATATTTCAGTGAAACGCGCACCGGATGGAGTGAGAAGTTCTCGACATACAATCCGAAATCGGATTGGTTGCAAGGCGCCTTTTCTACCGTCTTCACCAACACGTATCCCAGCTACCGTACGCTTATGAAGCTGAACGATGTTCCCGTTCCTCAAGCTATTGCAAAAGTGCTGCGCGTAGCTATCATGCACCGTACCACCGACATGTTCGGCCCCATCCCTTACAGCAAAATAGTAGTAGAGGGAGAAGCAGCCGCACTGAGTGCTGCCTACGACTCGCAGAAGGACGTCTACACACAAATGTTCAAAGAACTGGAAGAAGCCGACAAAGCATTCATGGAGAATAGCACACTCGACCCTTCCGCCCTGAAGAAGCTCGACGACGTATATTACGGAAATATAGAACAATGGCGCAAATACCTTCATTCGCTACAACTACGCATGGCGATGCGTCTCTCTTATGTTCCGGAAATGAAAGATGAAGTCCGCCGGATTGCCGAAGCAGCAGTAGAGGCAGGTGTTATCACGGACAATGCCGACAACGCCCTGTTCCACGTGGCTGAGAACCGCTCCGCCCTCTGTTTCAACAGTTGGAATGACCACCGGATAGGTGCGGACATCATATGTTACATGAACGGTTATCAAGATCCTCGTCGTGAGAAATACTTCACTTTGGGAAAAGGCAAAGACAAAGACGGCAAAGCCATAGAAGGTTACTACGGCATGCGAATCGGTACTCAACCTACAGGCGTGTCCGATGATCAAATCATCAATGCCTACTCCAACCGCCGCATGAGCAACACCGATCCTTACACTTGGATGACGGCTGCTGAAGTTGCATTCCTCCGTGCCGAAGGAGCACTAAGAGGATGGGCAATGGGTGGAGAACCCAAAGATTTATATGAACAAGGCATCGCCCTCTCGTTCACGCAGCACGGAGTATCGGGAGCCGAGACTTACGCAGCTAACACCGAACTTGTCCCCACAGCCTACACAGACCCGTTAGGCTTATACAACACCAGCGCTCCGTCTACCATCACCATTGCGTGGAATACAGACACAGAGGCCGATCATTTTGAGGAGAACCTGGAGCGTATCATCACGCAAAAGTGGATTGCCATCTTCCCGTTAGGCATTGAAGCATGGAGCGAGCACCGCCGCACGGGATATCCCAAAATGTTGCCTATTGATCGGAACAAAAGCGATTTCTCCGAACTGACCGACATCGGAATACGCCGTCTGCAATATCCTGCCAGTGAATATAGCCTCAACGGAGGACACGTGGAAGAAGCCGCACAAATGCTGGGAGGAGATAAAATAAACATCCGTCTTTGGTGGGATTGCAAAACGAACAACTAATAAAAGTAAAAACCTGAAAAACAAAAAGATATGAAACACCGATATTTGAAATCCAATTTGATAGCTTGTCTCCTGACAGCCACAATAACCGGAGGATGCCTGTTTACGTCTTGCGAAGACTGGACAGACCCGGAAGAGGTGGACTACACCATTCAGGATCCAAGTGAGCAAAATCCCGAACTTTGGGCACGCTATATAGAATCACTTCGCGTCTACAAACTCGAACGTCCGCACTATATCACCTACGCCAGTTTCAACAACGGCATCGAGCCTTCAAAGAACGAAGGTGATTATATCCGTTCATTGCCCGATTCGCTGGACTTTGTCACGTTGGCAAATTCAGAGAACATCACCGCTGCCGACCGTGAGGATATTCCCGAACTGCAAGAGAAAAGTACTCGTGTGCTCTACCACGTAGATTACGCCAAGAAAATGGCGGAACTCCCTGACGAAGCTGCCTTGGGCGCATGGCTGGACAAAGCGGTAGCTACCGTTGCAGAGTTGAACATGGACGGTTTCGCCTTCAGCGGAATCCCCCTTTACGGCGGCACGGATATCGAACAGGCTGCACGCAAGGCATCTGCAAGGCTGATTGTCTCCAAACTATCCGCCACTGGGAAAGCGCTCGTTTTTGAAGGAGATCCCAGTTTTGTGGATGCTGCCGATATGGAAAAACTGGATTACGTAGTACTCAATACCGCCGACATAGAGAGAGCCGTAGCATTGAAACTGCTCGTAGCAAACACGTTGGAGATGCATACAACGCTATCAAAGACGCAACTGATACTCGCCACCAAGATGAACGGCAAACTAGCGGACGAAGACGGAAAATGGCATAATGCCGTGCTCGAAATACCCAATCGTGTGGTTGGCTTGGGTCCTTTGGGAGGAATGGCAATATACTCCATAGGTGAGGATTATTATCAACCTGAAAGGAATTATCATACTTGCCGGACGGCTATACAGATGATGAATCCGTCAATGTAAGACGAAAACAAGAGGATGATCATTAAATATTAGTTTGCCAAGAACCGAAACTAATGATAAAAAGCAATGTATAAATACTATAAAATCAATCTTATGAATAACCCATTCAAATACTTCGCCCTCTCCATGTTATTGGCAGCAATGACAGGATGCACGGCAGACGATATCGTACAAGTTGGAGGCACACTGCCCGATGAAACACCCATGAACAGCATAGGGGGAATCTTACGTAGTGAAAGAACTTTGTCGAATCTAATAGACATTGATTTGTACGAAGAAGACGAAGAAAGTACCGAATACATCAACTATACGTTGACTAAACCCTCTACAAGCGCTGTCACCTTGAAAGCGATTGCTAACGAAGCGCTGGCAAACGCTTACAACGAGAAATACAATCTCGAAACGAAGACATTCCCTACCGCTAACGTGAGTTTCGCAAACGGTGGCACACTCAACATAGCCGCCGGAAAGCAAACATCCACTCCTATTAAAGCGTCAATCTCTACCGGAGGATTAGAGGTAGGAACACTTTATATATTGGCACTCACCATAGAAAAAACTGCTGCAAACGTAGAAGCGCAGGCAGAAAGACAAGCGCTATATTATAGAATATACATTGAGAAGAAAGCGACAACTATCGAACCTAATCCGGGAGTGCCGGAGGACATACCGGAGTTATTGCCCAACCTGACTTCTGTATTCTATGTGAATACGGAAACCTACCAACCATACATTGCCAATGGATTCGGTATCACTGCTCAGCCCCCAAGACCTCAACCCAGAAAGATGTACAGCTTAGGGAATATTATAAATCTGAAAAGAGCAACGATAAACTACGATGCAGCCAGCCGGCGTATTACGTTTGAATTAGGTGCTGATTTAGCTTATGTATTGGAACATAGCAATAAATATCTCCGTCCGATCCAAGTACACAATCGTAAAATATGCATTTGCATTGAGAATGGCGGTCAAGGTATAGGATTCTGTAACATGAATACTACCCAAATAACCGATTTCGTCCGCCAAGTGAAAGCTGTAGTAGAACGCTACGACCTTGACGGCATAAACCTATGGGACGAAGATAGCAAATACGGCAAAGCCGGAATGCCGGAGTTGAACACCACGTCATACCCCATGCTGATCAAGAAGTTGAGAGAAGCCCTACCCGACAAGCTACTGACGCTGGTAGACAAAGGAGATGCAACGGAATATTTCTACGATGTTGATAAATGCGGCGATATCGAAGTAGGCAAGTATATAGACTACGCATGGCACGGATATGTTTCCCCAAAGGAAATTCTGCAAGTCATCAACCCCAACCCCGAAGGCAGCGCCCAGACTTATAGCAAATATACACGTAAACCCATTGCCGGGCTGAACGAAGAAAACTACGGAAGTGTAAATGTTCCTTGCTATAGTGACCATGATGGAGAAATTAGAAATCCTTCATCTGATATTATAGCCAAATGGAAAACTGCGGGAAATAAAAAGAGTAATATTCTGGTTTACGGAAGTGACCTGATCGGTCAAGAATATGGTGGTTATGAAAATGCGACCACAAGTATGATAACTTTAAATATTCCGTACTTTATGGACGATGGTTATACCTGGGATTATGAGACCGACACCCCCAAGCGCGGAGACACTCGCTACACACTAGGCAGACTGTATGGGATGGCAAGTGCGGGCCCCGCCAGGAACCCTTTTAGAAAAGATTGGTAAATACAAAGAAATATTCATTTTATATTTACAAAAAACAGTTTAAGAAAGGAGGTATATAGAAACTGTATTCTTTTTCAAAAACAATTATCAATTTAAAAATTTAATTTTATGAAAACATCATTTTTAGTTATTTTAATGGCGTTGTTTATTGCAAGTTGCAGCAACAACGAAGATCTAGTGACAGAATCTCAGAATACTGAGACAGCCGGTACCCGTGCCGTAAGTGCCAAAACTCCAAAGTTGACTACGTATATTGAGACGAACGATATCAACCCGTTGAATATGGGTAACTATTACTTCACCGGTACAGACCCGAAAGATTACGTAGTGGATCATGTGATACTATTCGCATCGAACATTCGTGGCACCGTTTCAACGGTACAGTTGTATCACAATCCGAATCAGAGTTATATTCTGAATAACAGAAATACATTGGTGAAACCTTTGCAAGACAAAGGCATTAAAGTATTGCTCGGTTTATTAGGTGACCATACAGGTGTTGGTTTCGCTAATCTGACTAGTGCGCAAGTGACTTCATTTGCAGATCAAGTGGCAGATTGTGTCTATGATAACGAACTTGATGGCGTAGACTTTGATGATGAATACGCTGAATATGGGAAAATATCAGGCACTCCGTCACCAAGCGGCACTAACTTCAGCTTATTAATTACAACCTTACGCGCAAATCCGAAGATGTCCGGTAAGTTAATTACTGCTTTCCATTATGGTTATGCCCAAAGTTTCAATCAAGCTGCCAAGAATGCCATAGATTATATGTGGCCCGACTTCGGTACCGATTGGATCGCTCCTTCCGGATTCCCGGACAGCAAGTGGGCAAGTATGTCCATACAATACACAGGCGGCTTTCCTAGTGCTGGACAGATTCAAGAAGCAGCAGACTACTATGACGGCTATGGCGCTATCATGATGTTTAATGTAGGCAATTATGACGCTTCCGGAACAATGAACAACTTTGCTTCACGAGTATGGAATGGTAAAACAGTAAGCTATATCAATGCTCCTTATCCAAAGAACTACTAGCAAAGTAATGCGACCTATTTTGATATATTTTTCGCAAGATATTACATAGCTAATCTTGCATTAAATAAGACAAACTAAAAAGAAAAAACCGGGAGTATCTGCCCGAAAGTACACTACTATGAAGTTATGCTTCCGCAAGTGGTACTCCCGGTTTCTTTTAATTCAAAACCAAAGCCACCGACTATGAACAATGTTAATCTTCATAACTATCCTATCGGCAACAACCGACGGAAGGATGCTAACGAAAACAGAAAACCCAACGAATAAATTCGTAACGACATATATTTATCAATCCCATAAAAAAACAAAAATTCAAATGCCATGAAAACAACAAAAATCTTCCGAGGCATCCTATCAATCGCCTCACTTACAAGTCTCTCCACAGCCATGCTACTATCAATAGCCGCCTGTGACAACAAGGACTACAGCAACGCCTCTCCCTTCGACAGCGTCGTCTACCTTGATGTCGCCCAACAAAAGGATGTAGCAAACTTTACTTTCAACCGCCTCATCGAAACCGGTCAGCAAACAATCGCCGCCCAGCTCTCACAGCCGACGGGAAGCGACGTTAACGTCAGCATCAAAGTAGACCCTACCTTGGTGAACACCTATAACGCCCGCCTGGAAACAGATTACACTCTGCTCGATTCCAAATATTACACTCTCTCCACCGAGCAAGCCGTCATTCCGCAAGGCAAGACCATCTCGGCACCTGTCACCGTCGACTTCAAAGATCTCACCGAACTCACTATTGATGCTGGTTACCTGCTGCCCGTCACCATCAGTCAGGCGACAGGAGGAATCGGTATCCTCGACGGTTCGAAAACTATCTGCTACATCATCCGACGTTCCAGTGCTATCACCACTGCCGTCAGTCTGAAAGATAACTACTTCGAAGTGCCCGGATTTGACAAAAACAGCCCCACTGCCGAGATTGTGAACGGTCTGAAACAACTCACCTTCGAAGCCATCATTCGTGTGAACGACTTCAACTACGGTGCTGAAACGAAAAATATCTGTACCATCATGGGTATCGAACAATACTGTCTCTTCCGCCTCGGTGACGCCGGATTTCCCTTGCAGCAGCTGCAATTCGCCGCTGAAGAAAATAAAATACCCAACGCCAACAACAGCAAACTACTGCTCCCCAACGAATGGTATCACGTAGCAGTAGTTTACGACACTGAAGCGCGCACCGCCTCCATTTACCTCGATGGACGTGAACAAAGCCGCGCTGAAGACTACGGAACTGGCAAAGCCATCAACCTCGGTATGCAAGAACGCGGCCAACAGTTCATGTTCAAAATAGGTCACTCCTACGGCGAACCCGATGACATGAGCCGACAACTCGATGGTGAAATCTGCGAAGTACGTATCTGGAACACAGCTCGCACACAACAGGAAATCTACAAGAATATGTACAACATTGAAGATCCTGAACATGTTACAGGTCTCTGCGCCTACTGGAAGTTTAATGAAGGTGAAGGAGACATAGCAAAAGATTACTCCGGTCACGGAAACGATGCGAAAGCCTACAACAAAGCAGTATTATGGCCTGCAGGCATCGAAGTGACACAGAAAAATAAAGAATAACCGAGTATGGAAATTTTGGACGCTGCCTTATCACAGAACAGTGTCCAATCTTCCCCAATTTAACCAATCATCCTTCGGAAGCTACTAACTCTTCCAAAGCTCATAGAATTAACTGGAGGGAAAAGTTTCGAGCGAAAACAAGAGTAATAGCAACCGAAGACTTTTAAGCTTTAAGCGCTGTGACATTTTTGTTCTTATTTTAAGTATTATACGGGGAAAAACAAAAATGTCACAGCACTTATAATCAATATCTTAAGCCTAAAGCACCCCCTTATTTTCTATAAGTTTACAAAAAACACCTATAGTCTTTTCGCTTTTTATCAGAAGAAAACTGCACTTTCTATAATACTGCTCATACTACTCAACAACAGCAGAATAAATCTCATCTGTATAAAATAACAGTATCCGCAATAATCGTTTTTAGATGTATGAAGCAACAAATCGTCCGTTTAGTTATCAGATATCAAATTAAAACGATTATCTTTGTTTTCTAATCATTTAAACCTCACGCTTATGCCAGTAAATGAATGGAAGGAACTATATATTGACCCGAGAACCGATTTCGGATTCAAATACCTTTTCGGAACGCCGATGAACAAAGAACTGTTAATCGGCTTTCTGAATGCGAATTTGTTCGAAGCCGCTTCGATAACCCGTTTCACCCCAAAACAGTTGAGAGAATATGAAGATAGCGTAAAAGCGTATCGGGATATAGTGAACGCTATGAATACGGCACGAAAAGAAGGACGTGAAGAAGAACGGTTAGAAATTGCCAATAATTTAAAGTCATTAGGAGTGGACATAACAGCCATTCATAAAGCTACCGGACTATCGCCGGAGGAAATTGAGAAGTTATAAACAATCAAAGCCTATAAGAATATTGAATTATAAACAAGAGTCATATAAGAGTTACCTTTGTCAAAGGTATCGTTCCGTTAAAAATGAAAGCTATTATGAGTACACCAGTCAATACGTTCCGCAAGCTCCCGATAGGGATACAAAGTTTCGAATTTCTCCGCTCGGAAGGATATCTTTATGTAGATAAAACTGATTTAATCTACCGACTTGTGACGAAGGGAAAACCTTATTTCCTCAGCCGCCCCCGACGCTTCGGAAAAAGCTTGTTGCTTTCTACTCTCGAAGCTTATTTCAAAGGGAAGAAAGAACTATTCAAAGGGCTGGCCATCGAACAGCTGGAACAGAATTGGTTTGATTACCCTGTATTACACCTTGACCTTAATGCCGAGAAATATGACAGCTGCGAACGGTTGGAAAAAATGCTTGAGTTACAATTGGAAAGTTGGGAGGCAACGTATGGCGTAGATAAAGGCACAATGACATACTCCGGCCGCTTTTCCACTATCATTCAGCGTGCTTACGAACAGACAGGACGGCGCGTTGTAGTACTTGTTGACGAGTACGACAAACCCATGCTTCAAACGTTTGATAATCCAGATTTGCAGGAAGACTTCCGTAAAACACTGACTGCTTTCTATACAGTGCTTAAAAGTGCTGACGCATATCTTCAATTTGTTTTCATCACCGGAGTGACCAAATTTGCACAAATGGGAATATTCAGCACACTCAACCAGCTGAACGACATCAGCTTCGACCTCGAATACAATACTCTTTGCGGGATGACCCGCACGGAAATCGAAGCCACTTTTGTCCCCGAATTACAAGCATTGGCAAAACAAACTGAAACGACTTGCGAACAAGCTGTAGAACAGCTGACCTGCCAGTACGACGGATACCGTTTCACTCCGGAGAAAGGTTTTACCCCTATGTTCAATCCCTTTAGTGTACTCAGCGCTCTTTCCAAGTCACGCTTCAGTGATTATTGGTTTGCCAGTGGAACGCCGACGTTTTTGGTAGAAATACTTAAAAGGACGGACTTCGATCTCCGACAACTGGATGGCATTGAAGTATCTTCCGCCTCATTGAGCGATGACAGGGCGAACATAGCCAATCCCATTCCGATGATTTATCAAAGCGGATACTTGACGATAAAGTCCTTCGACCAACGCTTCCGTTCTTATACACTGGGATTCCCGAACGAGGAAGTGAAATATGGTTTTCTCAACTTTGCCGCTCCTTTCTATACTCCTGTCGCCCCCAATGATACAACTTTTTATATCGGGAAATTTGTTCATGAACTGGAAACGGGTGATACGGAAGCTTTCCTCACCCGCCTGACCTGCTTCTTTGCCGACTTTCCATACGAGTTGAATACAAAAACGGAACGTCACTACCAAGTGATATTCTATCTGGTCTTCAAACTGATGGGACAGTTTACGCAAGCGGAAATACGCACAGCCATCGGTCGCGCCGACGCCGTAGTAAAGACTGCGGACTACATTTATGTATTCGAATTCAAACTGCATGGCACTGCCGAAGAAGCCTTGAAGCAGATTGATGAAAAGGGCTATCTCCTTCCTTATACTGTTGACGGCAGACGGCTGGTAAAAGTCGGTGTCGCTTTCGATGCCGAAAAACGAAATTTGGGAGAGTGGATGATTGGATGATGCAGACTGCAATTTAATTTATATACAATCGAGAGGTGTCTGAAACATTCAGATGCCTCTCTTTATTTTAATATTTTCGCCACAAATCCATCTTCTGGAATTATACATATTTCACACTGTATTTTAACACATGAAAATATTCAAAAAATGAGATTCATCATAACCTACCTTTTTCAATAAAGACAGGAAATATAACATTACAAATCAATTATACAACTTTCACTTACAATTCACTATTAACCACCTACATTTTTTTATAATAACCCAACAAATTACACAATCTTAATATTATAAATATTAGGACGAATCATTACATTTACTTCGTAAAGATAATTTCTTATCTATTGCAAAGAAAAATAGTATTGTAGTTGTTAATTTGTATATGATAAATCAAACACAAACAGCTATTGGCAGACAATCCAATAGTAAACCCTTTAAATCCAGGTCGCCTCCTTTCTCTGTCTCCACTTAACAGGCTAATTATATAATGCCGAAAACAAAAATAAAAAAATAAACAAAACATCATTACTTGGGAGGAGGTGCTTTTTTCCTTGACAAATTAAAACATTAATATTTAGACTTTGAATATAGAACTTGATTCTGAATATTGACCTCCCACATAACGAACAATTAAGAGATCATATTATTTGAGTTTGTAGTCGTATACAGCTATGCTTTCATAATTGTAGGACATATTTGTGTTTTTCTATAAAAGGAAAAAGGCTATTCAAGCAAGTAGCGTCACTAAAAATATAATAACATGAATCTTTTAAAAAGAACATTGATTTCTATCTCAACGATGAAAGCAATAATTATTTCATTATACTCATACATACCCCATTTATTAACATTAAAGAGAGAAAACGATCTTCTAAAAGAAGAAATTCAATATCTGATTAATTCTTTTCCTAACGTACATCACCCGTTTACATTACCCCACACTTCTTTGCAAAATATCGGTAACAATGATAACACATCACCAACTTTACCAGCCTCTGTTAAAGTTCTAAATGAAAATGATTACAACCTTATTAACAAAGTGAAAAAATTGGTGTTGGAAAGCCTGACCGATATAGATAAGATAACAATAAAAAAAATATCCAAAGATGTTGGTATGAGCCGAACCAAATTTTACGAATTATGGGTGTCCATCACAGGTGAAGCTCCAAATTTTTTTATTCATCGAATCCGTATGGAAAAAGCATGGGAATTATTGACTAGTGGAAAATATGCTGTAAATGAAATACCTGATTTGATTGGATTAAAGGACGAAAAAAACTTCCGGAAACGTTTCAAGAAACACTTTGGGATAACACCGAGTGAAGCCATCAAAAGGGTTGGAAAATCATCCATCTAACGGTCAGTCCGTATAATATTGGAAAAATCGTAAGTTGCCCGTCATTGACAAATTTGAGGTCAATGGCGAGCTTCTTGTCAAGAGAAAACAACAAGGAAGTTACACTTGTGCATCTATACAGACAGACTTGTGCAGCAAGCTTGACACACTTGTGTATCCCCAAAGTTATTCAACAGCAACAGACTAAATCATCCGTATGAAATAGCTAATAGAAAGCCGGAATTTATTAATTCATGCTATAGAATACTTTAAATTAACCTGATGATTCTGGTAAAGTATGCATATTACCAACAAATCACAATATAACTATACCATTTCACGCACTCTTAACACCATACAGCAACAAATCAGTATTCAAGACTAACAACAGTATCTACTTATTAGAACTTATCATTATTTTTACTTCGTAAAAATAGACCAATCATCCCTTCTTATAAAAACCTAATCTCCATCATCTTTTCAGTTGATATATGAGGAAATACATACGCTCCCCTACGCATCTAAAGTAGCCCAAACAATATTCAACCAATAAAACTGATTAATAATTGTTACTTAGAGGATATTCACCGTTCCTTTCAAAAAAAATGATTCAAAATATCAAGATAGTGAATTTCCTCTTTTTTCCTCAAACGAAAGCAACGGGTCTATTTCATCTGAGTGACGTCACTAAAAAATATAATATGAAATACTTATTACAAACGTCGCCCCTCGTTTCCAGTGCCATGACAGTACTTATTCTTTATCAATTTAATTTCACCTCCATACTTCTGGCAGGAGGAATCTCTATTTATTGGATTATAACGCGTATCATTATGATACAGAAAGAAAAAAATCTTCTCAAAGAAGGAAGCCAGTACTTTATAGACTCCTTCGAGAACATCCGTGCCCCGCTTACACTGGTTCATACCCCATTGAAAATAGCATGTAATGATATTTGCCCCGAAAATATCAGGAAAGAGTTATCAGTAGCTATCCAAAACATAGATTACCTCAACATACATTTAACGAGGTTGATGAATTTAAAGCAATTGTTCGCAAACTCTGAAAAGTTGGATTCCTCAGAATATGAACTGGGAATATTTATCAAAAGCCGAGTCACTTCTTTGAAGGCACATGCTGCCAACAACATGGTTGGGCTGGACATAAAAACTGACTTTAATTACGCCAGTGCGTGGTTCGACCCAAGCAAAATATCTCCAGTCATTGATAAATTCATAAAAAATGCCATAGACCATACCGGACAAAAAAAAACGATAACCCTGTTAATCACCTCAAATTCCCAAAACTGGCAAATAAAAATTACTGGTTTCGAAAATAAAAAGTTACTTCAATGCTATAAATGTAAAAAGTGGCAGCTATTCCAACGGAAAAAAGAAGTCGAATACAATTTTGCCAAAAATATACTCTGCAAAAGGCTGATAAAAATGTGTAATGGAAAGATTCTGATTAACCATTCCAACCGCACTATTATCCTAAAATTCCCTTCAAAAGATCCGACGGGAAATGTTCGCCACCATAGCAGCATGAATATCTCGGCAAACTTGACAGAAGAAAGAATAGATGCCTTGTCCGGCAAGGATACACAAAAGAGAAATTCCGCCAAGCCGTTGGTCGTACTTGCTGACAGCAACAAAGAATTCAGGTTGTATCTGGAAGAACGTTTATCAAAGGATTTTATTATAAGAAGCTTCGAAAACGGTTTGGACGCTTTGGAATGTATAAAAGAAGAATACCCGGATTTAGTAATTTGCGACATTATGCTTCATGGGATGTACGGCAACGAACTGTCGTCGAGACTAAAAACATCAGTAGAAACATCCGTCATCCCCATTATCCTCTACGGCTCACATATGGATATAGGACAACGCAGCAAAAGAGAAAGTTCCCTGGCTGACATATTCTTATATATGCCCTTTCATATCGAAGATTTAAAGATAGAAATGAATGTCCTTATCAGGAACAACCGTTTCCTCAGAAAATCATTCCTGCAAAAAATATTCGGGAAGCAATTTCTGGAAATTGAGGAAGAGGAAAACCCAAATGAGGATAAGTACGTATTTATCAACCAAGTAAAAGAATTTATTCAAAGGAATATAGACAAGGAAAATCTGACAATAGACGAAATCGCCTCAGAACTATATATGAGCAGAACTGCTTTTTTTAATAAATGGAAAGTACTGACAGGAGAAGCACCCAAGTACTTCATTTACCGGATCCGTATGGAAAAAGCGCGTGAACTATTGGAAAGCGGAAAATACTCTGTCAATGTTCTTCCGGAAATGATCGGGTTGAAGAGCCTCAAAAACTTCCGTCATAAATACAAAGAGTATTTTGGAATAACGCCAAGCGAGTCTATCATGAAAAAACAATAAGACAAGAACAAACTTATATATCCGAAGATCCCATGAACAGGGGTCTACATCATAGTACTCATATGAAGGATTCTCTCTTTATTTTATTTCTTCATGCAGTATTTTATTAATCGTAGCATTTACACTATGTACGTACACCTTAATTTTGAAATTAATAATCTAATTTTTTAAACAGTATGAAAACTTTAACTAAAATGAAAAAAGTTTGTTGTTTTAACCGCTTTGTCTTATTCGCAATGGCATTGAGCATGGTAACTTCTTTTACTGCGTGTAGCAGTGACGACGATTCGGACATTCCGGTATATTCCCTTAAAGATGTTGATGGTAATTATTCCGGTACAATGCTGACGGAGTCCGCAGCCGTCAATCCTCAGGAAAATGCTGAAGAGGGAGAAGAACCGGCAGGATCTCAAGTTACTGCCGAAGTAAAAGACAATCAGATTATGATTAAGAAACTTCCGGTTGACGACCTGATTAAAAGCATTGTCGGCGAAGAAAATGCCGGAGTCATCATCGAAAATATAGGCGATATTAACTACAATATCCCTTATACACCGACTTTTGATGAAAATAAAGCAAATATCCTGCTTCAACTAAAACCTGAACCTTTAGAAATCAAACTCACTATCCCTACCCAAGTACAAGAAGAAGGGCAAGACCCTGAAATGCTTATCAAAGTGACTATTGAAGCTGAAAAGAACGGTGTCTACGTTTATGAAGGCAAAAAACTGGCATTCGTTATCAAAGCAACAGGAGTAAAAATCGGAGAAGCAGATTTCCCTGATTTCCCGATTACAACATTTACTTTCGACATGGTCAAGAAGTAATACAAACCTATTATTGAAAGAAAAAGCTAAAATGGAGTATGCCTGTGCGCAAGGCATGCTCTTTTTTTATACCTTTGTGAAATAACCCAACTATAACAAAATGACTACAACGGAAAACATTCGAAAAGAATTGCAGACTTTAGTAGATTCCAAGTATCAGGAATTTCATTCCGCCTTAGTCCCCGGAACCGAAAATATTCTCGGTGTACGTATTCCGCAACTACGGATACTGGCAAAAGAAATCGCTAAGAGAGAAGATTGGCGCATATTTGTGGAAGCAACCGATACCAAGTTTTATGAGGAAACAATGCTTCAGGGAATGGTTATCGGATTAGCCAAAATGGAACTTGACGAACGAATGAAATACGTTAGTATGTTCGTTCCCCGCATTGATAACTGGGCTGTATGCGACATCTTTTGCGGAGAACTGAAGACTGCTGCAAAAAAAGGAAAAGAAGTTGTGTGGCAATTCATTCAGCCTTATCTGACATCCCCCAAAGAATTTGAAATACGATTCGGTATTGTGATGCTTTTCCATTATGTGGATAAAGAGCATATCGACTCATTGCTGACATACGCAGACTCATTCTGCCATGATGCTTATTATGCACGTATGGCTATGGCTTGGATGATATCCATCTGCTTCATCAAGTTCCCCGAAAAGACAATGGAATATCTGAAACAGAGTAAACTGGATAACTGGACTTATAATAAATCATTGCAGAAAACAATCGAATCGCTTCGCGTAGATAAAGAAACTAAAGACGTACTCCGAAACATGAAACGGCGATAATGACAATATAAAAATAGCCCGATGAACATTCTGCTATCAACATTCTGTTCACCGGGCTATTTCATTTTCAATATATATCCGAAGGAATTAACGTTGATTCCTCTTTACCTTTTTACCTTTTTTCTTCTGCTTCTGCGGTTCTGTTGCTTCTGACGACTGTAACGTTGCCATCTCTTATATATCATCCAACCGCTCATCAAAGCAACGACAACGAAAATAAGAATAGTTATACCCACTCCCAAATTATCTCCCTTAATACGTGACCAAATATCAAGCACTTCTTTCGTCTTGTCGCCAAAATCACGGATCATAGCACATCGTTCCACCACTTTGCGGTCGGGGTATTGTATCTTATCAATCTGTATGCTATCGGCACCCGGCCCGAAAAAATAGCTCAAATCGGCAAAATAGGCAAGTGTCGTATCGGTCTTCTCTTCCAAAATCTCGGGAGTAGCAATCGAACTTACATATCCGCAGAAATCCATATTTCTCAAAGCGATATCCGGGCGACACATGAAATTGATAAAGTAACTGGCAGCTTTCGGGTTCTTCGCATATTTCGGAATCACCCAACCGTCATACCATATATTGCTTCCTTCTTTAGGAACTTCATAATCCAAGTCCACTCCTACCGCATTAGCTTCTTCAATCGCCCATATCGCATCACCGCTCCAGGTCATATTCAGCCAAGCCTTATTCTTCGTCATCATCTCCTTGCCGAAGTCAGCTTCCCAACCCGCTATATTCGGCTTCAACGCTTTCAGATACTTTTCCGCCAGTTCCATCGCACGTGGAGAATAGTCGTTCATCAGTTCTTCCACTGTCACTGTCCCCTCTTCCAATTCCTTGGCATGCGCATAGATGATAGCCGTACCGTAAGCATCGCGATAACTATCTTTCATCAGGATTTTTCCGGCATACTTCTTATTCCAGAGACAATCCCAGGATGCCGCAACCGAATCGGGAACATAAGCACGATTGTACAGAAGACCTGCCGTTCCCCACATATAGCATACCGCATATCGGCTCGCTTCTTCTCCCGGCTGGCTCAATTTATTGATTTGCTCACGAATAAACGGAGACACATTATTCATATAATTGGGAGAATGGGCAAAATTCGTGTCAATAGGCAGAAGCAAATGCTTCTTCAACATACGCTCAATGATATATTCCGAAGGACAAACCACGTCAAAATCTTCATGCCCTTTCTCGATCTTCGTCAACATAATCTCGTTGATGTCGAATGTCTGGTAAACGATGCGGATATTTTCGCCCGTCTGCTCCTTATAATACGCCTGAAAATCTTCGAGTACACTATCTCCGATATAATCCGCCCAGTTATAGATTTTGAGAACCCGCTCACGGGGTTCGCCGGAGTTATAACATCCGGCCAGACTCAACAATAACAGGATAACAGGAATTATTCTTTTCATATTATTTACGTAGTAGCACATTTAGTAATCCATTAATCTTTTTTCTTCGCTTTCCCTGCACGGTAATTGATCGCGATAAGCAACGCCAGCACTACTACAAAAATAATAGCGGAAAGCGGGCGAAGTTCCGGTGTCAGACCACCTTTGCGGGCATCAGCGTAAATATAAGTGGAAAGCGTCTCCAAACCTTGATTACCGATAGTAAACACAGTTACGGCAAAATCGTCAATAGACAGTGTCAACGCAAGCATGAAACCACTAATCATTCCCGGACGAATCTCCGGTACAATGACTTTCCACAAGGCTTGCATGGGAGTTGCTCCCAAATCGAGGGCAGCTTCATAAATATTCGGATTCATCTGCTTCAGACGCGGCAGGACACTTAACACAACGTAAGGCGTACAAAATGTGATGTGCGCAAGCACTACAGTTGTATATCCTTGTGTGATTCCCAAAGAAACAAATAGAAGAAAAAGCGAAATACCCGTAATAATATCTCCATTCAGAATAGGAATACTATTCACAAAACTAATCGCTTTGCGCGAACGGGATTTCAAATTAAAGATGCCGATAGCAGCTACGCTCCCCAACAAGGTAGAAGCAGTTGCAGCCAACAGGGCAATAGTGATCGTATTAATCAGTGCATTCATCAAGGAATGATGCGTGCCTGTGGTGAAAAGCGAAGTATAAAGTTTGGTAGAAAAACCTGTCCAGTTGCCCAACACTTTCGCTTCGGTGAAAGAATAGATGATGATAATCACGATAGGAGAATAAAGCAACAACAGCAATATCCACAAGTAAGCCTGCGCAAATATTTTCTTTACCATAGCCCACCTCCTTCGTTAGAGTTGTCTTTATCGTCAGTGCTAAACAAAGAAGTAGCGGCAATCAGCAGTAACATGATAAGCGAAAGCGCCGCTCCATAATTCCACATACTGTTATTGATGTTCTCCTGAATCGTCGTACCGAACAGCTTGATATTGTTCATCGTCAACAGCTCGGCAATGGCAAAAGTCGATATAGTCGGCATAAACACCATCATAATACCACTCATCACCCCCGGCATGGAAAGCGGAAGAACTGCTTTCAGAAAGACCTGTACGGGGTTGGCACCCAAATCCTGCGCAGCTTCGATATAGCTATGATCCATCTTCTGCAACGTGTTATAGATAGGATAAATCATAAAGGGGATAAAGTTGTACACCATACCGAATATCAAAGC